>Ga0182015_10005754_pt1 | contig 12746 bp, 14 predicted proteins | sample 712P3MmetaG_FD_120478 | JGI IMG/M metagenome (GOLD analysis project Ga0182015, IMG submission 120478) | Permafrost microbial communities from Stordalen Mire, Sweden - 712P3M metaG | ecosystem: Environmental > Terrestrial > Soil > Wetlands > Permafrost | place: Sweden: Stordalen | collected...
CAACTTCGCGCAAGCGCGCTTCGACGGCGCGACGTTTTCCAACGTGCGCATGGTAGCCGCAAACTTTGAAGGCTTTAGTTCGGCCGTGGAGGACGCGCAGCTGCGGCAGCTACTCGGCGGCTGCATCTCGTGCAACTTGCGCGGAGGCCATCTCAACGCGCGCGACCTGTCCGGAGTGACGCTGATCTCCGTCGACTTTTCGCAAGCCGATCTTCGCGGGACGAACTTCACCGGTGCGGTTCTTTGCTGGAATCAGGTGAACGGCGCGCAGCGGGTTGCGGCATGCGATCCCATGCACGACGCCCTAACTACGGGTGCAAACTTTAACAACGCACAGCTTTGCGATAACCCTCTGGCCCGGGTCGGCTGCGTGGCAGCGCCCGCCGACGTGCTGCAGCGCTCGTTTGGACCCAAGCCGAGTCCGTCGCCCGATCCCCCCTAGCGCATGCAGTTCGGCTAGTCAATGGATGCAGATGTCATCGTCATCGGCGCCGGCGCGGCGGGTTTGGCGGCCGCGCGGAGCATTGGGCGGCGAACGCTACGAGTGCTCGTGCTCGAAGCGCGCGACCGCATCGGCGGCCGCGTGCTGCCGCAGCCGATAACGCGGATCGCAACGCCGGCGGAGCTCGGCGCGGAGTTCATTCACGGACCGGCGCAACGGACGAAGGCGTTGCTACGCGAGGCCGGCAGCGCCGCGATCGATATGGGCGGCGATTCGTGGATTCGAAAAAACGGGGAGCTCCAATGTGACGACGACGATTTTGCGTCGTCAGCACGTATATTCGAAGGCTCGCGCTCCCTCCGGGACGACGAAAGTGTGGAGCAGTTTCTTAGACGCTTCGAAGACGACGATGCGCTGCGTGAAACCGCACAGACGGCGCGTGCGTTCGTCGAGGGATTTGAGGCCGCCGATCCGCGGCTTGCAAGCGCCAAAGCGATTGCCGACGAATGGGAATCGGGTGCGGATTCCACAAGTGCGCGTCCGCTGGGCGGATACGGGCCGATGTTCGAGCTGCTTCGCAACGACTGCGAACGCGCCGGGGTTCGCTTCGCGGTCTCGACGCGCGTGCGCCGGATTTCGTGGCGTCGCGACGGCGTCGCCGTCGACGTCAGAGGCTCGCTCGGCGAATCGCAAACGCTGCGCGCGCGCGCGGCAATCGTGACGCTGCCTGTCGGAGTCTTACGCCACGGCGGCGACGATGCTGAAATTAGCTTTGAGCCCAAGCTGCCGGCCGCAAAGCGCGAAGCGCTGGCGCACATCGAGATGGGACACGTCGTGAAGGTCGCGCTCTGGTTTCGAACGTCGTTTTGGGAACGGATGGCGCGCGGGCGCTACCATGACGCCGCGTTCTTCCACATCGATGGGCAGCCGATCCCGACATACTGGACGCAGTTGCCCGTACGCAGCGAGCTGATCGTCGCGTGGGTCGGCGGACCGGGCGCGGTTGCCTTGAGCGGCCTTTCACAGGCAGAGCTCGTCGAAATGGCGCTTGTGGGCTTCGGGGAGTTGTTCGGAGAGGTCGAGCTCGCGCGCGGAGAGTTCGAGGGCGGCCTCACGCACGATTGGAGCGGCGACCCCTTTGCGCGCGGAGCGTATAGCTACGTCGCCGTCGGAGGTGGCAACGCGCGTGCTGCACTTGCGCAACCCGTGGGCGAATCGCTTTTCTTTGCGGGCGAAGCGACGTCGAGCGATGGTCAAGGGGGCACCGTCAACGGCGCCATTGAAACCGGCGAACGCGCAGCGGCGCAAGCCGTGGCCGCGCTGGGGGTGAAGGAAATTGCCTGAACCCGCGGCGCCTTTTCTACCGGCGTGGTCGAACTTTTATGTTATTGCAGGCTCGTCGGCCGCAGCGCTGACCGGACTGATGTTCGTGGTGATCACGTTGGTGCGTGGGGAGGAGCAATCGCAAGCGCGTCATGATGGCATCGCCACCTTCAGCACGCCGACGGTCATGCATTTCTGCGCCGCGTTGCTCGTATCGGCGATTCTGTGCGCGCCGTGGCGGTCGCTGGTTTATCTCGCCGTCATCGTCGGGCTCGTCGGATGTTACGGGATCCTATACCTTGCCCGCGTCGCGCGGCGCGCGAAGCGTTTAACGAAATATACTGCGGACGTCGACGATTGGATGTGGTATACGATCCTTCCATTACTCGCGTACGGAGCGCTCGTCGCGGGCGCGATCGCGCTGAACGCCATCCCGCGAGGCGCGCTCTTCGTGCTCGCGGGCGGCGTACTTTCGCTGATCTTCATCGGCATTCGCAACTCGTGGGATGTCGTTACGTTTCTCGCCGTCGGCGGGGATAAGGAATCTTAGGCGAGAATTTCTTCAAGGCGATCGTAGCTTGCGGTTTTCGCTTGCGCAAACATCATGGTTTATCTCCCCCGCCTCTTGGTGCGTTTAGAATGCTTTGCATCGCTTTGGAACTCGTCGAGCAGGGCGTCGGGCCGCGCGAAGCCGCCTTCCCACCGGTCGCGGTAACGCGCGAGCCAGCCGCTAGCCTCGGCGAGCGCTTTTGCCTCCAGGCGGCACGGCCGCCGCTGAGCGTCGCGGCTGCGCGAAATAAGCCCCGCGCGCTCGAGTACCTTGAGGTGCTTGGAGATCGCCGGTTGGCTCATCGCAAACGGCGATGCCAGTTCAAGGACCGATGCCTCGCCCGATGCCAGGTGCGCCAGGATCGCCCGACGCGTCGGATGGGCAAGCGCGGTGAATGTCGCGTCGAGCCGCTCGGCCGAACGGAGTTCATAGCCTCTTGGTTCCATAACGTAATGGTAATGTACGTGCGCCGGGGACCGCTTGTCAAGCCCGGGAGTTCAGACTTTTTTCATCCGCTTGTGAGGTACTGTCGCAATAGGGGGCCTGAGGTGATCGTTCGAGTGCTGACCATTACCGTCGTATCGCTCCTGTGCCTTTGGGGCTGCTCGCAGTCGAGCGTTCCGACCGACACGGTGCCGCTCATGACGTCGCATTTTTCTTAGACCCCATCGGCTTTACCGCAGCTCGCATTGTTAGGAGTTCTATGAACAGAATCATGATCGGAACGGCAGTAGTTTTATTCGGCCTTGGCGCGGCCGGCTGCGCAGAGCGCGCCCCCCAAGGTGGCACGAGCGTCGTGTTACCCTCAATCAGCCGGGACTTGGTAATCGTCGCGGTAGTTCCGAAAGACACGATCGGCGAGAAGCTTCCCTCCGAGGGTTTATGGTCGATAAAATCGGTACCGTGGAAAGCGGACTTGGGCGGCTTTACGCAAGAAACGTATTCACAGGCCCTCGGCTTTCCGCCCAACACGAAGCTTACGATCCACAATCTTTCGACGAGATATACTCACACGCTCGACGTGGTGAAAGTAATCTCGGGGCCGCCCGCTGATTTTCCAAAGGACGCAAAGCTTTCCATAAAGGCAGAAGGCAACGGTAAACTCGAGGCAGGCTACGCGAGCGGACCGATCAAACCCGGCAAATCCGTCACGGTCACCCTGGTGAAAGCCGGAATCTACCTGATCGGTTGCGCATTCCATTACAGCCTGGGAATGCACGACGTTTTGACGGTCGGGCCTCACGCGGCTCCCGGACCGCAAGCAACCCCGACGCCGCACGGCGGCGGTGGAGGCGGCGGCAGCGGTAGCGGTAGCGGCTGGGGCGGCTAGCGAGCTAGCTCCAAAGGCCACCAATCCCGCGCCGGCGTCGCGAGCGCGTGCGACGCCGGCGCGAATCAATTCCGTATGCCAACCCACATGCGAGGCCCGAAATCACGGTAGAATGGTGCCATGGAACAACGCAAGCTTGGCACGCAGGGCCTGACCGTCACCGCAATCGGACTGGGCTGCATGGGGATGACCTCGGCCTATGGCAGCGCCGATGACGGTCAGGCAATCGCGACGATCCGCCGCGCGTTCGAGCTTGGCATCAATTTCCTCGACACGGCTGAGGTTTACGGCCCATACACCAACGAGCAACTCGTGGGCCGGGCCTTGCGCGGTCGCAGAGAGGGTGTCGTCGTAGCGACGAAGTTCGGCTTTAAGTTCCAAAATGGCGTCCGTGGCGTTGATGGATCGCCCGAGAACGCAAAACGCGTGGCGAACGAATCGCTGATGCGCCTCGGAATCGACGTCATCGATCTCTATTACCAGCATCGCCGCGATCCCGACGTGCCCATCGAGGAGACGATCGGCGCGATGAAAGATCTCGTTGAAGCCGGTAAGGTCCGGTATATTGGTTTATCTGAAGTCGGGCCGGAGACACTGCGGCGCGCGAACGCGGTGCATCCCATCAGTGCGCTGCAAAGCGAATACTCGCTCTGGGAGCGCGGCGTCGAAAACGAGGTGCTCCCGGCGGCGCGCGAACTGGGCATCGGGTTCGTACCGTACAGCCCGCTCGGACGAGGCTTCCTCACCGGGTCGGTAGACGTAACGACTCTCTCGCAGGACGACTTCCGCAAAACGAACCCGCGCTTTTCGGAGGAGAACGCGCGAGCGAACGAATCGCTCGTAGCCGTCGTGCGTGGCGTTGCGGAGCAGTGCGGCGCGACACCAGCGCAGGTAGCGCTCGCGTGGGTTCTTTCGCGCGGTGACGACGTGGTTCCGATTCCGGGCACAAAGCGCGTGCGCTACCTCGAGGAGAACGCCGGCGCGCTCGACCTCAAACTCACGCCCGAACAGCTCGCGCAGCTCGATGGGCTTGCATCGAAGACCGCAGGTCCGCGCTACGCGCCCGAGATGATGAAGCTCGTCGAGCGGTGAGTACCCCGGCGGATATCGACGACTACATCAGCCGCTTTCCCGAAGAAGTCCAGACGCTGCTTCGGAAGATGCGCTTAACGATCGGAAAAGCCGCTCCAAGCGCGGAGGAGGCAATCAGCTACGACGTGCCGGCTTTTGCTTTGCGCGGAAAGAAGCTGGTCTGGTTTGCAGCCTTCAAATCACACATTGGCTTTTACCCGGGTGCTGCGGCTATCGCGGCATTTAAGAAAGACCTGTCACAGTACAAAACTGCAAAGGGATCCGTACAGTTCCCTTTCAACGATCCACTGCCGCTCGATTTGGTGAGCCGAATCGTGAAATTTTGTCTGAACGCTCCCTCGCAACCGCGGCCGGCCCGAAGGTTTCCCACGAGATGATGGTCGTAGATTACCGGATCGTCGACGTCTTCACCCAAACGCCGCTCGAGGGCAACGCGCTAGCCGTCTTCTACGACGCGGCCGGCCTCGACGACGCTACGATGCAGAAGATTGCGCGCGAAACAAATCTCTCGGAGACGACGTTCGTCTTTCCGGTGCAACGCTCGGGATCTGCTGCGCGAGTTCGCATCTTTACGCCCCTCAAAGAGATGATGTTCGCCGGGCACCCGACCGTCGGAACGGCTTGGGTGTTGCGGGACGTCGGAAAAGTTGCTAAAGGTCAACGTCGCTTTGTGCTCGACGAGAACGTCGGGCCGGTCGACATTCGCATCGATGACGCAGACTTGATTTGGCTGCGCACGCCACCGATTCGCACGTCGCGCGACTATGATCCGGCGCTCTGCGCGGCGGCGATCGGCCTTGCGCCCGGCGACGTGCTCGACAACGTGCCGTGCCAGAACGTCTCCGCGGGAAATCCGGCGGTCTTCATTCCGCTGCGCAATGAGGCGGCTGTCGATCGCGCCGAAGTCGGAACCGTCGCGCTGCGCGAGCTTCTGGCTAACGAGCCGGAGCCGACGTGCCTCTTCGTCTTTTCACCGACTGCCCAGGGCGCGTATTCGCGGATGTTCGCCAACGATTTCGGCATCGTCGAGGACCCTGCGACCGGAAGCGCGACCGGTCCCCTCGCGGCTTTCATGATGGCGCATGGCTTGGCGCCCAGCGCGGACGGAACCCGATTCATCAGCGAACAAGGCACGAAGATGGGGCGCCGCAGCATTCTCCACGTTCTCATCGACGGCCAACGCGGCGAACGCGGCATCGAAATCGGGGGCCACGTTACCCCGGTTGCCAAAGCGACGCTGACGCTCGCCACGTAGTCGCGCGCGCCCCACTAATCCCTAATCAGGCAGCCCCGAGGCTCGAACGATTGCTCCGCCGGTTACGGTATACGTGACGGTTGCGTCGAGCACGGCGCCGTTGGCGAATCCCGTCACGTGCTCTTTGTCGACGACCGTTCCGCCGTTTGCGCTACGGTCGACGATCTCCACATGCAACTGCGGGTTGCTCGCGAAGAGGCTCTTGTAGGCCGACGCAATCGCGGCGCGATTCCTCACGTTGGTACCGGGGCGTCGGACGATGGCATAAGTCGCGTACGTTTCCGCGAAGACCTGCGCGTCGTGATAGTTATAAGCGTTGACTTGGCGCTGCACGATCTGCTCGGGCGTCTCATTCAAGATCGCGGCGGCATCGAAGACCTGCCCGCCTTTGACGACGAACTTGACCGAGCCCAGCGCTGCGATATCGTCGAGCGGATTGCCTTTGAGAATTGCCAGGTCGGCGAGCTTGCCTCGTTCGATCGTTCCCAGGTCGCTCGACCTCGCCATCATCGCGGCGCCGCCGCGGGTGGCCGTCAGCAACACCTGCTTCGGCGAAAGCCCCGAGGCGACCATCTCCAGCGCCTCGTCGTAGAACGACGACGCATGCTGCGTGCCGATGTTTCCGGCATCGGTGCCGGCCGCGATGCGAATCCCCGCCTCGTGTACGCGCTTGAGGTTGCGCATCGCCGCGTACGGCGGCTCCGTCGGCCGCATGGCGCGGATTCGCTCCAGAACGTCGGGTGGCAACGAGCTTTCGACGTCTTGCATGTTGAAGAGCGTTCCGACGACGTCGGGATTGGCGACGCGCAGATCGTTCGCCGTAAGGTTCGGCGCGCCGTGGAAAGTGTAGCCGTAGTTCCCCAACACGATGAGCGTCGGGCAGTAGATGACGTTGCGCGATCGTACGAGTTCGAGGAACGCATCGTCCACGTCGACATCGAAGACGCTGTGCGCGAGGATATCCGTCCCCGACTCAACGGCGAGCCGCGCGGTTTCAAGCTGCGTCGCATGGATAACGACGCGCGCACCGCGCGAATGCGCGTACTCGATCGCCGCGCTCGCTATCGGCTGGAAGGCCGCCGCCGGTTGCTCCGGCGTGACGATCCACCAGAACTTCACGAAATCGGTTTGCGCGCTGATTTCGCGATCGATTAACGCGCGGGCCGCGGCGACGGTGTCGATCTTCACGATCGGCGGATCGTTGTACGGATCGAGAATGCTGCGATCGACGCTCGAGATGAGCGGTCCGGCGACCATCACGCGCGGGCTGAGGACCGTTTGTTGCGCCTGCGTGCGGACGTTGTAGTTCCAAAATGGTCCGCCGACGTCGACGACCGAAGTAATGCCGGCGCGCAGATAGCGCGCGAACGTGTCCTGGAGATTGTTGCGGATCCACTCGATCTCGTCGGTATACGGACGCACGGAGCGCAGATCGATTGCGTCGGGGCGCGTATAGAGGCCGCCCGATTGGAAGAAGTGGACGTGACTGTCGATCAGGCCGGGGATCGTAAAGAGGCCGGTCGCGTCGATCCTGAAGGCCGACGCCGGAATGGCGACGTTGCGCGCGGGCCCGATCGCTTCGATTCGCTCTCCGCGCATCAGGATCGTGGCGTCGTGCAGCGGCGTTAGATCGTCCCCGATCAGCGCGGTCGACCCGAAGATGGCCGTCAGGTCGCGGCCCGCGTTGAGATCTTGTGCGGACGGCACGCCGCTGATGGAGGGCATGATCGGCAGCGCGCTCACGGCCACGAGGCCTTTGAGAACTTGCGCGCGGGTCATCGACTCGGTGAAGGGCGAATGGAAGAAACACATCGTTAGTCGAGCCTCATGTACGTCACTTGTGCGACGGCGACCAACACGCCGTCATCGCGCCAAAAATTGGATGTTACCGGAATTAGCGTGCGTCCCTGTTTGATCGCTTGCGCGAAGAGCCTAACGTCGCTGCGGGCGGGTGCGAGAAAGCGGATGTTCATGTCGGTCGTAGTGATGCGGCTCTGTGCGCCCCAGACGGTTAGGCTGACGATCGCGGCGGCGGAGTCGGCAGCAGTCATCAGCAGGCCGCCGTGAAAAGAGTCGAAGATACCGTCAAACTCTTTATTGCGCGCGACGGTGCAGTCGAACCAGCCGGCCCCCAAGCGTGGCTGCGAAAAGCCTAGGCTCTTGAAGATCGGAATCGATTGCATGCGATCGCGAATCGCCTTTTCCATATCCGGTGCCAGCGGCGGCAGTTCGCCGCAGTAGGGCGCCATGAGCAAGCCGGGAGCGAGGGGATTCACGATTGCCATGTTGCCTATTTTAGAGAGCCCGCTTACCGAGCCTGCGGGAAGATCGCCGCCAGTGCTTTTCCGAGCAGAACGATATCCGCATGCTCGTTGCGCGAGAGCAAGCCGTCGATCAAGTCCAAACGGGCCGCGCGAGCTTTTTCCAGCGCCGCCGTACCCTTCGCCGTCGCTTCGACGATCGAGGAGCGCGCATCCTCGGGCGAAGGCGTTAGGCGGACGTAGCCGTCGCGCCGCAACGCCGCAACGATTCGAGTCATCGTCGGGGGAGCCACCTGCTCGGCATCGGCAAGCTGGCGGAGGTTGCACGGGCCGCCGAAGACCAGGACCGAGAGCGCCGAGAGCTGCGCCGGGCCCATCGCGCTCTGGCGATCTGCCGGTCTCGCATAACGGAGCACGTGGATCGCGGCGGAATGCAGTCGCTCCGCCACCCGCCGCCGCTCGTTACTGCGGGCCATAGAACGAGCAGTAGTGCCCGTCCGGATCTCTGAAGTTGACGGCCCAGTTCTGCGCATTGACCGGGCGCGGCTCGTTGATAAAGGCAATGCGATCCTTTAGGGCCGCGTGAGTTCGACTGACGCTCGCAACGCCGAAAACGCATTCTTGCGTGGGGCCATCGGCGCCGGCAGGAGCCAGCTCGCCGCTCAGTGCCAGCGTCGTCTGTCCCGTTTCGAAAAACACGAAGTTGCCGAAGCGGCCGCTTACGCGAAGTCCAAGGATCTCGCCGTAAAAGGCGACCGCGCCATTGAGATCGCTCGAACCAAGCATCACAAAGGCCAGGTTTGCATCACGCATTGGAGAGCCTCCGAGGTCGGGTTAGTTAGCTAAGCTAACTATATGGCGTCGAGCCGGCACCTGTCAAGCGGATCGCCACCGGGAGTTCGTCGTAGCGGCGAAGCTTGTAGATCGCGGTCGACGCTCCCCAGCTCACCAGAAACACCCCAACGATGATGAAGCCGAGCGTTCCAAAATTATCACTTAAGGATTTGACCGCGTCCCAGATTCCGCCCCTCAACTTGAGCTGGGAGGCGACGACGCTCGCGGCTTCGATTGCGCCGATGACGAGCGCGACGAGCACCGAGACGAGCGTAATGACCATGTTATAGTAAAGCTTTCGCATCGGTTTGATAAAGGCCCAGCCGTACGCACCGAGCATAAGGATGCCGTCGGTGGTATCGAGCAGCGACATCCCCGCCGTAAAGAGCAACGGGAAAATGAGAATGTCAATAACCGGAAGTCCCTTGCCGGCCTCCACCGCCGCGATGCCGAGGAGTCCGACTTCGGTCGCCGTATCGAATCCTAGGCCGAAGAGCAGCCCGATCGGATACATCTTCCAACTGCGGTCGACCAGCTTGAGAAGCGGCCGGAAAAAGCGTCCGATGAGGCCGCGCCCATCGAGCATTGCGTCGATGCCTCGATCGTCATACGCTTCGCCCCGGCGCGCACCGCGAAACGCGCGAAAGATATCGATCAGTACGATTAGGTTGATCGCTGCGACGAGCAGCAAGAAAGTGGCGGAGACGCTGGTGCCGACCAGCTCGCCGGCCCGCTGCAGTGCGGGCAGCCGGCCCTTGACGATCGAGGCGGCCACGGCGATGCCCACCGTGAGCGCTATCACGACGGTGGAATGCCCGAGTGAGAAAAAGAACCCGACTCCTATCGGCCGCTTGCGATCCTGCATGAGCTTTCGCGTGACGTTGTCGATCGCGGAGATGTGATCGGCATCGACGGCGTGGCGCAGCCCGAACGTATAGGCGAGCAACGCCGTTCCCAGCAGCAGCGGATGCGATGCAAAGAGCCAGAACGCCAAGCCCCACGCGGCAACGTTGAGGCCGATTAATAAAGCGTAGAGGAGGTAGATCTTCGTACGCAGTTCGGTCATTTCGAAATCGCGACGAGAATCCGGCGCGCGTCGTCTGCGTAGACTGGATGGAACTGCGCATCGACGGCAAGCGCTGCCGAAAGGCGACGCCGCGCCTCGCCGGCGTGGCCGGTATGCCAGGCAATGACGCCGCAATGATACTGCAGCTCGGGATCCGCGGTGTCGTAACGCGCCGCGCGCACTGCATAGACGCGCGCCTCCTTCCAACGGCCCATCGTGGCCAAGACCCACGCCATCGTGTCGTCCGCATAGATTTCGTCTCCACGTTTGCCAATGTCGGAGCGAGCCGCGGCTAAGGCCTCGTTCAAATGCTCGCGGTGTTCGGCATAGTACGTCGCCAACAGCCGGTCGTTAATGCCCTGGACGTTGAAAAGCCGCTGCTCGGCCGCAATCAGCGCGTCGGTTCTGTTCGCGCCTTCGGCGTCACCTAAAGCTCGCTGCGCGTCGGCCTCGTATCCTAACGCTTGCGGAAGCGGGTAGAGCTCGGCGCTGCGGGTGGCCGCTGCCAGCGCACGCTGCCAGTCGTGGTGCGAGCGGTAGAACTTCGCTTGAAAGAGCAGTGCCATGGCATTGTCGGGATAGATGCGAAGCGACTCGTCGTACTCCGCTGCGGCAGTCTGCGCATCTCCGGCCTCGAACGCAAGTTGCGCGTCGCGCAGGTGGTACCACGAACGAGTGTAGGCCGGTACGCTGATCATCCGATCCACGTGCTGGGTGGCCTCGGCCATGACGATCCGCGCCCCGGCGAGATTCCCGGTCACTTCGTCGTAGCGAGCGCGGATCGACATCCAAGTCGGATCGACGTCTGGATCGGCCGGATGCATCAGAATTTGGCGGGCCTGTTCGTAACGCCCGAGTTCCATGAGGATCGAAGCGCTCTGCGCGCGCGCGTCGTCGTTCGACGGATCGCCTTCCAAAGAGGCGCGTTCGGCTGCGAGCGCCGCGGGAAAGTGGTGAAAGATGATGGCGCTCGATGCAATGACGCCTAAAGCTTGGATGTTACCTTGCGGCTGCAGCGATAGCGACCGGGTGGCCATTTCGTGCGCGCGCGTGACGTCATTCAGGTCACCGGTCTCACGAAAACGCGCAAGATATTCGCTCGCAAGCATCCGTTGCGTGATCTGATCGCTGGGGTCGCGTCGCACTTGCGCTTCGTCAAACGCGATGAATCGGTCACGCTGCCGGTAATCTAGCGAAACCGGAGCAGTTGGGATTCCCGTCGCTCGCGCTCGATGCGACGCAAACCACGGCCACGCCGCCCCCAGGGCGGCCGCCGCAACGAGGGCGACGGCCGCCGTAGACGTCCTCACGTTTAGAGGGGCGCCTGGACGTAGGGGAACGTGTCGGTGTTCGATTTATCGTACGCGACGTTGTCCGTGGTGAGACAGGGCACTTCCTTATGATCGTCGGGGATCAGGCCGAGCGCCGAGAGCGTGTTTCCAAAGATGGCGCCCAGCGAAATGTCGATGACGTCGTCGTCGAGCGCGCGTCCTCCCCACTTACTGCCGGTCGCGCCACCCGTCTCGTAGCCAAGATAGGAAGCCGTGGTAACATCTTGCGAAAGATCGGCCTTCATTACGTTGGGATAGAGGATGGCTTGCAGCGTTTCCGCGTTTTGCTTGCTGCGGAACATCAGCGTGAACGACTTGATTTGTCCTTGCAGGACGGGGTCGGCGTACGGCTCCGCGCGATTGGTCTTGTTATGGTCTTCGAAGAGTTCGAACGCTTCTTTGACGGCCGGCCGGGATAGCAGCTCGATCTGCTTGAACGAACCCGCGGGCGCCGTTGTAGGGCCCGGGGGCGTGGGACTTAAAACGCTATTCGAGGTGCAGCCGCCTATGATTGCCCCGGCGAGGATCGTAGCGATGAGCCCGAGTTTGAATTGTAATGTCATGTTGTCTCCTTATTCCGATTGACCGTTGGGCGTGCCGGTCGTGGCCCAGAGGCCGATGACGCCGGGCGATCCGCTCGGTGGGGCGAGCATTGCTTTGGGCATCTCGACGACGATCGAGATCAGGTCGTAGGGCGCCAGGAAGTCCTGAGGCTTCTTGATGACGCAGTGATTGGAGCCCGCCGTTCCATAGCTTACGCCGTTGAGGATAATCTTCTGCGATTTGTGCGCGAAGCGGAACGACGAAGCGGTAGCCGGCGGCGTGTGCGGATGGTTCGTGTAGTTGCGGTCGGGAATGATCTTGAAAAACTGCGCGAGGTCGAAGAAGAACGGATCGCGCCGCGGGCCTACAAATACCTGGATGCCGTTGCCGACCTTCGACGGCTTGTCGAATGAAAACGTGCCGGTTTTAGCGACGAGGGTGTTCGCCGTTCCGACTTCATTAGGCGCGGCCGGCCCATAGAGGGTGATTTGCTGCGACGTCCCGGTCGTATTCGCTTTGAACTGTAAGACGGTGTTCTCGGTAAACGAGCCCGACGAAACGCCGCTGTTGGCAACTTTGAACTGATAGAGGACATTGGGATCGAGGGCAATGCCGCCGTACATCCCGGAGGGAATGAGCGGGCGTACGTTCATGACGAGCACGACTCGCGCCGCGTTGTGCGGATCGGGGAACGCGAAGACATCGGTAATGTCCGCAAG
>Ga0182015_10005755_pt1 | contig 12746 bp, 9 predicted proteins | sample 712P3MmetaG_FD_120478 | JGI IMG/M metagenome (GOLD analysis project Ga0182015, IMG submission 120478) | Permafrost microbial communities from Stordalen Mire, Sweden - 712P3M metaG | ecosystem: Environmental > Terrestrial > Soil > Wetlands > Permafrost | place: Sweden: Stordalen | collected...
AAGCCTGGGTTTTCCCGCAGCAGTCCCCCGAGCGTGCGCAGCAGTAAGCCGGCTCCAACCATCAGAACCACCGCAAATGCCAGCTCGGACACGATCAGAGCATCCCGCAAGCGACCGGTCTTGGTGCTGTAGCCGGACCCCCGAGCCCCTTCTCGAATCGCCGAAGAGAGAGCGGACCGAGTGGCGTGAATGGCCGGGGCAAGTCCAAACACGCCGCCGGTCAGAAGGGAAATCAGCAGAGCAAACCCCAGCACAACCCAGTCGATGCTTACTTCGCCGAGCCGGGGAATGTTCGAGGGGACAAAGCGCAGGATGAAGCCCAAAGTACCCACCGCCGTTACCACCCCTGCGAAACCTCCGATAAAAGACAGCAGCATGGACTCGGTCAGCATCTGGCGCACCATGCGGCCACGACTGGCCCCGAGCGCCAAACGCACTGCCATCTCTTGTTGTCGTCCCGAGGCGCGCGCCAACAGCAGATTGGCGATGTTCAACGACACAATGAAAACGATCAGGATGACTGCACCCAGTAAAACCAGCAGCATGGGTCGAACATTGCCCACCAAAGATTCCTGCAACCCTTGAATCTCAACCGTCCATTCGCCCTGTGCAGGGTAATCGGTTGCAAAGTCGTGGCGCGATTCGATAGCCATGGCGGTGAGCCGGGCCTGCGCTTGCTCGAGCGTCAGGCCCGGCTTGAGACGTCCGATGGCTCCCGGCAAAATCCGGTTGCCGCGTTTGGGCGGAGCAAAAGGTTCAGCGCTGAATCCGGTAGTAGCCCATACCTCCACGTCCCGGGAAATCGTCGGTCCGGGATGGCGGAATCCGGCAGGAAGAATACCCACAATCGTATACGGATCGTTGTCGAGCCGGAGGCTGCGGCCGATAACCTGAGGATCTGCGCCATAGGAGCGCCGCCACAGGCTATCGCTGATCACCGCTACAGGAGCAAAACCGAGCGCGATGTCCTGCGGACCAAATAAACGTCCAATTTGGGGGATCACGCCCAGCAGGGAAAAATAGTTGGGACTGACGCCTAGAAATTCGAGACGCTCCGGCTGTTTGGCGCCGGTGAGATTCGTGCTGGCCGGGAAAACGACGCTCACGTCTTCAAATACACCGGTGCGCGTTTTGAGATCATCCAGTTCCGGCACAGAAAACGGAACGTCTCGCAATCCTAGTCCCGGATTGTTAAAAATGATTCGTACCAAACGGTCGGGGCGGGGGTAGGGAAGAGAACGCAGCAGGACGGCATTTACGATGCTGAAAATCGCCGTGTTGGCTCCGACTCCCAAGGCCAACGTCAGGATCGCCACCACCGTGAAGGTGGGCTTCTTGCGCAGCATGCGCAAACCGTAACGAACATCTTGCAGCAGAGTCCCCATCGTTCTCGCCCCCCTGTTCGCAGCACGTTGAAATACGGGCCGGACGAGCTCAACCCCGAACATTATGCAAGTTTGGGACCAAGAGGCGAAAGACGCTATGAGATTGAAAAGTTTGGCCTAACACTGGCGAATGACGCGGTTTGAGAGGAAAACCTGTCCGCTTGCGAAATCCGGTGTCCGTTATTGGGCAGGCAGAGAGTAGGCCTCATGGCACCGGTTACCGTACATGCACCATAATCAAGGTGCAAAGCGGGACCAGTGACTTCTGATCGCCTAGCCGAGTAGCGGCCTGCAACTGGTGGCAAGGAAGGGCCGGCGCGACATTGGCGCTGAGGAAACCGGCATTCGGCTGGTAGGACTGCCCGTCGGCGTCCGCGTGTGCCGGAAACCGATCGTGCGCTGTGACTGATAGAACCAGTCGAGTTAGACATTGACTCGCGTAACCCGTTCACCATCGTTTCACGGCCGCCCCCGGGGGCTGAGGAACCTGTACATCGTCCACGCTTCCGATTCTTGCACTCTCGTAGCCCTCTGCCCCGTAGCAGATGGCCCGCTCAAAGAACTGATCGAGCAGTCGCAGCAATTCCATGGCACCGTAAATCTCGGCCGCGCCCCCGAGGAAACCCTGTCGTTGGACAAAGTCCCAGATATGATCCTTCGTCAATACCATAGCCCAACAGAAGTCGGCAAAAGAAACGTTCTGGGCGGCGCGAGCGAAACCCATTTCTCGGTAACGACGTTCGACCTCGGTCTCCGACTTCGATATCAGCCACTCGCTCAAGTGAGCGATGATCTCGAGACTACGGCCGCGCAATTCTTGAGCCGAAACGTTTCGCAAATCGCTGGTGCGGGACGAAGTCCGAAACTTGTTCAACAGTCCATCTGCTAGCTCATCACTGTGGTTCTCGATGAGACGCACCAGCCGCACAGCGATCATGACGTCCTCCCGACTGAAATACCGACGAGGGCGAAAACGTGCCTGACCTCGCTCCTGTAACTATATCGTATAACGATATATCTTCCAATGGGCGCGCATTTTTTCGGGGACGCAGGTTGCGGGGAAGCCCCCGCCCAAGGCTCAGCCGTGGCCCTCGTCCACTCGGTTTCGATCACCCCGGGCTCGAGCAGTTCTGCCGGGTTACAAGGCGATCAATTCTGATCAGCTTTTCGCAGCTTAAAGATTGATACTAGCCAAGGTTCTGATCGCAGAGAAAACTTCCTGAACACATTTGTTCTCGGGGACATTACTCAGGCAAGGAGATTTCGATGAAGGCATATCTACTAGATCCGAAGCTGATCGTGCTCGCCGGCGTGGTGATTCTGGTTATCGCGGTGCTGGCTTGGCTTTTCGCGCAAAAACGCAGGAGTCGGACGGCACAGCTGCAGCAAAGATTCGGGCCTGAGTATGGGCGGGCGGTTCTCGAGCATGGTTCAGAACGAAAAGCAGAAGCCAAACTGGCGGATCGCGAGAAGCGGGTTGAAAAGCTCAACCTGCGCGATCTTACTTCGATGGAACGCGAACGTTTTTCGAAACAATGGGAGTCCGTACAGTCTCGTTTTGTTGATTCTCCTCGAGGGGCCGTCGCAGAAGCCGATGACCTAGTGTCTTCTCTGATGAAAACTCGTGGCTATCCGGTATCCGATTTCGATCAACGTACGGCCGACATTTCTGTCGGCCATCCCCGGGTGGTGGAGAACTATCGGTCTGCGCATGAGATTGCTCTACGGGTTGGGAAAGACGCAGCCACTACCGAAGATCTGAGAACGGCCATGATTCACTACCGCTCTCTATTTGAGGAACTGGTACAGGTACCCATGATGGGGGAAAGAAAAGAGGTGGCGTAATGGCTGAGCCGAAGAGAATAGAGGAGGAATTTCCGACCGCCGAACTGGCGAGCTACGACACTCCGTCGAAGCACTCCGACGGACCCAAGCTGGTGAACGGCCAGGAGCGGGCAACTCTGGATAGACTGGCTGCAGTCTCAGATAAGCGGGTCGCTGCGGTGATCGAGCGACTCACTGAAGGTTTCGCCAATGAGCCATCGGGCTTAGAGAAGCAGTGGGACCGCGGTGACCACGTGTCCACTGAGGACTGGCGGGTTGCCCTAAGGCGTCATCGTTCGTTTTTTGACTGCTGAAACTTTAAGGATGAGCCCGCTGCGGATGCAGGAAACGGGAACTCGACATGCAAGAATGTACGCACCAATGTTACTCAACGACAAGGAGAAAACGATGAACCCAAGTACGAAGGATGAGATTAAAGGCAGTGTTCATGAAGTGAAGGGCAAAATCAAAGAGACAGCCGGCAGAGTCACCAACAATCCTAACTTAAAGGCCGAAGGCAACGCCGAAAAAAACACCGGCAAAGTTGAGAAAAAGATCGGGCAAATCGAAAGAGTGTTCGAGAAGTAAATAAGCCCGGACATGTTCGTGGGTTCGCGATAACGGATGCACTAGCTTTCTCCGCTCAGTACTGCAGAGACCCGGCGGAGGTCAGCTTGGCACTCGAAGTCTTACATGGGGGGGCGGCCCTACACGTAACTGGGTCAAGGGATCGACCACTACGCCGCCGGCCGCCGGCCCCCCAGAACCGTCAAACGCCTAGCTTGATCTCCAGCCAAGCGCGCATCTGTGGGCAGAAAAACGTATGTCCGTTCAGGCCACGAATATGGCGGTTGCCGGAGAAAGTCAACTGCCTTGGCTGACAAACCCATCCAACTCGCGCCTCTTCGTGGCGGGTCATGAATGGTCAGCGAGTGGCCAAAATTGGACAGCTTGGAAGGAGCTAGTTCTGCCATACTCTGGCCATGACAACTAAAACGATTCCTGCATACCTCGAGGACGAGCGCCAAAAAGATAGAGACGCTCAACTGCGGACCGAAGAAGAAGCTGCGCGCATCCGGCCGCTGAACCATGGCCATCACCGGCTTGCGAAACAGCCGAAGGTGGAATTACCATCTGCGCCTAAAGCCGCACCCAAAGTGAGAAAACCCGCGGCAGCATCTCGGAAAAAGCCACGCCTCGCGCAAAAGACGGCGACGAAAGTCCGCAAGGTGGCGTGACTCCCGGGACTGTGTGCCTGCAGGCCGGAGATGGCAGGCGCCATGGGCTCGCCGATTGTCCGTCCCTTCCGGCAAACGCCGGTGGGTTGAACCAGGAAATATCCCGTTGATCCCGGCATGATCTTTTCGGTCAGAACCCGAAGCTGACAGTCACCAGACGGGTGGCAACGTAAGTAGGATCGATTGGCAGCGTAGGCCCGGTTAACATGAGCATCTCTGCGCTAAGAACATCGCCGTTCACGGTGAGTCTTGTATTTTTCCTGGGAATAGCCACTGCTTCGCACGCGCAGGCCATCCAACCAGCCCCGCCAACCCCTATCGACATAAAGAAGGTCGAGCTCGGTGGAACGCCCTGGAATCCACAATGGGATCAGATCATCGCGAAGGCGATGCCGCCGGCAATGCTTTCTTCACACGCCCCCCGGGGCGTGCTTCAATTCTGTCCGCAATTTTACGCGATGAGCACAACCGATAAACGCACATTTTGGGCCTACTTCTTCCAGGCGCTTGCAGGTGCTGAAGCCGGTCTGAATCCGAATACGAGCGTCCTTCACAGCGAGTCGGAAGTCGCAATGACCAAGCGCAGTGAAGGATTGTTGCAGCTTGCCTACGCAGACCAGAAGCGTTACGGCTGCGATTTCAATTGGAAACTGGACCGTGCCCTAAAGGCCAATGACCCGACCAAATCCATTCTCCAGCCGAAAAACAATCTCGAATGTGGAGTGAAGATTCTGGTCAACCAGACCATCGTCCAACACAAACCTCTGCTGACCCGGTCGGGGTACTGGTCGACGTTGCAGCCGGACGGGCCGAGCTACCGGGTATTCGCCAAGCAGATGACAAATCCCCCAACTGCATGTGGTCTGCCCACCCAGTCGAGGATCGACCGGTCGACTACGACGAAGTCAGTGCAGGACGACGCGAACCGGCGTGAAGCTCGCAAGTAGCACTATACAGAGAGCAATCCCCCATGATCGCCGCTACCATCAAACCCGCGGAACCTCACGTGAGGAAGCGCTCCGCTCAGCTTTCATGACGTTGGACTTTGGATCGGCGTAGATACCCCGTTGGCTCCGTTCAGAGAAACAGTAAAAATCCGAACTTCATTGCCCTTATACCCTCCGCCGATCTTCTGACACTGTTCGTCTTCGATAGTCCAACCACTCGACCGTAAGAAACGACTATGCTGGTCCGTATTTGTAATGCTACATTTCGCAAGTTGGTACAGACTGTTCAAAACAGCTCGGGTATGGCTGAGCGGCTGCGCGGCAAGGCCATCACCAGAGAATCCCAGGGGTCCGCGAGGTGCAGCTTTATTTCTGGCCATCGCCCCCAAAGTTCGACCCGATTGCGAGGCCTGGAGCGCACTCCTGGGACTCGAGAGTTACAGTAATCCGATGAGCCGTCTAAAGAGAGTGGGCAATTTTTCGAAAGCCTGCACACATTTGGTACTGCTCAGCGCCGCATTGATTCGGGACCGTTTTCGGGGAGCCAGGGTTGAAAGACACGAGTCTGTCCACGAAACATTAGGAGAAGCTCATGCCGGATCTCAGACAAGGATGCGTGCCAGGAAAACCCGCGGAAAAAACAGAGCCGGCCGATGCTCTGGTTCTATTCGGCGCCATGGGAGACTTAGCTCATAAGAAGATCTTCCCCGGCCTTTATCATATGGTCCGACATGGTCACCTAGATGTGCCCGTGATTGGCGTTGCCCGGGCCGCACGGACGAACGAGCATCTGCAAAAGCGCGTGCGCGACAGCGTCCAGCAACAGCAAGGCGATGACATCGATCAGGAAGCCTTGGCCAAGCTTCTGCAGTTGCTGCGCTACGTCGGCGGTGATTATCAGGAACCTCGAACCTTCGAACTATTGAAGAAAACGCTTGGCGCAGCCAGCCGCCCTGCACATTATCTGGCAATTCCGCCCAGCCTTTTTGCCAGTGTTGTCGAGTCTCTGGCAAAGGCGGACTGCATGACCAATGCGCGAGTCATTGTCGAGAAGCCCTTTGGACATGATCTTGCCTCGGCCCAGCAGTTGAATGCCGCCCTTCATGCGGTTCTTCCGGAGTCACGAATATTTCGTATCGACCACTACCTGGGGAAAGAGGCGGTTCTCAATCTTCTGTTCTTTCGCTTTGCCAATAGCTTTCTGGAGCCGATCTGGAACCGGAATTACATCGAGAGCGTGCAGATCACGATGGCGGAGAAGTTCGGCATCGAGGGTCGGGGTAAGTTCTACGACGACACCGGGGCAATCCGCGACGTGGTCGAGAACCACATGCTTCAGGTCGTGGCTTTTCTGGCCATGGAGGCCCCCACCGGGATATATTGCGACGCGATCCGCGATGAGCAGGTCAAGGTATTTCGGACGATTCCGCCGCTCGACCCCAAGCATCTGGTTCGCGGGCAGTTCAAGGGCTACCAAGCCGAAAAGGGAGTCCAACCTGATTCCCAGGTGGAGAGCTTCGCGGCTGTGCGTTTAGAGGTTCAGTCATGGCGCTGGTCGGGTGTGCCCTTCCTGATTCGCGCCGGAAAATGCCTCCCCGTGACCACTACCGAAGTGCTGGTCAAACTTAGAAAACCCCCGCTCGACAAATTGGCTGGTGAATCCAGCAATCATTTCCGCTTCCGTCTCGGCCCCGGTGAGATCTCGCTCAGCCTGGGCGCCCGAGTGAAGCGTCCGGGCGAAGAACTCGTCTCCATGCCCGCGCAACTGTCGGCAGTCGTCGAACACACCGCGGACGAGGTCGATGCCTATGAGCGTCTTCTTGGAGATGCCATGCGTGGAGATGCCATGCTGTTCGTGCGGGAAGACGCGGTCGAAGCGGCCTGGGCTATTGTCGACCCCATCCTCAGGAATGCCACAACCTTGTATCCTTACGAACCGGGCTCCTGGGGACCTGGTGAGGCGGATCGTTTAGCCATGGATGTGGACGGCTGGCACAATCCCGAAGAACCCAAACAGAGCACAGTCCATGTCCCCAACCCCGCGTAATAACAACCTTCCCCGTATGCGATTTCTAAAGCGAGATCCTTGGTCCTCGATCAGGATCGAAGTCTATTCTGGAAAATTCCATGGTCCGCGTAGACTAGGGTTGGGGGGCGGCGGCGAAGCGTCCGCATCACCAAAGCCTCTGCCGCTTACCGCCGGGGCCATGACATGATGCTTGCGCAGGAAGAACTTCTCCAGGAATTTCAGACCTTTGCCGTCACCGCTCCCACGAGCAAGGCCGTCATGGACCGTATCGCCCAGCGCTTGCACGAAAAGATGACGCGCTACAACTGGGTCGGCTTCTATCTCATCGACCCGGACGACCCCAACATCCTCGTCGTCGGGCCTTTCGTCGGTAGCTTCACGCCCAATGTTCGCATTCCTCTCAACACCGGACTTTGTGGCGCCGCGGCCAGTAGCGGGCAGATGGTAGTCGTAGATGATGTCTCTAAGGATCCGCGTTATCTTGCAGGGTCGTCCCTGGTGAAGAGCGAAATCGTCGTCCCCATCTTCGCCAAGAAGAAACTCGCCGCCGAGCTCGACATCGAAAGCTATTTTGCCCACACGTTCACCAAGGCAGAACAGCATTTTGTCGAAGCCTGCGCCCTGGTAGTTCAAAAATATCTGGGGAGAGGGTAGTCGGCCGCCGCTTATTTTCCGGGCGGGCGACCAACCCCTGGCCCGCCGGAGCCTTTATGTCTAGTCGGTGCGCAGAGCGTGGGCGGGGTCAACGGCGGCAGCACGCCGGGCGGGAATGTATCCGGCCAGGACTGCCAGGAGGCCGATGATCATGATTCCTGTTCCGTACACTCCGGCATCCGAGGTGGAGACGCCGTAAAGCTGACTGCGCAGGGCTTGGCTGGCCAGCATAGCCAATGGGACCGCTACCGCGATGGCGGATCCGGCGAGCATCATAGCTTCGCGGACGATGCCGCCGATAACGGTGCGGCGCTCGGCTCCGAGGGCCATGCGGATGCCGATCTCGCGGGTGCGCTGAACGGTCCAGTAGGCAAGGATTCCGTAGAGTCCAATGCCAGCGAGCAATGTGGCGAGAATGCCAAAGATCGTGGACAGCAGGGCGATGGTGCGTTCCGCGAGCATGCTTCCGTCGATCTCATCGTTCATGGTGCTGAGGTCGCTGACCATGAGTTTCGAGTCGATATTGGCGATCGCTGCACCAATGGTATGGGCCGAGGTGGCCGGGGCCTGCCAGGTGCGCACGTAGAAAGTGAGCGCGCATGGCCTTTCTGCCTGTGCGAATAGAGTGTAGGAGGTAGGTATGGCCGGATCTCGGACCGTGGTGTGCCTCGCGTCGCCAACGACACCGACAATAACGGCGTCCGTGACCGGGCGGTTGGGGCGGCTGATGTGATGACCGAGCGCAGCGGGAACGCTGCCGAAGAAATGGCGCGCCAGGCTCTCGTTGACGATGGCAACCTTCTGCGCAGTGGCGCTGTCGGCCGCGGCAAAATAACGACCGGCAAGAAGCGGAATACGGAGCGCCTGGAGATACCCGTCGCTGACCCAGGGAACCTCAACATCGAACTCTTCGTCCGGTTTGGGCGTATAACCGGCCACAACCACACCGCCGATCACATTGTTGTCGGCAAGGTCGGGATCATTGGTGGCTCCCACGGCGCGAACCCCGGGCAGGATCGCAATGGCCTCGAGCGCACGCTGTTCGACGGGCGCGATCTGGCTCGGCGCATAACCCGCTAAACCAGGAGCCAGGTTGAACGCCAGCAGATGGTCAGTTTCGAATCCGGCGTTGACATTGCGCAGGTTCTGAATGGTTCGGACAAAAAGTCCAGCGGCTACGATGAGCAACAAGCTGAAGCCGATCTGCAACCGAGCGCAGGTGCGGCCGAATCTGAGGGTTCCTCCCGTTCTGGCATCGGCCGGTCGTTTCAGAGCCTCGGTCAGGCGGGGGTTCCAGAACTGGACCGCCGGCGCGAGGCTGAAGAGCAGACTGGCTAGGAGGGTAGCGGCGATCGTGAACCAGAGCACACGCCAGTCGAGTGTCGGAACAAACACCGAATGGGAGGAACGCTGGGCGGTCCAGCGAATGAGCACACGCAGCACCTGGGGCGCGAGAATGAGGCCAATGCCCACGCCCCCGACTCCGAGCAGCATGCCTTCGGCGAGAAGCTGCCGAAAAACTTGCCCATTGGTCGCTCCGAGAGCGTAGCGCAGAGCGAATTCGCGTCCGCGACCTGCGGCCCGGACCAGCAGCAGGCTGGCGACATTCACGATGGCCATGCCCACCACCAACACGAGCATGCCCATGATGATTGTGAGGGGCATGCGGACATCTTCCCGCAGGGGCGAAAAGCCTTGGGCTCCGGCGTCAACGTTGAGATGCGAGTCAGAAACAAATTCCCCACGTGCTTTCGCGGACTGATCGGGCAGAAACGTGAATTCCGCTGCGCGCAGCGAGTGGAACAGCGGGTTGAGGGCGGTGGCGGCTTGCGCGGGCGTTCCATTCGTACGAAGACGGCCAACCAGGTTCAGCCAATAGAACTGTTGGTCCCTGAGTAATGTCCACTCGGGTATTACGATGTGCTGCATGGTAAGCGGCACGTAGAGATCGGGCACATGCCCCCAAACCATACTTTGAAAGCCGGGGCTGGCAACCCCGACAATCGTGAAGGGCGTGCCATTGACGAGCAGGGTTTTGCCGACGACAGGGGATTCAGAGAGATGGGTCTTCCAGTAGTCGAAGCTGAGGACTGCAACCGGATTCGAGCCCTCGCTGGTTTCATCACCTGCAACCAACAAGCGGCCCAGCCTAGGTCGAACTCCAAGGGTCTGGAAGTAGTTGCCCGTGACCAACTCGGCGGGTACGGTTTCGGCATGGTTGCTCCAGATGACCCCAACCGTGACGGAAGCGCTGGCGATGAGCCCATTGCAGACAGTACTCTGATCGCGCAGCGCGAGGTACATGGGATAGGAAAAATAGTAGCGATGGCCGGGCCTGTCCCCGCCATCGGAGCGGGTATGACCGGGGCTTGCTCCGGCGAAGCTGAGAACCACCAGTTGGCTCGGGTCGCTCACGGGCAGGGCACGCAGGAGGGCTTGGTCCAGGAGGCTGAAGACGGTGGTGTTGGCTCCGATGGCGAGGGCGAGGGTGAGGATAGCAACGGTGGCAAAGCCAGGATTGCGCCGGAGTCCGCGAACCCCGTAGCGCAGATCGCGCAGCAGCGGTTCCAGGAACCAGGCCGGGCGCTGCTCGAGGCATTGCTCGCGGGCACGCTCCAATCCTCCGAAGGCGATCGCGGCCTGTCTTCGGGCTTCGCCCGAAGACAGGCCGGCGGCCATATTCGCCTGGGTCTGCCGCTCGAGGTGGAACTGCAGTTCCTCATCCACTTCGAGACCGGGTTTGCCCTTGAGCAGAAAGCGGAGGCGTGAGAGCCATTCGCTAATCATGGGTTTCTCCTGCTAGACGCGCTCGAGAACCAGATCGATCGCGCCAGTCAGACGGTCCCAGTTGGCCAGCTCGGTGCTGAGCTGTTTTTTTCCCGCGCGCGTGAGGGAGTAGAAGCGAGCGCGACGATTGTTTTCCGAGGCGCCCCACTCGGCCTGAATCCACCCCTTGTATTCCAGACGATGGAGCGCAGGATAGAGCGATCCCTGGCCGATCTGGAGGATATGGTTCGAGACCTGCTGGATGCGCTGCGCGATTCCCCAGCCGTGCGCCGGCTCAAGTGCGAGCGTTTTCAGGATCAGCAAGTCCAATGTGCCCTGCAGCAGATCGGTGGATGGCGGCATTGTTCCCCTCGACATTCGACAACAGAATGCGACACACTCTTGTCGGATGTCAAGGGGAAAGACAATAGGCTCGAAGCTGGCGCCTCGCTCGCCGGGCAAGAACACGATGCGAGGGTCTAACAGCCTAGTTGCTTCTTGATCTTGCCCTTCACGAAGAAGACCTCGATACCCTTACGCACCATCCAGCCAACTCCCATTTGCGCGAGCATATTATCGACAGCGCTGGCGAGCGAGCCGCAAAGTTCTTCCCGGTTCGTTTGCGGGATGGCGGCGGGGGTGAAACCGCCCGGGGGAGTGGGTTGAACGGGGTGGATCGGCTTCGGCGTGTACTCGAGCACGGGCAGCTTGTGCAGGGAGATGCGGTTGAGATCGCCGAGAAACGCCTGCGCCTTTTGCCGCCCCAGATCGTAGTCGTGGTCGCGGAAGCTGCGGTCGAGAAATCCCTGGAAGGAAAAGAACCCGGCTCCCGCCAGATCCCGGTGATCCGCCATCACCGAATAAATGTACATTTCATCCTTTTCATGAAGATCGGCGGCCAGTTCCAGCAGAAGAATCGCGTCAATCCAGGCATCCGCCGTCGCCTTCCCGGCCGACGACGCCAGCGCTTCATATTCGGCGGCAAACTGCTGGCGCAACTGGGATCGGGCGGCGTCCAGCTGAGCCGGGGCCTCGAACTGCGGCAGCAGCAGAGCCGACACGCCTGCCAGGCTCGCTGGCTGGATCGCGCCGCTTTTGAGGAGGGCGGCCAGCTGCGCGGCCCGCAGGTTGAGTAAGTTCACCGTGTCATTCACGGTCTCCGCCTCAATCCAGTCCTGGAATCCGGCCTGATTGAATATCGCGTTGACGAGAGCGTCGGTCATGGGCTTGAAAACCGCGCTGCTGGCTGCAATCGGACTGACGCTCGAGTCGAGGGCCTTGGGGGAGATAAACAAATAGGAGCGAGTGTCACTGTCCTGATGCTGATCGATTCCATCGACCAGATTCTTCGCCAACCCAATCGGCTGGTTCTGGAAGACGCCGCCATCGGTATAGGTAAAATCTCGCGACGGCTGCGGCCAAGCAGAGAGAAAGGGGGTTGTGTAGTCCTGCTCCTTGCGGCTGAGATCGCAGGGCCGAAACGCGAAGGGGAAAGCACCCGATGCGACCGCAGCCTGGGTGATCGGCGTCCAGGCGGCGGAGGTGTCGGTGGCTCCGCCCAGAAGGAAGGTGATCTGATCCTCGAATCTGGTGTAGTTGAAGCTGCCTCCGCTCAACAGGGGGCGCTCATAATCGACCCCGTTGAGGTTCGACAGAGCCAGACCGAGCGAAATCTTTCCCGCCGCATTCAATGCCGGGTGGGGAGCTGCCTGCGGGGGAGGCAGATGGCCATATCGGCCGAGCAGAAACTTCTCGGCGACTCCTTCGACGAAGTTAGAGGAAAAAACCGACATGGCGGCAGACTCGTTCGCCGCCAATGGGAGCAGGCCCTTGATGTCCACGCCCGCCACCCAGGCGTTGTAGAAAGGATTGTCGTAAGGGTCGGCCACCGCCGGCCAGGAGT
>Ga0182015_10005757_pt1 | contig 12741 bp, 11 predicted proteins | sample 712P3MmetaG_FD_120478 | JGI IMG/M metagenome (GOLD analysis project Ga0182015, IMG submission 120478) | Permafrost microbial communities from Stordalen Mire, Sweden - 712P3M metaG | ecosystem: Environmental > Terrestrial > Soil > Wetlands > Permafrost | place: Sweden: Stordalen | collected...
CCTTTCGCGAGAAGATCGGCGCGAGCTCCTCACGCTGGCCGGGCTGGTGGCAAAACCCGAGCGGCAGGATCTTAAGCGGATGGCGAAGGCGTTTCGGCGCGCCGACCGGGAAGCGGTGAAGGCACACGACCGCCGACTCATCGACCAGGCAGGATTGCGGGTTCAGCGCCGTTCGGCCACCTATGCTCCGCTGTGGCTGCAGCCGCCCGATCCCCATCCGAAAACGCCGCCAGCCGACGATCGACCGGAGCTCAAACAGGATCGCGCGTGCTACGTCTGCAAGCGCCCCTTCGCGAAGGTGCATCGCTATTACGACTCGATGTGCCCCGACTGCGGCGACTACAACTACGGCAAGCGCGAACAGACGGCCGATTTGAGCGGCCGCTTCGCCTTGCTCACCGGCGCCCGCGTGAAGATTGGATTTCAGGCCTCGCTCAAGCTTCTGCGCGCGGGAGCGTACGTCATCGCCACCACGCGCTTCCCCGTCGATGCGGTGGAACGGTACGCGAAAGAGCCCGATTATCCGGCCTTCCGCGCTCGCTTGCAGATTCATGGCCTCGATCAGCGCCACGCCCCGAGCGTCGAGCTCTTTGCACGATTTCTCATCGAACGCCTGCCGCGGCTCGACTACATTCTCAACAATGCCTGCCAGACGGTGCGCCGGCCCGCCGGCTTCTTCCAGCATCTGCTCGCGAAGGAAGCGCAGCCTCTTTCCGCGCTCCCGCTGGATTGGCGCACGCCGTTGGCCCTTCACGATGAATTACGCCGCACGCTGACACGCGGCTCGCTGACAGCGCCCGGCGCGCCGGGCGCTGGGCTTCTCGCGGCATCGCCGGATCGCTCGACCGCGGCAGGTCTCTTGGACAGCGCCGCACTGTCTCAACGGCGCTACCTCGACGAGGACTTCCGGGACGGCGATGCGCTGTTCCCGAACGGGCGATTCGATGAGGATCTTCAGCAGGTGGACCTGCGCGCGGTCAACAGCTGGCGGCTTCGGCTGCACGAGGTCGAGACGCCCGAGCTCATCGAAGTGCACCTCGTCAACGCCATCGCACCGTACATTCTCAACGCGCGGCTGAAGCCGCTCATGCTGCGAACGGCCACGCACGACAAGCACATCGTCAACGTCAGCGCCGTGGAAGGGCAGTTCTACCGGACCACCAAGACTGACAAGCATCCGCATACCAACATGGCCAAGGCGGCGCTCAACATGATGACGCGCACCAGTGCGGCCGACTTCGTGAAAGAGGGCATCCACATGAACGCGGTGGACACCGGCTGGGTGACTGACGAGGACCCGGCTGCCCATGCGGCCCGCAAGGCCGGGCTCGGTTTCACCCCGCCGCTCGACATCATCGACGGCGCGGCGCGCATCGTCGATCCGATCTTTTCCGGCGAGCTGACGGGCGTCCATCTGTGGGGCCAGTTCCTGAAGGACTACCGGCCGGCGCCCTGGTGACCCCGGTCCGCGCTACACTGTCGCCATCAATCCTCGGCGATTCACAGCATGAAAAAAGAGACGATTGCGATTCACGGCGGTTTCGATTCGGACCCTACGACCAAGGCCGCGGCGGTACCGATCTACCAGACCGCCGCCTACACGTTCGACAGCGCGGAACACGGGGCCGCACTCTTCAATCTCGAGGTCGAAGGGTTCAGATATACCCGCATCAGCAACCCGACCACCGCGATCCTCGAGGACCGGGTCGCTCAGCTCGAAGGCGGCGTGGGTGCGATCAGCGTGAGCTCCGGCCAGACCGCGCTCTACTATGCGACGATCAACGTCACCGAGATGGGACGCAATATCGTCTCCGTTCCGCAGCTCTACGGCACGACCTATACCCTCTTCGCCCACATACTGCCGCGTCAAGGCGTGCACGTCAGATTCGCAAAATCGGACCGCGCCACCGATATCGAGGCGTTGATCGACGACGATACCCGCGCCGTTTTCTGCGAGACGGTCGGAAATCCGGCCGGTAACGTCTGCGACCTGGAGGCTCTCGCGGCGGCCGCGCATCGCCACGGCGTCCCGCTCATCGTCGACAACACGGTGGCGACGCCGATGCTGGTTCGCCCGGTCGATCACGGCGCCGACGTGGTGATTCATTCGCTCACCAAATTCATGGGTGGGCACGGCACGACGCTCGGCGGCGCCGTGGTCGATTGCGGCACCTTTCCCTGGGCAAAGCACGCCGCCTCGTACCCCATGTTCACCCAGCCGGATGAGTCCTACCACGGGCTGGTGTACACCGAACATTACGGCGCCGCGGCCTTCATCGGCCGATGCAGGAGCGTCTACCAGCGCACCCTGGGCGCCGTCCTCTCGCCGATGAACGCCTTCCTGCTCTTGCAGGGCATCGAAACCGTCGCGCTGCGAATCGAGCGGCACGTCGAGAACGGCCGCCGCGTCGCCGAATTCCTGCGCGATGACCCGCGCGTCGCGGCCGTGAACTACGCCGGATTTGCCGACAGCCCCTATCACGGCCTGGTCCAAAAATACCTGGGCGGACGCGCGTGCTCGCTGCTGACGTTCGATGTGCATGGCGGCTTGCCGGCAGGAATTCGCTTCTACGATGCGCTCAAGCTCTTCAAGCGTCTGGTCAACCTGGGTGATGCAAAATCGCTCGCCTGTCATCCGGCCTCCACCACCCACCGCCAGATGAGCGCGGAGGAACAGCGTGCTGCGGGCGTCGGGCCCGGAAGCATCCGCTTGAGTGTCGGCATCGAGCATATCGACGATATCCTCGCCGATCTCGATCAGGCGCTCGCCGCAGCCGCCTCCGCGTAGGGCACACCCAAAGACCATACCGGAGTTTTCGTGCACGAGCATAGCCTGCCCCGAGCCGTCCCTGCCCTGTTCCCGTCCGCCGCGGAGCGCGGCCGCGTCGATGCGTGGCTGACCGAGGAGCTGCAACGCGCGCTGATGCGTGTCCAAGCAGGCCCGGTGACGCCCACCATCGACCTGCCGCGCTTTCGTGACGAGCTCGAGGCGATGGATTTCGAGAATCCGCGGCCGCTCGAGGAGGTGCTGCGCTGGAGCATCGAGCGGCTCGAGCACGGTATCGTGCAGATGTCGAACCCCCGCTACTTCGGTCTCTTCAATCCGGGCGCCAACTTCCCTGCGCAGTGCGCGGATCGAATCGCAGGTGCGTTCAATCCACAGCTTGCGAGCTCCGCTTCCTCGCCCGTGCCGGTGGCGCTCGAGAGCTATCTGGTTCGCGCAGTGGCGCGCCGCGCCGGCATGGGCGAAAAGGCCACCGGTCATTTCGCCACCGGCGGCTCCGAGGCGAACTTTACGTCGCTGCTCTGCGCGCTCACCGCCGCGCTCCCCGCCTTTGCACAGGAGGGTGCGCGCGCCTTCCCCGGTGCACCGCGCCTCTATACCTCGCGCGAATGCCACATCGCCTGGCTGAAGATTGCGCACCAGACTGGCGTGGGACGGAGCGCGCTTCGGCTCATCGACACGGACGGCGCCGGGAGAATGGATCCGGCGGCGCTCGCGCGCGCCATTGCCGAAGATCGGGCCGCGGGAGCCGTTCCGGTGATGATCGTTGCCACGGCCGGCACCACCGGCGGCGGCATGATCGATCCGCTGCACGCATGCGCAGACATCGCGTTGCACGAGAAGCTCTGGTATCACGTCGATGCCGCCTGGGGCGGATCTGCGATCGCCTCCGATCGCCTGCGCGGTCTGCTGTCAGGCATCGAGCGCGCCGACTCGATCACCATCGATGCGCACAAGTGGCTGGCGGCCACCATGGGGTGCGCTCTGTTCATCACGACGCACGCCGAGGTACTGTCCGAGGCGTTTCATGCCTCCACCACTTTCATGCCCTCGAGCATCGCGAGCGTCGATCCGTATATCAATAGCGTCCAATGGTCGCGCCGCTTCGTGGGTCTGCGGCTGTTTCTGGCACTGTCCGCGGCGGGGTGGCAGGGTCTCGGTGCGCACGTCGAGCGTGCCGTCGCCGTGATCGCGCGCGCACGCGAGAAGCTCGAGGCCTTGGGATGGAGCGTCGCCAATGGATCGGAGCTCGCCGTGCTGGATGTGATCCCGCCCGGCAACCGCGACGTGCGCACCCTCGTCCGTCAAGTGGTATCCTCGGGACGTGCTTGGGTCGCGCCGACAAGGTTCGAGGGGCGCGATGTGGTGCGGATTTGCGCGACCAATGGAGAGACGTCCGATTCGGACGTGGACGAATTGATCGCGGCCCTCAGCGCCGCCGCATGCTGAGCATTCTCTCGACCAATCCTTGGATCGAGGTCAACGATTGAAAGTTCTCGGGGGTGATGTCGGACTGCGGAATGGCAATGTCGAACTCGAGCTCGACGGCCAGCATCAAATTGACCATTTTCAATGAACTGACGGCCAATTCGCTCAGCTGGGTACCCACGGGAAACGGCTCCGGGAACACCGCGGCGGAGCCGGAAACTTGCTTGACCAGCGCTATCAGCCGGTCGCACACTTCGTTGGGCCGCATGTCCACTCGATCAGCCTCCTCAAGGAAAGACCGCGGATCATACCGTGTCGATCAACCACCGTCGAAGCTTTACATATCGCCTTTATTTCAGCGGACTATGTCACCAACTTTGAATCTTGCTATTAATCGGTCTGTCGGCCGCGGCGTGACTCTCTGCATAATGCGTCGACCGCTCAAGGCTTGAGTCGCGGCGAAACGAGAACCTATGGAAGCTCAACGATTATCAACCCCCGGCGCCCAGATCGTGAGCACGGGGAATGGCGCCTACACGGCGCGAGCACGCGTGGCCGCCGAGACAGCGCTGCAGTATGCCGCGGCGGTCGACTCCGCCGCGCGCTTCCCGGCGGAGGCGTTCGCGGAGATCCGCAAACAGCGCCTCCTCGGCATCATGGTGCCTCCGTCCGCCGGCGGCGAAGGGGCCACGATTGGCGAGATTGCGGATATCTGCTTCATTCTCGGCCAGGCCTGCTCGTCGACGGCGCTGATTTTCGCAATGCACCAAATCAAGATCGCCTGCCTCATCCGCCATTCCAAGGGGAATACCGCGGTGGAGCAGATTCTGCGGCAGATCGCGAGTGATCAATTGCTCATGGCCTCCTCCACCACCGAAGGTCAAGCCGGCGGCAACGTGCGGTCGAGCGATGCGGCGATCGAGCACGTGGGCGAGGATGTCACGCTCGAGCGCAAGGCCACCGTCATCTCCTATGCCTCGGAAGCAGACGGCATCGTCACGACGGCGAGGCGCGCCGCAGATGCCTCCGCTTCGGACCAGGTGCTCCTGGTGCTGCTCAAGAAAGATTACACGCTGGACCGGCTGCAATCCTGGGACACGCTCGGAATGCGCGGCACGCATAGCGAGGGATTCGCGCTCCGCGTGAGAGCCCCCGCGCAGCAGGTGCTGCCGGATCCCTATGAGAAAATCCATCCTCAGACGATGGTGCCGCATGCCCACATCTTCTGGGGATCCGTCTGGGCGGGCATCGCCGCCGCCGCCACCTTGAAGGCGCAAGCCTTCGTGCGCAGTGCGCTTCGCAGCTCGGGCGGCCAGATGCCGCCGGGCGCCGCCCATTTCACCAAGGCCGCATCGTCGCTCCGCACCTTGCGAAGCGTGTTGAACTCCGCGATGCGAAGCTACCAGGCGATCCTGTCCGACGAAAAGGCCGTCAGCGCACTCGAATTTCAGTCGATGATCACGCTCACCAAAGTCCAGGCCTCGGAGCTCGCGGTCGAGACCGTGCTCGCGGCGCTGCGCGCCTGCGGTCTCTCCGGCTTTCGCAACGACAGCGAATTCAGCATCGGCCGTCATCTGCGGGACGTATTATCGGCACCGCTCATGATCAACAACGACCGCATCCTCGCCAATCTCGCGATGACGTCGGTGATGACATCCCTGCCCACGTCGGTCAGTGGCTGAGTCAACAGAGGTCAGAATTCCAGTGAACGCTCCGCATGCCGCGCCCGCGGCCGATACTTCCGATCCTCTCGCGCACCTTGCGGCCGCCTTGTTCAGGTCGATGGGGGTCGATGGCATCTACGCCCGGAGCGCGCTTTACGTCAACGTCACGGAGCGGCTAGAGAACTACATCACGGGCCTGCGCGAACCCGAGGCCGAGGTGATGCGCTTTCCGCCGGTCATGAGCCGCAAGCAACTGGAAAAATCGGGATACCTCAAGAGCTTCCCCAACCTGCTCGGATGCGTGTGCGCCTTGCACGGCAGCGAGACCTCGATTCGGGCCGCCGCCGACCGGCACGAAACGGGGGGCGATTGGACGGAGGCGCTTTCCGCCTCGGACCTCGTGCTCTCTCCCGCCGCATGTTATCCGGTGTACCCGATTGCCGCCGCGCGCGGCCCGCTGCCTCCCGGCGGTCTGCAGTTCGACATCGAGGCCGAAGTGTTCCGCCACGAGCCCTCGAAGAGCCTGGACCGGCTGCAATCGTTCCGCATGCGCGAGTTCGTCCGGATCGGATCTCCGAACGAGATCGTCGAATACCGCGAGCGCTGGCTGGCGCGGGCGCCGGCCATCGCGGCCGACCTGTCGCTGCCGCACACGATCGATGTAGCCAACGATCCTTTCTTCGGCCGGGTCGGCCAGATGATGGCGGTGAGTCAGCGTCAGCAATCGCTCAAGTTCGAAATGCTGATTCCTTATCATGCGAAGGCGACGCCGACGGCGTGCATGAGCTTCAACTATCATCGGGATCACTTCGGCCACGTCTGGAACATGCACGATCATCGCGGCGAGCCCGCGCATACGAGCTGCGTGGCCTTCGGCATCGACCGACTGGTCGTCGCGATGTTCGCGAATCTCGGACTTGATCTCGATCGGTGGCCCGCGGTGACTCGGCGAGCCTTGGCGCTGTAAGCCGCCCACGGCCTGACTGTCTTGCCGCTCGATCCGCGCGTCAAGCGATTCCTCGATGTGCTGGCGGCCGGAAATCCGCCGAACCCGCGCCACGTCAGCGTCGCCGAGCGTCGCGCGCAGCTCTCCGAACTCATGAAACTGGGCGGGCCGGGCGCGCAGATCGGCGCCACCGAGGATCGCCACATCCCGGGGCCTTGCGGCCCGATCGCCGTGCGCGTTTACCGCCCTCTGCAGGAGCGCGCGGCAGCGCGAAGCCCGCCGGATCGCGCGCCCGCGCTGATTTATTTTCACGGCGGCGGTCTGGTCGCGGGCTCGATCGACACGCACGCCCCGATCGCGCGATTGCTGTGTCATTGGGGCGAGTGCCGAGTCATCGCGGTGGACTATCGATTGGCGCCGGAACATCTCTTTCCCTCCGGCCTCGATGATGCGATTGCGGCCATCACCTACATCGGCTCCCATGCCGCGGAATTCGGCGTCGACGCCTCGAGGCTCGGCGTTTGCGGAGACTCCGCGGGCGGCACGCTCGCCGCGGCCGCCTGCCACGCCCTTGCACGCACGACTGAGGTGCGCCTGGCGCTTCAGCTTCTCCTCTGTCCCATCTTGGATTACGGCCGTCGGACCGGCTCGCGCCGCGACTTCGCCTCGGGGTACCTCATCGATCAGGACACGCTCGATCACGACTTGGAGCATTGCCTGCCGCACGGAGGCCGTGCGGATGATCCACGCATCTCTCCTTTACTCGCCGCGGATCTTTCCGGAGTGCCGCGCACCCTCGTTCACACGGCCGAGTACGATCCGTTGCGCGATGAGGGGCAAGATTATTTCAGGCGACTGACCCCAACCGGATCGGCGCTGGCCTATACTTGCCACCCGGGTATGATCCATTTGTTTTATGGGCTGGGTGCGGTCATTCCCTACGCCCGCACGGCATTCGAGAAGATAGGTGCGGAGATCCGAGCCGCGCTGATTGACCCGGGAGCAACTGAGTGACGGAACGCGCCGCAGCAGAGCGCATGGTGCATGATTTGCACGGTGCCCGCATCGCCGGAGATCTTGCGGCGATGTGCCGCCTATTCGCGGATCATGGCCGCTTTGAAATCGCCGGCGCCAGCGCCGATAAACCCATTGCCATTCGCGCCCAGAGCCTCGAGGAACTTCGCCCGTGGCTGGCGATGATGACCAAAGTATTCAGGCTGACCGACTATCATCTGATCTCCCTCGTGGTCGAAGGGCCGCGCCTCTCCGCCCACTGGCGGGTCAATATTTTTTCCAAGGTCACCGGTGTGACCGTGCCCACCGAGCTCGTCGACCTGCTCGAGCTAGGCGACGGCCGCATCAAGGTCTACAACGAATTCTTCGTTCCCCGCTAGAGACGCTGGTCGCCGCTAAAGTCCCAGCGACATCTGGCCGCCGGCCGGAACCGGCGGCCGGAACTTAGAACAGTCGAGCTCGTAGCGGCCCTCCGCGGATTTAAGGCCCAGCTTTCGCACGGCAAGATCGAAACGCGCGCGCAACAGTTCCGCGTAGGCGCCGGTTCCCCGCATGCGCACGCCGAACTGCGAATCGTAATCCTTGCCACCGCGCGCTTGGTTGATCAACGACATGACGTGAGCGGCGCGATCGGGGTAATGATCCGCGAGCCATTCCCGGAAAATGACTTTGAGCTCATGCGGCAGCCTCAACAACACATAGCCTGCGGAGGACGCGCCCGCATCGGCCGCGGCCTTGAGGATATCCTCCATTTCGTGGTCGGTGATCGCCGGAATGACCGGCGCGACCAGCACGCCCACGTGGACCCCGGCTTCGGAGAGCTGATGGACGACTCGCAGCCGCGCGAGCGGGGACGCGGTACGCGGCTCCAGCGTTCGCTTGATCTCATCGGTGAGCGAAGTGATGCTCACCATCACCGAGACCAGCCGGTCTTTGGCGAGATCTTGGAGAAGATCCAGGTCGCGCAACACGAGCGCACTCTTCGTCACGATGGTGACGGGGTGGCGGCAGCGTGCGAGCACGGCGAGAATGCTGCGCGTCACCTCGAGTTTTTTCTCGAGCGGCTGATAGCCATCGGTGTTGATGCCGAGCGCGATGGGCTTGCACACGTAACGGGGCTTGGAGAGCTCCGCCTCGAGGAGGGGGACCGCGTCCGCCTTGTAGAACAGCTTCGTCTCGAAGTCCAATCCAGGCGACAGGCCTAGAAAGGCATGACTGGGTCGCGCGAAACAATAGACGCAGCCGTGGCTGCAGCCGCGGTATGGATTGATCGACTGGTCGAATCCCACGTCCGGGGAATCGTTGGTCGTGATGATGCCGCGCGCGCGGTCCGGTAAGACGGTCTCGGCCACATGCTCCGGCATTTCGTCTTGATACCAGTCGTCATGCGTCTTCTCGACGGACAGCGCGTCGAATCGACCGGTGGGATTGGATGCGGCGCCCCGGCCCTTGAACGGCTGATGACCAATGAAATTGCGCGGCATGCGGAGACTTTACGCGCACCCATCCCGCCCGTAAATCCAGTATCCCGCCGCCGCAAATACTGTATGCCGGCTCATCGAGGCCGAGCGGATTCGGACTCGGCGCTCCTCGCCGGCGCGCCCCGCGCGCCGGGCGTTCCACTGTAGGACAGGGGACGACACGCCGTCGCGTGCTCCGCCCCTGCCCCAGAACGCGGGGGTCACTCCAAACTTGCGTGTCAGATAGACATCGATCAACGAACAGGAGTCGACATGAAGGTTTTATTCAGTGCGATATGCGCGGCCGGGCTGTTAGCCGGTTGTATCAGCAGCAGCAGCCCGTCTCCGCCCGCCAAGACGACGGTCGTGGTCCCGCAAGGCAGCACGACGACCGTGGTATGCCAGAACGGCAACCCGCCGCCCTGCGATTGATCCCTCGGCGGCGGGCGAAGCGCGCAGCTTGATCACTTGATGCCATAGCTGCGAAGCGATCAGCGTCAGTCGGCTGCGCACCGGGAGTCCCCCGGCCCGCAGCGTTTCGGCCGCCCAGGTGATGCAGGTATGCAGACCGGAGTAGCGCGGCACCGCGGCGAAGTAGACGCTTCCCGCGTAGGGCCCCTGGGCGACCGGCTCGGGATCCTCACCCCAGTTTGCCGATCCGGAAGTCGGCGATGAAATAGAGCGACGAATAAACCCTTGGATCGCGCTCGACTGGGCGGGCGTCAACGTCAGCTTGACGACATGTTGGGCGCCGAAGGCTTCGGCCGGCGAACCGTCGAACGCGGTGACCAGGATGAGACCGGGGCCGGGCCATAGGGCCGCGAGCAAGTTGGGCGCCTCATGATCCTTCGACATCAGATAGTGCCGGTCGCCGAATCCGAAGAACACATATCGCGCCCCGGGAAATGGGCGCGCGACGGCGGCTAAGGATCCGTGCAAGTCATCCGCCGCGAAGCCCACATCGATGTGCCAGCGCCTGCGGGCGACATACACCGTAGCCGGGGCGAGTGCGTCAGGGGCCGGCTCCGAGCGCGAGCTCGACGCTCCCGCACCGCGCGGGCCGGTCGAGGCACACGCCGATACCAACGAGACTCCCAGAAAAATTGCCGCGCAGAGGCTCGTGGGCGCACGCGTTCCGGGCGAGTTCACCCGCCCGCCTCGTTGACCGGGCCGCCCGCGGGGAGCGTCGCCCTGATGGCAAAGCCGCCGCCCGGACGACTCGAGACCGCGAGTGAGCCGCCGAATGCCGCGACTCGTTCACGCATCCCCACCAGTCCCAGCCCTCGGCTCGGAACGTCGAGGTCGGCGCCGCGCCCATTGTCGACGACAGCTGCATCGATCCCCTGCCGTCCATCCCCGAGGCGCCGTCCGCTGATCCGGACTTGAACCTCGCTCGCCCGGGAATGCCGTGCGATGTTGGTCATCGCTTCCTGAATCAGTCGAAACAGCGCAAGGCTTAACGGCGGATCGAGCGACCCGAGATCGCACTCGATCGCCAGCCCGACGCGGATGGGGGCGAGACGCTGACGCCAATCGTTGAGGCAATGCTCGAGGGCCGCCGCTAGGCCCAATTCGTCCAGACCGGCCGGCCTCAACTGCCGAATCAAGCCGCCGACGACGGCATACACGCGGTCGATGTTCTCGACCATGGCGGCCGCGGTTCGATGCCCCGATTCGTGCGCAGCCGGAATCGTCTCACGCAGCGCCAGGGCGTCGAGTTTGATGGCGTTGATGTATTGGCCAAGCTCATCGTGCAAGTCGCGGGCAAGGGTTTTGCGCTCGATTTCCTGCATGTCGAGATATTGCTGCGCCAGGCGCTGATTCTCGGCCAGCGCCTCGGCCAGCTTGGCCTCGGCCGCCCGGCGCAACTCCACTTCGCGGCGGGCTTCGACGTAGCGCCGGGTCGAGAACCAGATCAGGCAGATCGCGATGGCGAGGAGCACTCCGGGCAACTCGTCGAGCTGCCAACGTTCGTGCGGCCGCGTCCAGGCGAGTATTCTCTCACTGAGGTTGAGCTTGACGGAGAGGATTGCCGACGCCAAGGAAATGACGACCACGACCGCCAGATCGCGGCGCGCGGCGATCTGGCGCTCTCGAGCCGGCGAGGCGTGCGCGATCGGCTTGAGCGCAGGTTCCTGCATGTTGCGGCATCCTGCCTATGGAAACATCGTGCCGCAAGCCGTAGATTAGCCCACCGGCCGGCCGAAGGCCAATCTCGAGGAGTCATCCATGCTCGCCAGATCCTCCGCTCATGCGCTTCGCGCGGCGATCCTCCTGTTGAGCGCCGGCGCATTCGCCGCCGACGCATCACTCCCTCCCTCTACGCCTGAATTCGGCGGCCAGTGCCCCGAGGCGCTCTCGGAAGGCGAACACGTGACGACCAATTGTTCGGTCACCTGGACCGACAAGGAGGGCAAGACCTATTGCTTCAGCAGTGCCGACGCCAAGAAGTCGTTTCTGCAGAATCCGACCGAGAAGCTCGAGCGCGCCCGGGCGTTCATGGCGGCCGGCAATGTGGAGGCGACGGAGACGGCCATGCAGAACTTCGTCGCGAGCGACGCCGAGGCGGTCGTCAAGCAGGCGATCGATGCCAAGCTCAAGGCGAACAACGGCATCTTCCCGATGGACGACTCGCTCAACGGGGATCACTTGAAGCTCGCCTTCGACGGCATCGACTTCACCCGCACCCTCGACGGCTACGGCTTTTTCCCCGACGTGAAGTTCCACGATGCGGCCGATGCCAAAAAGAAATACTTGATCGATTTCTGGGTCGTTCCCGTGGGCGGGCAATTGCAGATACAGGAGACCCGAATCTACAAGTCGCCGCTCTTGGTGGACTCAGAATGGACCACGATGGCCCGTCAACCCGTCCCCTGGTGGTGGATTCCGGCCTCGGAGCATCCCGGCCACCTGGCCACGAAGCGCGGCTGGGAAGTCATGTCGGCGGTGGAGAGAAACGCGATGATGGAGGCCGCGAAGACGAACGGGGTATTCAAGATCAAGGACGACAAGACCGGCAAGGAGCTGAGCCTCGAGTTCATCGACACGCATCAGCCGGTGCGGCAGCTCGACAACGATGGGCATTATTTCGCCTGCACGGACTTTCGGGTCGTCGGCACCAAGGACCAGATTTACGACATCGACTTCTGGGTCAGCGACAAGGACGGCATCATGTCGGTGGATCAGGCGAAAGTGCACAAGGTGCCGGAGCTCAAGGACGGCCAGTGGATCCAGGTGCCGCGCTACGAGTGGAAGGATCTCGGCAGCTCGCACGTCGTTCCGTAACGAATTCTCGAATCAGTTGGCGTACGGGAACTCGGAGGTGGATCGCGGCCTTGCAATGTGAAATCCCTGGGCGAAGCCGATGCCCAGCCGCCCGAGCTCGGCGAGAACCTCCGCCGACTCGACGCGCTCGGCGATGGTCTGGATCCCCATCGCCTTGCC
>Ga0182015_10005758_pt1 | contig 12735 bp, 8 predicted proteins | sample 712P3MmetaG_FD_120478 | JGI IMG/M metagenome (GOLD analysis project Ga0182015, IMG submission 120478) | Permafrost microbial communities from Stordalen Mire, Sweden - 712P3M metaG | ecosystem: Environmental > Terrestrial > Soil > Wetlands > Permafrost | place: Sweden: Stordalen | collected...
CGGGTACCAGCGCGCCAAGTTGAGGTTGCTCACCCGCTGGTAGGTCTCCGTCGCCGGATTGAAGATGTAGGACTTGTTCGAGCCCCAGAAGTCCTGCTGGTCCATGTTGAGTGTGTTCGTCAGGCCGAACAGGTTGCGCTGGGCCTGCGGGACGGGCTGGTCACCAAGGACCGTGAAGTGGGTCAAGTTGGTGACATCGAACGCCTTGCCCTTCGCGAGCGCGTGGACCCAAGTCTCGACAGAGCTCGCGGTCACCGTGACCACGTGGTCGCGAATACGCTTGGTCGCCGGCTTGACGGTCACCGCTACCGTCGTGACGTACAGCGCACCGGTCGAGGACCGCAGCTGAGTCCCGGCGGGCAGCGTGAACGGGCTGCCATTTGGTGACTCGTCCTGAATGATCATGACCCCCGCTGCTTGCTTCACCTGGGGTGCAAGGACCTCGTAGCGAGCCGTGCCGCCGGCGATCAGGAGTTTGCCGTCGGGGAGGAAGGTATGGCCGCCGCAGAACATGTCGTAGGGCGTGGGGATCTTCTTGAACGTGTTGTTCGCCGGATTCCAGATGATCGACTCGAAGTGCCCAGCGTCGAAGTTGCCCTGGTTGTTGCCCGAGCCGGCGACGATCAGCACCTTGCCGGTGTAGAGCAGCGCCGCATGGATTGCGTTGATGCGGAACTTGGCCGCCACCTTGAGCGTGACCCAGTGGCCCATCTTCTCCTTGTAGGCCGCGGTGTTGATCACATAGTTGTGGATCACGCCCTGGGCGAAGGAGAAGACGACGGGGCCGTTGACTGCGAACAGCAACCCAACCAGCAGCACCGTCACGAGGGGTTTCCTCGAACGGGGTCGACCTTGCTGCATCAGGCGCCCTCAGTACTCCCGGCGAGCCGGTGCGTGGCTTCAGGCGCCTGGAGGACGCGCGGGCCTCGCAGCGGCGTCGGGGTTGCGACCGGCTTGAGCCGAGCACCCCTGGACCGCAGGCGCTCCACGCGCCAAATCGCGATCGGAAGCATGCAGACGAGCAGCGCGAGCACCGACCAGACACACATCCAGGGGTTGTCGTGGCCCCGCAGCCCGGCAAACGCAAACGCAGCAAAGATCGGCAAACTCCACTGGATATGGCGGCGGAACGTGCTCACGCGGTCACGACTCGCAGCGTCGCCCTTCGGGGTCACGACGAACGAGGTGCGGCGACGCAAGATGGCGGCGAACAGCGATGAGATGTATATCGGCACCGTGAGCGACGAAATGAACATTCCGGCGAGGCCTGAAGAGCCCTTGCCCTCGTGCGGACTCACGTTGTGGCGGCGATTCCAGAAGTACAACCCCACCTGCAGGCCGGCGCCATCGAAATAGAGCATCAGCCAGAGGTGTGGTTGCACGGCGAGCGCTGCGGTGCCGAGCACGAGATAGATGAGGCCGCTTGTGACGCCGAGCATGAAGGCGATCGCCGTGGTCGGGTAGTAGGCCAGCAGCAGCGCATAGTGGATCGCTCGCGTCGGTCCCAGCCGCCATAGAGAACGCGGAAATTGGCTTCTGATGACTTCGTTGGCACCGAGTGACCAGCGTGCCTGCTGGATGAAGTAGTCGGTGAAGGTCGCCGGCCCTTCGCCGACCGACAGCACATCGGGCGTGTACACCGACCGCCAGCGCCGGCCGGTCACCGGGTTGCGTGCCGAGTGGATAGCGATGCTTGTGGCCAGATCCTCGGTTACCGAGTCCTTGAGGCCTCCGGTCTCGAGCAGCGCCTCGACACGCACCGCATTGTTGGTCCCGACGAGCATCGACGTCCCGCCCCGGTTGGCTGCGCGCTGCAGCAGAGAGTGGAAAAGGAACTGCTGAGACTCGGCGGAGCGAGTCACGAAGCCACGGTAGTTGCCGTAGACCTGCGGACCGACGATGAACGCGACGTCGGGATCGCGGAAATACCCCAGTAGCCGCTCGGCCATGTTCGCCATCGGCACGTGGTCGGGGTCGGTAGAGATGTAGAAGTCGTAGTCAGCGCCGTGGGAGAAGAGCCAGGAGTTGTAGTTTCCGTGCTTGCTGCGCGCCTTGAACGGTCCGCTCGGCCGATTCCAGCGGTCTATTCCGTGGCGGCTGAAGTGCCGCACGCCGAGCTCGCGACAGGTGGCTTTGACCTCGGGATCGTCGCCCTCGTCAAGCAGCCAGACGTCAAAGGGTCCGTCGTGGCGAATGCGAAGCGCCGCCTCGAGCGTGCGCCGGACCATCGCGAGGGGCTCTTGACTCGGCACGATCGTTGTAACGAAGGCCACACGCGTTCCCTTGCTTGGCCACACGGGCACGGGATCTCTCGCGAGCAGCGACGCGCGGCAAAGGATCCACAGGCTGGTGAGCGTGAAGAGGCCGATGACCGCCGTGTTGAAAACCATCACCAGGGAGGCCGCGCGCAACAGACCGTGGTAGGCCGAGTAGTGCCAATGGCTCGGGAGCATCAGCCATACGAAGAAGCTGCTAATACCGACGAGCGCAGTCACGACGAACAGCCAAGTCCGGATGGGGCGCCACTCGCCGAGGCGCTTGAACTGCACACGGTAGGGGGCATCACCGTCGGGCTCGGTGAGCTCTCCCGCGAGCGCGCTGAAGCGTGCGTAGTCGTAGTGACTGCCCGGCCCGTCAAACGACTTTGCGCCACGGCTCTTGCCGCCACCGCTCTTACCGCCGCGGCTCTTCCGCGATTTGCGAGCTCGAATGGCGGGCGCGCGCTCTACGGCCGGCCCTACGACCGGCGCCCGCGCATCGGTTTCGACGGCGGCATCGAGCGTTTCGACGCCGGTATCGAGCACCGGCTCCGCCTCCTCAAGACTGAGGCGGCGCCAGTCGGCACCGAGCTGCCAAGGGCCGAGTGCGCCACTCACGTGTAGGTCGCGTTCGACGGCCGGCAGTACACTTCTTGCGCAGGTCCAGCGGCCTTGACCGCCGGTCCGTTCGTCCCCGGTCGTCGGCGGCGACTCTGGCCGGTGTACCTCGAGTCACGCATCGGCCTGGGGGCGATGCACGTCGGCTCCTCCACGGCTGTGATCATTTTTACGTCGATAAGTGTGCACCTGATCTGCCGCGGCATGGCGGCGAGTTTAGCGGTCGTTGCGAGCAATTTGGTGTTGCGATCGAGCGTAGCTGCCAGCGTATTTACTCACTAGTGACACAGGTATAAAACTCACCCTCGCGGCCGCTCCATGGGGACAAAAGCACCCACGAATGTCACGTGCGCGACATGCCGTTGTACACACCCGATCGGCGTTTGGCTATCCCCCTTGGTGAGGAATGTCCCAAATTCCACACGAATTTGGGTGAGGAACCTGCGATGGTGGGGAGGAACCTCACCAGTTGGCGAAAACGACAGTCGATCTCGCTTGGGGATGCCCGGTGCGCGAGAGAGCTATCGTGGGTGCCCTGGGCTGGCGCGCTGCGGCCTCGCGCCCTGAATACCTGCCCGGCAATGCGATGCGAAAGCGAGCCCCGACCTATGTCGCACTGCTCACGGCCACGACGCTGGTCGCGCTGCTGGCGGGCGGTTGCGGCTCGCAGAAGCCTACTCGCAAGGTGGTACGCAAGGTGGCCGACGCACGGCCAGCGGATCCAATCTACGGGCGCTCCTTCTATGTCGTCAGCTCGCCGGCCACGCTCGAGGCCGCGCAGTTACGCGCGACGGGTCAGTTGGCCGACGCCCGCGCGCTGACGCGTCTTGCCGACCAGCCGACGGCCACATGGCTGACCGGCCAACCAAACGTCGCCGCGGTGGTGCGTGCGCTCACGCTCCGCGCCACCGCCCTGCACAAGAGCACGCTGCTCGTCGCCTACGACATTCCCGGCCGCGACTGCGGCGGTTACTCCTCAGGCGGCGCGCCGTCAGCCGCGGCCTACCGGGCCTGGATCGTTCAGCTGGCCCAGGGGATCGGCAACCGGGTAGCGACGGTTATCGTGGAGCCCGACGCGATCGCACAGTCGCTCATGTCGCAGTGTGCCTCAGCGGCGATGGGCGCCGCGCGTCTGTCGCTGCTGCGGTTCGCCGTGGCGACACTGAAAGCACAGCGGAACGTAACGGTCTATATCGATGCCGGCAATCCCGGTTGGATCAAGCCGGCGAGCAGGCTCGCACCGTCGCTGCGCGCCGCTGGAATCTCGATCGCGAACGGCTTTGCGCTGAACGTTGCGAACTTCTACAGCACCAAGTCGGTCATCCACTACGGCCTGAAGCTTTCCGACGCACTCGGCGGAAAGCACTTCGTGATCGACACGGGGCGCAACGGCAACGGCCCTCCCAGTTCCGCCAGCTCAGCCAGCGATGGGCCGACCTGGTGTAACCCAGCAGGGCGGGCGCTGGGACAGGACCCGACGACGACCACAAGCAACCCGCGGGTCGATGCGTATCTCTGGATCAAGCCCCCTGGCTACAGCGATGGAGCGTGCCAGCCCGGTGACCCTCCGGCGGGTCAGTGGATGGCGAGCTACGCACTCTCGCTCGCGCTCGGCTGATCTCCTCCCCGCGCTCAGCTCGTCGACCGATCGAGCCTCGCGGCCAAAGGCGCCACGCTGGCCTCTGTGCTCACGCCGACCGGCTAGAACACAGCGTTACTGGCAAGACCGAGCGCGTAAGAGGTCCAGAAGGTGCCGGCGTTCGGACCCCCGTTGCACGTGCCGTCGGACTCTCCGGCATCCTTGATCCACAGGTAGGCGTCCACGAGTGGGTTGCCGGTGTTGGCTGTCGGCGGGGTGCCGAGGCCACGCCCGGGCGGGTTACACCATGCGTTGCCGGGCGCCGGCCCCTTGCCGTTGCGGCTCGTATCGATGACGAAGTGCGAATTACCGCCCAGCGCCGCGTCGATCGCGGTGCCGTAGGCGATCTCCGAGCTCGTCGTGTCGAAGTTCGAGACGTTGAGCGAGAAGCCGCGGGCCTTTGCAATGCCCGCCTGCTGGAGACGCGAGGCCATCGTCGCCGCCGACTGCCACGTTGCGTTTCCGGAGTCGAGATAGACCGCGGCAAGTGGGTCGGTAGTCAGGTTGTCGACCGCGTAGTTGAGGAGTTGGTAATAGCTGGCCTGCTCGCTCGCGCTTAGACAGCTGACCTCCGCGAGTGCGTCCGGCTCGACGATTATGACCGCGCGCCGCCCCGCAAGGCCGGCGACCATCTGGTTGATGAAGCTCTCATACGCGGCCGGGCTTGAGGCGCCGCCGGCGGAGTAGCCGCCGCAGTCGAGCCACGGCAGGTCATAGGAAACGATAACCGGCTCCGCACCGGCCGCGGCCGCGGTGCTCACCCACCAATTGACGTCGCCCTGGGTACTGCCGTGTCCATAGGACCAGTCGCCAAACCACTTCGCGCTCGGCTGCGAAGCAATCTTGGCTAGTAGCGCCGCATTGGCGCTCTGGCCGGCTGCGGCGGCTTGGTGCTCAGCCGCTGCCGAGTCGGAGTCCGGGTCGACGTAAAGGGTGTGTCCCGCGATCGGGTCCGAGGACACCGGCGCTGCTGCCGGAGGAGGCGGCGGCGGTCCGGCCGATCCGGTCGAACCCGAGGTAGATGGGCGCTTTGCTTTGACTGCCGCGTATCGAATGAGGACGTTATGCGACCACTTGGCGCCAGCGGTACGCGCCCGCAAGCGGTAGTCGACGGTTTGGCCGGCATGCGCCCGCGGATGAGCGCGCGTGCCCTTCACGATGGAGACGCTCGTGTGATGGTGCTTCTTGCCCCGGACCACGACTTCAAGGAGAACATAGGTCTTGATCCCGTGCAGCGGGGACCACACGAGCGTCGTGCCATCACGACGCAGATCGGGCGGCTTCCGGACGCCAGCACGGTGCCCGAGATCAGTCGAGCGTCGGTGCTTGCGCTTTGCGCGCGCCGCGTGTGCGGCGAGAAGATGCGAGCTGCCAAGGAGAACGGGCTGCGGCGCAGCCTCGGCGCTCGCCGCGAGCGCGACCGAGCCGGCAAGGAGCGCGACGAGGCCAAGCACGCCCAAACGTACCGTGCGCACGCCGGTCCTGCGTCGTCGCTTCGCGGCACTGCGGCCTGCTCTACGCATCCAACTCACTAGGCTGCCTCCCGCCGCTCGCGGCGTCCGATGAAACCGGCTTTGAGGCCAGGGCGTGCGGACACGATCTCCGCAGCACCGATGTCATCGGCAGACTTCGATGGCACCTGAACCTCCGCTGCAGCCATCAATGAAACGTCCAGGCTATGCAACGAAACGCACAATTCCGGTCGCGCCGCGCAGTGGCGCCTCGCATAACAACCTCTCTTTCTGATGCCTGCCGAGTTAGCTGACGGGCTCGCGCTGAAAGAGCAGCACTACTCGTGGCAATGCACGAGATTCGCCCCAACCTTCTGGGTCCCCGGTTCCTTGGCGCCGAGCCAAGGATTCGGCATGTGGGCGAAAGCTAGCAGTCAGCTAGAAGCGGCCCGTTACCAACCCGATGCGATTCACGCAAATTGGGCGCTTTACACTGGCGCTTGGTGCAACAAAGTGGCCACCGCGGGGAGCGTCTCGAGTGTTAAGCCCGCGCGAGCAGGGGCACGTCGTGAACGATTTCTTTTGGCGAAAAGGTATCTGGATAGATCGTGATGATTTCGCCCTTAGCAGTTATGCCGTAGACCAAGGCGGTGTGTGCCACCAACTCTGGATCGCCTGCGTCACGCTTCGAGCCGATCCCCCAGCGAGACCAGACCGCTCCAAGCGCGCTCGCGGACCCGATCAGGTACTGCATCTTCCCGGTCATGCCGTGGTCGGCGAGAAACTGCGCGACTGCACTGGGTGTGTCACCGCGCGGATCCACCGATACAGCGATGATCTGCACGCGCTGTCGCTCGGCCGCGGACATCTCGGCCAGCGTGGCGTGCAGCTTCGAGGCGATCAATGGACAGATCAGTGGGCAGTGGGCGTAGAGGAAGGTGACCAGCACTGCCTTCCCTCGATGGAGATAGCTGGCGAGCTTGACCGGTTTTCCGAGGTAGTTCTTAAGTGCAAGCGGCGGCGCCGCTTTGGGATTGCCAACCGCGAGGCCGTCGTAGGTTGACGTTTGCGTCGCCTTCTCCCCGCCCGGCGCCGTAAGGGCCGCAGGTCCGTGAATCAGCCACACACACAACCCGGCGACCACGGCAAGCAGCAGCACGAGGTTGAGGATGTCCCGCCGACCCAACGACATCCCGCCGGTGCGCCTGCGCGCGCTGTGTTTGCCCGGCTCCATCGTCGATCTGAGGTTACTATCGGTTGGTGTGAGGCGGGACACAAGCCGCCGCTGTGAAGCACCCAGGTCAGAGAGGGTAGCGGTGGCGATGGAAGCATCGACCCACGGCTTGTATAGAAAAGCCCCGCCAGAGCGGGGCTTTTCCTTAGCGGGCCTGTAAGCCGGATTCTGTCGTGAGCAGCCATCCATCTAAGCGGCCTACCTGGACCTTGGCGGGCAACCTACAAGCGGTCCTGCTTGGCCTTGCATCGGGTGGGGTTTGCCTGGCCGCTGCGTCACCGCAACGCCGGTGCGCTCTTACCGCACCATTTCACCCTTACCGGCGCGCAACTCACGTGTGGCCGCGCGCTGAGGCGGTTTCTTTTCTGTGGCACTTTCCCGCGGGTTTCCCCGGGTCGTCGTTAGCGACCACCCTGCCCTGTGATGTCCGGACTTTCCTCGAAGGCGAGCCTCCGCGGCTGCTTGGCCTGCCGGCCCACATTAGCGCGGCGCCCACATCTCCGCGGTGATATGCGACTCGGCAGCGAGCCTTGCGGACTACGAGATCGAGCGCATCACTCCGACGACGCGCCCAAGGATACGAACCTCGCGACTGCGGATCGGCTCCATCTCGTCGTTCTCGGGCTGCAGTCGCACGTGGTCGCGCTCACGGAAGTAGCGCTTGACTGTTGCCTCCTCGCCGACGAGAGCAACGACGATCTCGCCGTTCGACGCGTCGTCCTGGGATCGAACGACAACGAGGTCTCCCTCGATGATCGCGGCATCTTTCATCGACTGGCCGCGCACGCGCAACAAGAAAGTGCCGTCCTGCCCTCCTGCCGCGTCCGGGACGACCACGTAGTCGTCGACGTTCTCCTCGGCGAGAACGGGCTGACCGGCCGCGACCGTGCCGAGAAGCGGCAGACCGGCAGGCCCGGCGCTGCGCACCGCCTGCACGGCTCGGTCGAGCAGCTCAAGCGCGCGAGGCTTGGACGGATCGCGACGGATCAGTCCCATCCGCTCGAGGTTCGCGAGGTGCTGATGGACGGTAGAGGGAGATGCGAGACCAACCGCCGCGCCGATGTCTCTCACGGTCGGCGGATAGCCGTGTCGCTCCGAATAGCGCTCGATGAAGTCGAGGATCTCCTGCTGGCGTTTCGTCAGATTCACCCGAAGCTCCTTAGTGCTACTTATGGAATAGCGAACACCTGTTCGTTGAACATAGCGCCCGGCGATGACGGAATCAAGCGCCTATACTCGCCTGCTCCCGCGCCTGTGGCGGAATTGGTAGACGCGCAAGGTTGAGGGCCTTGTGAGCGCTTAGCTCGTGGAGGTTCGAGTCCTCTCGGGCGCATGGGAGAAGGCCCTGCAAAGCGGGGCTTTTCTGCGTAAAGGCTCGCTTCAGGAGTTGCGTTCCATCACACCGCTGTGAGAACATTTGAGAACAAATGGCCGCCGAATCCGGCAAGAGGAAGGCTCGGGACGGGATCTACGAGTACGACACGAGCGCTGGCACGCGCTTCTACTTCAAGTACCGCAAGTCCGACGGGCGCAGCGCCACGAGGCGCGGCTTCGACAGCCGCCGCGCCGCGCAACGCGAGAGGGAGCGGACGGTTGTGTCCGCGGGCAACGGGCAGCAGCTCTCGACCACGGAGACCTTCGGCGAGTTCTTCGACACCTGGCTGGCGAATCGCGAGCCCTACCTCGAGCCCGGGACCTACGCCGATTACGAGGTTCATGGCCGGATGCGGCTCGACGAGCTCCGTCCGATGCGCCTGACAAAGCTGTCGACGCTGACGATCGAGACGTGGCTGGCAAAGCTCGCGCGCGACGGGCGCTACGCGCCGAAGACGATCAACAACGCTCTGGCCACACTCGTTGCTTGTCTGAACGACGCCTGGCGCAAGGGCCGCATCCCCCATAACCCAGCCGCCCGCGTCCAGCGTCTTCCCGAGGCACACATCGAGCGGGACTACCTTCGACTCGACGAGATCCCCCGTTATGTCGATTCCTGCTCGGCTATCTACCGGCCGCTCGCTGAGCTCTTGATCGCGACAGGCCTTCGTATCAGCGAGGCCCTGGCGCTGACCTGGCGCGATGTGGATTTCGACAACCACGCGATCCGTGTCCTGCGCTCGCGCAAGCGCGGGGGCACCGGCTCCACCAAAAGCGACCGCTTCCGCTCCGTCGACATCGGGCCGCGACTCGAGCGGGTCCTCCTCGAACTCCGCTCGCGCCAGCAGGAGCATGATTGCGGCCGCGAGGAACAGCCGCTCTTCCCCGGTCCCGGCCGCTGGCAGACGACGGTCGCAGCCCAGCGCATGGACCGCAGCACAGTCACACGCTCGTGGCACAAGCATGCATTGCAGGACGCCAGCCTGAGAGACATGCCGCTTCACAGTCTCCGACACACGGCGGCGGCGGCGTGGCTCACAACCGGCAAGCCGTTGATGTACGTACAGCGCCAGCTTGGGCACGCCTCGATCACGACCACGGAGCGCTGCTATGGCCACCTCGAGGCGACCTTCCTTCGGAGCGCCGCGAGCGAGACAGAGGCCGCCATTTGGGGAAGCAGGCGCGCCGACGGATACTCATCCGACGTCGGCAGCCTTACGTAGTGTCTCTGGGTCAGATGCGCCGGGTGTCCAGCCAGCCCGAGCCTCCTCGATCCAGCGGTCGAGATCGGCAGGAATGAACCGAAGCGGTCCACCCGGTCCTCCGATCCGCACGCACGGCACGCGGCCATCGCGGGCTGCGTCGTACAGCCAGGTGCGTGACACGCCGAGGCGCCGCGCGACCTCACTAGGCCTCAGCAGCTCGGCGTAACGCGACCCGACAGATCGAGTTGCGCTCCCGTTGTCCAAAACGTAGTCCGCCATGGGATTTGCGCTTCATCTTAGCGCACAAACCGGGAAAAGCCGATAGATACATGTAGTTATCAATGATTCGCCCTTGGGCGGATGGAGTCGTTGATGGCGCCCAAGGACTCTCAATGGCCAGATGGCACCCGGGGTGAGGGTCGGCCTACGGAACCGAAGGTCGGGAGTTCGAATCTCTCCGGGCGCGTGCAGCACCTCGCCGCTTCTCGCCGTTTCCTGCTGCAAACGAGCTGAAATCGGAGATTCGCGGGGTAGGAAGGTGCCGGCCCTCTCAGCGCCTCGCATGGCCTCGCCGCGCGTTGGTGGTCGCAAAATGGTCGCAAGACCTATGTCCGTGTGAACACGGAGGGACACCGGAGCGGGAACCACTCAAGCGGGTCCCGAGGCAAGTCCGGCAGTTGCTTGACACTTCTTGCAGGTCAGTGACCGTCCCGTGCGTCGCAGACGAACACGTCGGAGCTACCCGACCGTGGCGCGCGAGCCCGTCCCGAGTTCGCCCTGGAACACCCGGTCGAGCAGCGCAGGCATCAGCGCCGATAGGTCCTGTGCGGCCCGCTGTTGAACTGAGCGGACCTCCTCAAGCCTCGACACGATCGCATCGAGAGCCTTTGCGGCCTTCTCTTGCTCGGCAGGGGGTAGTCCGAGTGGGAATGGCAGGCCCATGACGTCCTGCTGGGTGATCTTCTGCATCGTGGAGCTTGTCCCGCTCCCGGCGTGCTCTATGCGGGACCGGATAGCCGGCGTGCGAAGCCAGTAGTAGAGAAAGCGCGTGTCCGCCTTCGTCGAATCGACCTTAAGGCGCATCATGAGGTCGGGGTAGATGCATGGGAACGGGTCACCGCTGTAGATAGCGGCGTGCCCCAGTAGCCGTGCGGTGTTGCTGCGTGTCACGAGAAGGTCTCCCGGCTCGAGCCAGTAGTGCGCCCCCGGCTCTGTTGCCTCTGACGTGCGCTTGTATTCGCCCGGGCGGTAAACGAAGCCTGTCACTGCGCCGAGAGCCAACACCGCGGTGCCACCCTCAGCGTTGTCGCATGGCGCGGACCACCCGTTACGCGGCTTCCCTGTCAGCACGTCAGCGACGGTCCCTGTGGCGGGGAACTCGAGGAGCGCCTCGCCGATCGCGGCCGTCACGAGCGCCGCGGTCTCTAGTTCAGCCTCGACCCGTAGGCGAGCTGCCTCGGTGACCTTTTCCTCTGCGGCGTCGAGCACCGCGACGAGCCGCTCTTGCTCCGTAGGCGGGGGGAGCGGAACTGTGAGATCCCAGAACTGCGGCGGGTTGAGTGTCAGCTTGCTGATGGCCGCCGCACCCTTGGACAGCCGCTCCGCTTGGAACGCTAATTGGTGCGTTCGAAAGTAGTGGCCCAGATATCGAGGCTCAACCCTTTCGGTGTCGAGCGTGTAGGTAGGAAACTTGTCGCTGACGATATGCCCATCGACGGCCTTGTCAGCGATGGCGAAGGAGCCCTTCCATGCGAAGAGCTTGTTGTACACGACGTCTCCAGCCCGCACGATCCACTGCTGCTTGCGTGCAACATCTGCTCCGACTACGCGGTCACGAACGAACGCGCCGTTGCCGTACCACCGAACGCCAACTCGAGCGTATTCGCCCGAGTCGTTGAGTTCGACTTTGCGCTCGATGCGATCAAGGATCTCGTCGAAGCGGACCTTCTCCCAGCCTGCAGGAATACGGTTGGCCGGGCCTTCCATTAGTGGTGCTCAGGCTCCAGCAGCTCGCTGACGCTGCTGACTAACTCCGCAATACGGGCCTCCTTGGCCAGGATGGCTTCCACGAGCTCGCGAGGTGGGAGATGCTCCAATCGCTCTGGCGCTCGGGGATTCTTGAGGTCGAGATTGAAGCCATTGTCCCTCACGACGTCGATCGCCACCTCCCACGCCTGGTCGGTTTCCACGCGATCGCTCCACCACGAGAACAGAGCATCGAACTCCTCGAACTGCAGCGGCTTCGTCTTCGTGTAGTTCTTGCGCTCGTCGGGTGCGGGATGTTCGTAGTACCACGTGGTCACGGTCGGTCCCGACCGGTCGAAGAAGAGCACGTTCGTGGGGATCGGGGTGTAGGGAGCGAAGACGCCATTTGGAAGGCGCACGACCGTGTGCAGATTGAAGTTCTCCATGAGGTCCCGTTTGATCCGTGCCGCCACGCCGTCACCCGAGAGAGTTCCGTTCGGGACAACGACGCCGGCGCGTCCGCCCGCACTTCCACCGTGTCCGGGACGGCGAAGCTTGCGCATGATCAGCTGCAAGAAAAGCAGCGCAGTCTCCGCCGTCTGCAGATCCGCCGGGAAGTTCCGCTGGATCCCTTTCTCTTCCTCGCCGCCGAAAGGCGGGTTCGTGATGATGACGTCGACTCGGTCACGATCGCCAAGTTCCGTCGTGCGGAAGCGCAAGGCGTTGAGCGGGTCGATCTGAGGCGTCTCGATGCCATGCAGGAGCAGATTCATCTGGCAGAGGAGATACGGGAGTGGCTTTGCCTCGACGCCGATGAGCGTCGAGTGCTGAAGCCGATCAACCTCCTCGATGGTCGTCGCCGTCGGCCGGATGTGCTCGTACGCCTCGACAAGGAATCCGCCGGTACCCGCCGCTGGGTCTAGAACAAGTTCACCGAGGCGAGGATCGACGGCCTTAACAATCATGCGCACCAGCGGACGAGGCGTGTAGA
>Ga0182015_10005759_pt1 | contig 12734 bp, 13 predicted proteins | sample 712P3MmetaG_FD_120478 | JGI IMG/M metagenome (GOLD analysis project Ga0182015, IMG submission 120478) | Permafrost microbial communities from Stordalen Mire, Sweden - 712P3M metaG | ecosystem: Environmental > Terrestrial > Soil > Wetlands > Permafrost | place: Sweden: Stordalen | collected...
CGCGCCCAGTGCACAACAAGGCGCAGGTTCGAGCCGATCATCTGCTTGCGGGCTTCCTCGTCGCCCTGCTCGATTCTCTTGGCGAGCTCAGTCTGCTCGGCGGCGCTCAAAAGCGGGAAACGGCCCAAGTCGTCGAGGAACAGCCTCATCAGGTCCGGCCCGCCGGAGCTGGGCTCCCTCGTCGCGCGGCTCCGCTCACCGGCGGATAGCTCCGGGGTGTTGGCATCCTCGATCTTGTTGTCGGCTGGAATGACGCTCCTCCCCTTTCTGAGTCCGGTTGTCACCTAATGCAACGCGAATCGGGGCGCTGCCATTCCGTTCCGGCGCGTCTTTCGCGCGAGATCTGATACCCGTTTTCGGCGCGAGGCATGCACGGGGTGGCGCGGGCGCCGGAAGAGGCCCCCGAGCTCAGTCCAAAGGGGAGGGGGGCGGGGCGTCGCCCCGGGCTCTTTGCACCATGTCGTTCAGGGTAAAAGAGTCGAGATGGTGCCGCATGTGCTCGCCGACGTCGGCCCAGACCGCGAGCAGGACACACTGGCCCTCGTGGTCGCAGGCGCCGTTTTGGTGAGGGGGGCCGAAGTCCCCGGCCACGATCGGGCCGTCGACGGCGCTCACGATCTGGCCCAGGGTTATCTGCTCGGGAAGCCGGGCGAGGACGTAGCCGCCCCCCACGCCCCGCTTCGAGCGGACGATGCCGGCTCCTTTAAGGGCGAGGAGGATCTGCTCGAGGTAAGGCTGGGGGAGACCGGTGCGCTCGGCGATGTCGCGCACCGAGGTCGGGGTGGCGTCCTCGCGAAGCGCCAAGGAGAGAAGCGCGCGGCTTGCATAGTCCCCACGGGTCGACACCTTCACGCCCTCATCGTACGGCGGCCGCTCGTCTGTGTAGGACATGGCGCCGACCGGTAAGGGCCGGGTCGGGGAACATCCGCCGCGGCGGCGGACGCGTCCAGCAAGATGGAGTGATGTGCCCGCAGCTCTCCAGGGCCGTGAGCTGGCCTGATAGGGTCCGCACCTGCGGGTGGTCGCGTCCGGTGCCAAACACAAGGGATCGGTGCTTGCGTAGTCCTCCTAGGTCGCTCGGGGCGCTCGCCGTGCTCGCGGTGCTTGCCGCGGCATGTGGCAACGCCAAGGCCACGGTGTCGCACGCCGGCAATGTCGCGGGCGTGACCGGTTCACGGGTCGTCGTCGGTGGCGTCGCGTCCTTGACCGGCCCGATCGCGTCCGCCTTCGCCCCCATCTTCGACGGGGTGAACGCCTATTTCGACATGGTGAATGCCGCCGGGGGTATCGACGGCCGCAAGGTCGAGTTCGCCTACCCCCTCGACGACGGCTCGAACCCGTCCCAGGACACCGACCAGGTGCGGACCCTCGTCGGCCAGGACCACGTCTTCGCCGTCGTGGGCGTGGGCACGCCCACCTTCGCCGGGGCAAGCTACCTCGCCGCCAACGACGTGCCGACATTCGGCTACAGCGTCAGCACCGAGTGGACGGCGGGTCCGAGCCTGTTCGGCTCGGAAGGCTCCTACCTCGCTTTCACCCGCCCCGGGCCCGAGCCCGCCTACCTGGCCGAGCAGATCGGGGCGAAAGCGGTCGGGATCCTCGCCTACAACGTGAGCGGTTCCTCGCAGGGCTGCGAAGGGGTGGCCTATGAGATGAAGCGGTTCCAGATACCCGTTGCCTACGAGGACACCTCGATCCAGGCCCCGGCGGTCGACCTCACGACCGACGTCAACCGGATGAAGGCGGCCGGCGTGGACCTCGTCGCGAGCTGCATGGACCTGTCGGGAAACATCCTGCTGTCTCGCACCATGCACCAAGACGGCATGGGCTCGGTCGCCCAGTACTGGCTGAACGGCTACGACGAGTCGGCGATTCGCAGCTACGCCTCGTTGATGCAGGGCGTCTATTTCCTCATCGGCCACGTTCCCTTCGAGTCGGCGGCTTTGAGTCCGGGCAGGTACCCGGGCATGGACCTGTACTTGAAACAGCTCGCCAAGTACTTCCCGAAAGAGCTCCCGGGCGAGGCCTCTCTCGCAGGCTGGGTCGACGCCGACATGTTCGTCACCGGCATGCGCCTTGTCGGGCGCGACCTCACTCGCACGAGGCTCGTCAAGGCGCTCAACGCCTTGACCGGCTTCACCGCGGACGGCATCGTGGCCCCGATCGACTGGCACTACGAGCACAAATCTGTCGGGCCGGTCGACTGCAACGTGTATGTGAGGGCGGAGGCGGGCCACTTCGAGCCGCTCTTCGGGTCCGCCCGGACGGTGTTCACCTGCTTTGAGGTGCCCCAGCCGGCCTCGGCCGGCCGGGTGGTGGTGATCCCGCCGCCTGTGGGCGTGCCGGGAGCTTGAAGGAGCTGAGCACGGGGACAGCGACCGGGTGACCGAGTTTCTCAGCTACGCCATCCCGGGGCTCCCCTATGGCTGCGTGTTCGCCCTCATGGCGGTCGGCCTCGTCCTCACCTACCAGACATCGGGGGTCTTCAACCTGGCTTATGGCGCCCAGGCCTACGCCTCGGCGCTCGTGTTCTACGTCTGCGTCAACGCGGGCTGGCCAAACTGGGCCGCGTTCGTCGTCGCCGTCGTCCTCGTCGCCCCGTTGCTGGGACTGGCGATGGACCGCTTCTTGTACAGGTTCATCCGCTCGGCCCGGGTGCTCGTCAAGCTCGTCAGCGCCCTCGGCATGCTCATCGCCATCCCGAGCGCGCTCGCGCTCATCTTCGGGAACCAGCAACGGCTGGCGCCGCCCGCGCTTTGGCTGCCTCCGGGCTCGGTATATTTCCACCTCGCCGGCGACGCCATAAACGGCACGGAGCTCTCGACGGTCATCGTCACCCTCGCGGTCGTGCTCGGGGCGTCGTTGATGTCGCACTTCACCCAGATCGGCCTCAGGATGCGCGCTATGGCCGAGAGCCCGCGCATGGTGCAGCTCGCTGGCATCAATTCTGAGCGGGTCGGGATCGCCATCTGGGTCCTCTCGAGCTTCCTGGCCGGTCTCGCCGGGGTGCTGCTCGCCCCGCTGTTCGCTGACTTGCAGGCGCTGGACTTCACCGACCTGCTCGTCGCAGCCATCGCCGCGGCCGCGCTCGGGAGCCTGACGAGCCTGCCGCTGGCGTTCTGGGGCGGGATCGGCCTCGGCGTCGTGCAGGAGCTGCTCGGCGGGTACCTGCCGAGCGGGACCGTGCTGTCCTCAGGGCTGCGCCCCGCGCTTCCCTTCGTGGTGCTGCTCGGCCTGTTGCTTGCCCTTCCGGGGCTTCGCGAGCGCTGGTTCCACGACGACCCGCTGTCTCGTTGCGACCCGCCCCCGCCGCCGATGGCGACGACTATCGGCGGTTACGGCTTTAAGGGGGCATTGCGCGTCGCCCGCTGGGCGGTGCTGTTCGCCTTCTTCGTCTCCTGCCTTACCTGGGTGCCGGGCAACTGGACCTTCACGCTCACCCAGGGCCTCGCCTTTTCGATCGTGTTCTTGTCGATCGTGTTCCTGACGGGGATGAGCGGGCAGATCTCGCTTTGCCAGGCGTCGTTCGCGGGCATCGGGGCGTTCACCTGCGGCCAGCTCGCGGGCCACTTCGGCGTGTCGGTGCTGGTCGGAATCCTCGCCGGCGGGGCGCTCGCGGCCCTGGTCGGTGTCGTCGTGGCGCTGCCCGCCCTGCGCCTCGGCGGGCTCGCGCTCGCTCTCGCGACGCTCGCGTTCGGTCTCCTCGCCGACAACGTCGGCTTCCAGTTCTCCTGGTCGGGCAACGGCGACTCGGGTGTCAACATCCCCCGCCCCGAGGTCGGCTCGCTTAGCTTCGCGAGCGGGAAGGCCTTTTTCGTCCTGGCATGCGTGCTGCTGGCGGCGTGCTCCGCGGTCGTGCTCGCCATCCGGCGGGGCACGACCGGGCGCGAGCTAGCGGCCATGCGGGGAAGCGAGCTCGCGGCGGCGTCGATCGGCACCAACCTCGCCAAGCTTAAGATCACCGTCTTCGCCGTGGCCGCGGCGCTCGCCGGGATCGGCGGCGCTCTCTACGGCTCGCTGCAGGGCACTGTCGCCCCGGACGACTTCAACTCGCTCCTCTCGCTCGTGTTCATGGTCGTGGTAGTGACTACGGGCGTCTACACCGTCGAGGGGGCGATCCAGGCCGGGATGGCATATGTGGTCTTGTACCAGTTGCTCGACTACCTGCCCTCGCAGTGGAGCAACCTCTTCCCGATCCTGTTCGGGCTCGGCGCGGTCACCTATGCCCTCCATCCCGAAGGGATCGTGGAGTGGCAAAAGCGCCGGGCGATCGAGATCGTCGCCGACTGGGGCAAACACCCCGAGACGGTGGGCTGAGATGGCCCTGCTCGAGGCCACAGGGATAACCAAGCGCTTTGGGGGCATCGTCGCCCTCGATGCGGTCTTTGTCGCGGTTGAGCCGGGGGAGGCGGTCGGCCTCGTCGGGCCCAACGGAGCCGGGAAGACGACGTTGTTCGACTGCCTGAACGGCGTCCAGCACCTCGACTCGGGCGAGGTCCGTTTCGCCGGCCGCCGGATCGACCGGCTGCCGGTCTACGAGCGTGCCCGGCTCGGGATCGGGCGGACCTTCCAGCGCCTCGAGCTTTTCGCGGGCATGAGCGCCCGCGAGCACCTCATGGTCGCGGAGCGGGTGCACCGGGGTGACGGGCGGCTGTGGAAGGACCTGATCGGCCGGGCTAGGGCCGCCCAACCGGTTCCCCGTGTAGAAGATCTCCTCGCCGAGCTCGGGCTCAAGGAGGTGGCCGACGACCCGATCGAGTCTTTGAGCCAGGGTCACGGCAGGCTCGTCGAGCTCGGGCGGGCTCTCGTCCAAGACCCCCTGCTGGTGCTCTTGGACGAGCCCTCCTCGGGCCTCGACACCCGTGAGACGGCCGAGTTCGGGACCGTCCTCGTGCGCCTGCGCGACCGGCGCGCGACGGCGATGATGCTCGTCGAGCACGACCTCGACCTCGTCCGCAGCGTCGTCGAGCGCATCTACGTGCTCGAGTTCGGAAAGCTGCTCGCCTCCGGTCCGGTCGATGAGGTGCTCGAGGACGAGGCCGTGCGCCGGGCATATCTCGGAGATCTGCGGTGAGCGACTCCCTGCCGACAGAAGGCGCTGTTGTTGCACCGCCCTTGCTGGAGCTGCGCGCCGTCTCGGCCGCCTATGGCCGGTTCCGGGCCCTTTTCGGCGTCTCGATGTCGGTCGCAGCCGGCTCTGTGACCGCCCTCGTCGGCCCGAACGGCGCCGGCAAGTCGACCATCGCCCGCGTCGTCACCGGACTCGTGCCCTGCACCGCCGGCCGCATCTTGTTCGCGGGCGAGGACGTGACGGGGTTTGCGACCTGGAAGCTCGTCCGTCGCGGCATCGCCCATGCGCCCGAGGGCCGCTCTGTCTTCGCCACCTTGGACGTGGAGGACAACCTTCGCCTGACTTTCATCCGCGCCCTCGGCTACAAAGGGGCGGGCGAGGCGCTCGAGCGGGCCTTTGCCCGCTTTCCGCGCCTGGCCGAGCGGCGCAGGCAGCTGGCCGGAACCCTCTCGGGGGGCGAGCAGCGCATGCTGGCACTCGCCCGGGTGCTGGCCATCGCGCCCAAGCTCCTCGTCGTCGACGAGCTCTCCTTGGGCCTCGCCCCGCGGGTGGTCGACGATGTCTACCAAGCGCTTCGCGACATACGAGACGCCGGCACGAGCTTGCTCGTCATCGAGCAGCAGCTGCCCCGCGCCCTCGAGCTGGCCGAGCAGCTCGTCGTGCTGCGCAAGGGCGAAGTCGTCGAGGCCGGCCCGGTCGCCAGCCTTGGCGAGGTGGCCGGCCGGCTGCTCAAAAAAGAAGAGGGCGGCGGCTAGCCCGAGCAGCCGGGCGGTACCGCGCCCGCGTCCTCGAGCTCCAAAAGGGTGCAGATGGTCACCTTGGCGACCACCCATCTCGCCTTTTCGTAGATGGCCAGGCCGCCCGAGTTGGGCAGGAGCACAGTGTTTTTCGGGCTCAAGATGTCGTAGGTGACCTTGGCGCACGGGCTCGGGAGGAACTCGTTCTTGCAGGCCGAGCCGTGCTCGATGCTGACACTGCTCACCGACGCGCCCCCGGCGGCCTTGGCGAGGTTGGAGCCGAGCGCCGTCGTCATGGCTGACTTGAGGGCCGAGCCGTCCTGGATGACGGCGAGCTTCGGGGCGAGCGCAGGGTCAGCGAGGTCGAACAGCACCCCGTAGGCATGCTTTATGGCCGCTGTCGAAGCCGCCACAGAAGGAAGCGTTGTCGTCGTGGTCGTGGGGGTGCTCGACGATCCGCAGGCGCCGAGAGCGATGGCGAAAATCGCGACCATGAGGGTCCTGGCGGCGTTGTTAGCTAAGCAGTTGGTCAGCACGCGGGGAGTCTAAAGCCGCGACCTGGCGTTTGTCCTCCATAAAAGGGCCGTCCGGCGCGAGGCCGCCTGTCTCGAGGCGGGGGGGATCGCCGGTACGCTGCGGTCCAGTGAGCATCTCGACAAAGCGCGGCGACGACGGCACGACCGGGTTGCTCTACGGCGGTCGGGCGAGGAAGGACTCGGCCCGCATCGAGACCGTCGGAGCCATCGATGAGGCCCAGGCGGCGCTCGGCCTGGCCCGGGCCGAGGCGCGGCTCAACTCTGGTGCCACCGCCCTCGACGAGGAGCTGGCGAGCTTGGAGCGCGGCCTTTGGGTGCTCATGGCCGAAGTGGCGACCGAGCCCGGTAACCGGCGCAAGCTCGCCGCGGGGGTGAGCCTTGTCACCGAGGAGATGGTCGACGGCCTCGGCCGGCGCGTGCACGAGCTCGAGAGCGCCAGCGACGTCCCAGCCGAGTTCGTCGTCCCCGGCCAGAGCCGTACGAGCGCGGCGCTGGACCTTGCCCGCACGGTGGTGCGGCGCGCCGAGCGCCGCGCCGTCGGTCTCAAGCTTGGCGAGGGCTCGCACGTCGTGGCATATCTCAATCGCCTCTCGGACCTGTGCTGGCTGCTGGGCCGGGCCTCGGAGAGCGAACATATGACCGCTCGCGCCAAAGCCGTGCGGGCCCCCCGAGCAAAGGAATGATGCTGTCATGCACCTGCCGATGACCCTCAGGACCGAGGTGTCCGGTTCGGCCCCTGAGGACACCGACGCCCTCGGCTGGGGCGCCCTCGCCGGGCTCAGTTCGGCCAGGGCCGGTTTCGAGCTCGATATCGCCTGGTGCCGCACAAGGCGCTTTAAGGCCAAGACCGGGGAGTCCCTCGTGGTCGCCGGCGAGGGCGGCCGCGTCGAGGTTGTCCTCGGACTGGGAGACGCCGATAAGCTCGCGCCCTCGAAGCTGCGCCAGGCCGGGGCGGCCTTTGCCCGCGCGACGGGGGAGGCGAGCAGTCTCGCCCTCGACCTCACCGGTGTGACGGCGTTTGGGATCGGGGCCGACGCGGCCGTCGAGGCGGCGATAGAGGGATTCTGGGGCGCCCGGTACCGTTACACGAGATACCACGCCGGCGAGAGCGATCCTTTGCAGGCCCTCAGCTTCGTCGTGGCTCCCGAAGAGCTCGCCGCCGCCCGAAGCGGCCTCGCCCGAGGCCGCGTGATCGCGGAAGCGACCTGGCTCGCCCGGGACCTTTCCAACGAGCCGGCCGGCTCTCTCACCCCGGCGCGTCTCGCCGAGGTGGCAGCCGAGCTCGCGGATCGCGAGGGGCTCGAGGCGACGATCCTCGACGAGGAGGCGATCGTTGCGGCCCGCCTGGGTGGCCTCCTCGGCGTCGCCGCCGGGTCGGTCCAGCCCCCGCGCCTCATCAAGCTCGTCTACGCGCCGGCCGCCGAGCACGCCACGCGGCGTGCGGACGGGAGCATCCCGACCGTCGCCCTCGTGGGCAAGGGCATCACTTTCGACTCCGGGGGGCTCACCTTGAAGACCTTCGAGGGCATGTCGACGATGAAGACCGACATGAGCGGCGCCGCCGATGTCATCGCGACCCTTTCTGCCTGCCGCGCTCTCGGCGTCGGGGTACGCGTCGTCGGTTTTGCCCCCACGACCGAGAACATGCCGGGCGGCAGGGCTGTCAAGCCCGGTGACGTGCTCGAGATCCGCAACGGCAAGACCATCGAGGTGCTCAACACCGACTGTGAGGGGCGCTTAGTGCTGGCCGACGGGCTCTCGCTGGCGGCCGAGGAGGAGCCGGACGCCATCGTCGACCTGGCGACGCTCACCGGCGCCTGCGTGGTCGCCCTCGGACCTAAGATCGCCGGGCTCATGGGCAACGACGATCGACTCGTCTCAGCGGTCCAGGCGGCCTCTGTGCGCGCCGGCGAGCCGACATGGCCGCTGCCGTTGCCCGAGGCCTACCGTTGCGACATCGACTCCGATGTCGCCGACATGAAGAACCATTCCAAACGCGGGGGAGGCACGCTCACGGCTGGCCTCTTGCTGCAGGAGTTCGTCGCCGACCGGCCCTGGGTGCACCTCGACATCGCCGGTCCGTCTCGAAGCGACGACGACACCGGTGAGTACCGCAAGGGCTCTACGGGCTTCGGTGTCCGCACGCTCATCGAGTTGCTTTGCAACTACGAGCCGCTCGGTTCGCCCGCGGCCGGAGCCGTTGGAGGAAAGGTGGTCCCATGACAGACAACGACGAGACCGAGAAGGACACAGCCGGGGTGCCACCGCCAGCGCCTGTGGGCGCGAGCGAGGACACGCCCGGCCCGGCCGAGGCGCAAGCGCCGGTGCTCGAACAAGAAGAGGTGGCGGCCCCGGGCGAGGCGACGCCGGCGGGAGATCCCGGCCCGCTGGCGGCGCTCACACCGCCGCTCGCCGAGGTGGCCCCGGCCCGCCCCGCGGCGGCCCACAAGGCTGCCGGGCGGCACTCCGCGCCGCGCAAGTCCGCCGCGGCCCCGGCGACCAAGCGCGCCGCCTCCTCGCTGGCCCCGGCCGGCGTGGCCCCGCTCAAGCCGACGACGCTCGCCATCGACGTCGGCGGCACAGGCCTCAAGGCGTCGGTGCTCGACGCGGAGGGAAAGCTCGTCGCCAACCGCGTCCGAGTCGTGACGCCCTATCCCTGCACGCCAAAGGCGTTGATCGACGCCCTCGCCGGCCTCATCGCCCCGCTGCCGGCCTTCGACCGCGTCTCGGTCGGGTTCCCCGGCGTGGTCCGAAAGGGCATCGTCTGGACGGCCCCGCACTTTTTCACCAAGACCGGTGTCCCCGGCGAGGCGCCCGTAGCCAAGCTCGTGGCGGCCTGGAACGGCTTCGACCTCGCAGGCGCCCTGGCTAACCGCTTCGGCCATGCGGTGCGCGTGGCCAATGACGCCGACTTGCAGGGCCTGGACGTCGTGAGCGGCTCGGGGCTCGAGTTCGTGGTCACCCTCGGCACCGGCGTCGGCACGGCGCTGTTTCTCGACGGCAAGCTCGCTCCTCACCTGGAGCTCGCGCATCACCCCTTCCGCAGGGGCCAGACCTACGACGAGCAGCTCGGTGACACGCCCTTGCGACGTATCGGTGCCAAGAAGTGGCGCAAGCGCCTCGATGAGGCTCTTTTCAACTTCCACGGCCTTTTGAACTACGACCGGCTCTACATCGGAGGGGGCAACGCCCGGCTCCTCGCCGGCCACGTTGACCCGTCGGTGACCATCGTCGACAACCTGGCCGGGATCCTTGGAGGGATCAAGCTCTGGGAGCTCGATGAGAGCTGAGCGCGCCGGGTGCCCGGCGCGTCAACGGCTCGGCTCAGCCCACCCCCGCACACTGGGCCGACAGGGCTGGGAGCAGGTAGCGGACCGGGACGCGGCTCGACTCGCTCAAGGTGGCCTCGAGGGCCTGCCAGGTGGTGTCCTCGCCAGCGGCTACCGCCGCGAGCGGGACGGCGAGGCGGATCTGGTTGAGCACCTCGGTTCGCAGCTGCGCCGCACGGACCGGAGTCGCCGACGAGGCCTCGCGGGCCGCGGCGAGGCCGCGCTCTATGTGGGCGCAGGCCTGGCCGGCGAGCGCCTGGGCGCCGCTGCCTGAACAGCTCGTCAAGACACTCCCGCCCACGAGCGCGAGCACGAGGAAGCCGGCGGCCAGCCGTGGCCGCAAGAAACTACTCCCCGAGCCAGTTAGGGGCGTTATCAAGGAAGAACCGCGTCACCGCGAGCGCCCTGTCGAAGGTGTCGCAGAGCAGCTCCTCGCCGGCGAGCACCTGCGCGAGCGATACCTGCTGGCGGGCAACGATCGTGAGGCGCCGGACCGGGGCGTCGGTGACCGAGCCGAAAGAGTCGGTGGCGGAGATCTCCAACGGCAGCTCCACGCCGCCGACCCCGGCGAGGTCGATGGCGAGGCGGAGCAGGTCAGGGCCCTTCGGCAAGGGTGGGACGCCCCAGTTGAACGTGAGCGGGAAGAACCACTTGTCGGGAGGGTCCTCGTCCTCGGGCAGGGCGACGACAGCGTCCTCGAAGTCGAGCAGCACGCGGGGCTCCACCTCGAGGGCGAGGTGGAGGTCGATGGGGCCACCGCAACCTTCCTCGGGGTGCAGGTCCACCTCCCAGAACTGGCGGAGCGAGTAGGTCTCGACGAAATGCCTCTCGTCGTGGACGTGGAACTTGTGGTCGACCGCATGGTCCTTAAGCTCGGCCACGTAACCAGCAACATCGATGACGGCCATTCGGCCTGCAAGTGTAGGCGAGCGACCGCCCCTTTACGGCCAGGCTACGGTTCGATGCTGTGGACGGAGCCGAACTTTCTAAGGTCCTCGCGGCCACAGCCGACGCCGTTGGCGAATCGCTGGCCGGCCTTGTCGACTGGGGACTGGCAGGGACGCGACCGGGGCAGTACCGTTCCGACCTCGTCGCGGACGAAGTGGCGGTCCGGATCCTCACCGAGGCCGGGCTTGGGGTACTGAGCGAGGAGTCCGGCCTCAGCGAGGGTGCCTCCGAGCGCCCCCTGCTCGCCGTGCTCGATCCGCTCGACGGCTCGACGAACGCCTCGCGGCGCATCCCATGGTTCGCCACCAGCATCTGCGTCCTCGACAAAGAGGGCCCGCTCGCCGCCATCGTGGTCAACCAGGCGACCGCCGTGCGCTACGAGGCGTCCCGGGGCGGCGGTGCCCGCCGCGACGGCCAGCCGATCGCTCCCTCGGAGCGGACGTCGCTCGGCCAGGCGCTGATCGGGCTGTCGGGCTCGCCCCCGCGCTATCTGGGCTGGCGCCAGTACCGGGCCCTCGGCGCGTCGGCACTGGACCTGTGCGCGGTCGCGGACGGGACGCTCGACGGCTACATCGACTGCATGCGCGACGCCCACGGCAGCTGGGACTACCTCGGCGCCCTGCTCGTGTGCACGGAGTCGGGTGCCCACGTCGCCGACGGGGCCGGGCGCGACCTCGTCGTGCGTGACCACGCCGGCCGCCGCACGCCAGTCGCGGCCGGCACCTCCGCTTTGCTCTCCGAGCTCCTAGCCGCCAGGTCCACCTGGCAGCTGTAGCCTCGGGGCAGCATGTCGACGAGCGAGACCGATCCTGAAGCGACCGAGTCGTCTCGGCCCGCTGCGGCATCTCAGCTCTCGCTGCTTTTGGAGCTGCAAGAAGACGACCTCGCTCTCGATCGCCTCGCCTACCGCCGCCGGGAGCTGCCCGCTCGCGCGGCGGTGACCCAGCTTGGCGGCAGGCTCGCCGAGCTCTCCGCGCGCATCGCCGCCGTCCAAGAAGACAGCGACAAGCTCTCGTCGAAGCTGCAGACCCTCGACGAGCGCTCGGAGGCCGTAGGCACCCGCGTGGCGGCCATCGAACAGCGGCTGCGTTCGGGCCGCGCCGGCTCATATCGCGATGAGCAGGCCATGGGGGAGGAGGCGGCGTCGCTCGCACATCAGCGCCGGGAGCTCGAGGACCAAGAGCTCGAGGTGATGGAAGCCCTCGAGCCGCTCGACAAGGAGCTTGCCGTGTTCGAGGCCGGTGTCCAAGTAGCGACCGGGGAGCTTTCAGTCGCCCGCGAGGAGCTCAGGGTCGCGGAGGCCGCCATCGACGACGAGGCCGCGGGGATCCGGGTCGGGCGCGACGGGCTGGCGGGCCGTGTGGCACCGGAGCTAACGGCGTCCTACGAGCGCCTGCGGTCAAAGCTCGGGGGCATCGGGGCCGCCCATGTCGTGGCGGGGGTGTGCAGCGGCTGCCACCTGCAAGTTCCCGCGGGTGAGCTCTACCGCCTGCGGCACTCCGCGCCCGGCTCGGTCGTCTACTGCGACCAGTGCGGGCGCATCCTCGTCCCGTGATGAACGGCCGCTCGGCCCGCTAGCAGCCCATGCTGCTCCTAGTTCGTCACGGCCAGAGCCAGGCCAATGCAGCCGGGCTCTTGGTGGGACGGGCCGACTCACCTCTGACCGAGCTCGGTCTCAGGCAGGCGGCTGCCCTCGGCTCGGCGCTGGCTCGGCCCACGCCGCCGGTATGCCGGATCCTCACGAGCCCCTTGCAGCGCGCCGAGGAGACAGCAGAGGCCATCGCGGCTGGCTTCGAGGCCGCATCGGCGCCCGCGGGCGCCGATGGCCGCGGGCACAGGCCACAGCTGAGCCGCGACGGACGCTTCATAGAGCTCGACTACGGCGAGCTTGACGGGAGGACACCTTCTGAGCTGCCGGCGGGGCTGTGGGACAACTGGTGCTCGGACCCGAGCTGGCGGCCACCGGGCGGGGAGACCCTGGCCGAGGTCATGGCAAGGGTCGCTTCGGCCTGCGACGAGCTCTCGTCCGAGGCTGCCCTCGGCGACGTCGTCGTCGTTTGCCACGTCTCGCCGATAAAGGCGGCCGTCAGCTGGGCACTGGGCGCAGGGCCCG
>Ga0182015_10005760_pt1 | contig 12731 bp, 6 predicted proteins | sample 712P3MmetaG_FD_120478 | JGI IMG/M metagenome (GOLD analysis project Ga0182015, IMG submission 120478) | Permafrost microbial communities from Stordalen Mire, Sweden - 712P3M metaG | ecosystem: Environmental > Terrestrial > Soil > Wetlands > Permafrost | place: Sweden: Stordalen | collected...
CGAGTCGAGACAACTTGGTCGTGCCCGGGATCGGAACGATCCACGGCTTTTGCGCAAGCAGCCAAGCGAGTGCGATCTGTGCAGGTGTCGCCCCTTTCTGCTTGGCGATCCTGCCGAGCAGATCGACAACGGCCTGATTCGCCTTTCGCGCCTCCGGGGTAAAGCGAGGAACGATGTTGCGGAAGTCGGAACTATCGAATGTAGTTTTGTCGTCGATCTTCCCTGTGAGAAAGCCCTTACCCAAAGGGCTGTAAGGAACCAGCCCAATTCCAAGTTCCTCGAGTGCCGGCAACACTTCCGCTTCAGGCTTCCTCCACCACAACGAGTATTCGCTTTGAAGTGCCGTGACCGGCTGAACGGCGTGCGCGCGGCGGATGGTTTGAACTCCAGCTTCCGAAAGTCCGAAGTGCTTTACCTTGCCTTGCTGGATCAGATCCTTCACCGCGCCCGCCACGTCTTCAATCGGCACGTTCGGATCGACACGGTGCTGGTAGAACAGTTCGATCACGTCGGTCTTGAGCCGTCTCAGTGAAGCCTCCGCAACCTCCTTGATGTGCTCTGGCCGGCTATCCAGCCCGGCCTGTTTGCCGGTGGCCGGATCCAGTTTGAACCCGAACTTGGTGGCAATAACCACTCGCTTACGAAAGGGAGGGAGGGCTTCACCCAAGAGCTCTTCGTTCGTGAATGGGCCGTAGACTTCGGCCGTGTCGAAAAATGTGATGCCACGGTCCACGGCGTCGCCGAGAAGCGAGATCATCTCCTTCTTGTCTTTGGGCGGGCCATACGAAAAACTCATGCCCATGCAGCCGAGGCCAAGAGCCGAGACTTCCAGATTTCTTTTCCCAAGTTTGCGCTTTTGCATTGTTTCTCCTTCTGAACCGTTACTCTCAACCCGAGATTAGGACCAAAGGCCGCAGCAGCGATAGCCCAATCCTTCCGATATATTGCCTATTCCCGCCGAAATGTGAATATTTATTGCTGGATCTGGAGCCGAGCGGCCATCTTAGGCAAGGACAACGGAAACCTTTACCGCGATCGACCCTAGCAAAGGCGACCCTCCGCTACCAAATCGAGGGGGCGAATTGCGCTCCGAGCTGGCTCGCAAAATTGCCTCGTTCATGGGCTCCGAACGGAATCGGGCAACGGACATTCCCGGGGTGACGCCGATACCGTGTTCATTTCGGGGACAAAGCACTATCTGGCCGGGAACGGCCGGATCGGAGAGATACATCACCCCAATCCAGCCCCCGGCGCAAACCAACCGTGCACTTCCGTTAGGGTAGAATTTGAATCGCCGTTACTGTTCCGGTGCTCGTATTCAAAAACACCCGATCGTGCCGGAGATGCGTGAAGTCAAACATTGGCGACGCGTCACTCGCGATAGTATCGAACGATCCGCTGCCAATGCGTCCCAGCCCCCAGTTGTCCTCGATGAATCGAGTAATTGAGGTCTGATCCAGTACCCCGCCATCCACGAAATTTTGCTTCGCGTAGGGAGATACCAGCACCAGCGGCAAACGCGGACCGTATCCGCAGCGTCCCTGAATGCCGGCCAATGAATTCGCGCCCGTACCGCAGGCGCCCGCGCCGGTCAAAGCGTCGGCCGCGGTAGCTGACTGATTCATAACCGGTCCAATGGCATGATCGTACCAGCCATCGGAATCGTCCCACGCAATGAACACCGCCGTCTCGTCCCAATCCGGCAGTAACTGCAGTTTGTTGACGGTCTCGGTTAGCCATACCTGTTCATCGAGCGGAGACGAGTTAGAGGGATGGCCATCCTGGGCACGGGCCGCCTTCAAAAAGGTGACGGCAGGCAGATTTCCGGAGATTGCCGCTGGCCAGAAATAGCTCAAATCATAAATGTGATTCGCCGGGCCGTTGTGCCCAACTTCTAGTACGCTGGAGGGAGGAATGTGGTGTTGATTGTTGGTGCTGGCGTAGAACTGAAAAGGGTTGTGATAGCCGGCGTAAGCCACTTCCGCTGTGCCATCCAAGCGGTTAGTCGTGGTGGTGCAAGTTGCCGGTGCGGCCGCGGTGCTGCCCGCCGCCGGGACATACGGGGTGGAAGCGGTGAATCCTCCCTGGAACCATCCCCAGGTAATATTTTTCGCGTTCAAGAGATCACCGATGTTTTTGCCGCTGAGGCCCACCTGGTCGTAGCTGACGCAGTCTTCGTACCACGGGTCAGGATCTCCGACCATCGTGGTGCCCACTACGTCGCTGGCAAGATCGTGGTAGGAGTCATCTTTGGTCAAGCTGACGCCTCCGGTCATGCCCGAGGCCAGGTTGATCGCGCCCACCGCCGAAGGCCCAAACGTCGAGCCATGGAAATTGTCGCTGATCGCGAAGTGCTGCGCGTAGTTCCAAAGCGCGGTGATCGTATTACCGTCGTAGTAGCCCATCACCACTCCGGTTCCGTACGATGAGAGCGACGGATAGAGGCTGCTGGAGCAGGCCACTCCGGTGAACTGCGGAAACATGTCCATCAGCCCGGAATCATATGCTTGCTGTTCGGGCGTGTAGTAGTGGGTCTGGTCGCAGGTGTAGTTCTGGCTGGGATCAAGCCGGAAAGGCGAAGCGGTTGGCGCGTTGGGATTCTTCGTTACTAATCCGGTGTTCAAACCGTTTACCGCGGGTGTGCCCGGCAGTGCGGAAAAGGGAGTTTCGCCCGGGGGATTTGCCGCATTCGGGTAAGTTCCGAAATAATGATCGAAGGACTCGTTTTCCTGGTAAATGATTATGATGTGTTTGATCGGCGTGGCCGTGCGGAAATGCGCAGCAGGGTCACTCAGTCCCTGAGCGGAAACCGTCATCGCCGGCCCGGCGACCGCTAGAGTCGTGGCAAGCGCCACGACAGTCATCCATCTAAGATGTTTTTGAATCATGCACTACCCCCTTTGGGAATGTGTTGAGAACTTGGGAGGCCTCCTGATCGACCGCTCCACCGCGGAACGTGACGAGAGGGTTGCGCGCCTCGATGTGGACGAATTTACACATTACGTTCACATAACTGAAACACAAAATTCATCAAATATTCACATTCAACGTATGGGTCGTGTGGAGCGTACTGATAGTACCGAACCTAGAATTACTGATCGTTCGCAGCAGCTTCGATCCAGCGGGGGTATTGTGGAAATATTTCGAACTCCTGATCACGCAATCATCGAGGATGGAGGGGCGTATCGCCGAGAGGATGTCAATCGCTGGGACGCTTTCATGGGGTCAGTGCGAATACATCATGACGCCAACTGGAGCGTCCCCGACCCGGAACTCACTTTGGTGATCAACAATCGCGGATCGATTGTGGGCTACCCGTAGACAAGCGCGCCTAATCCAAAGTAATCGCTAGCTTGGTAACGGATGCCGGCGGAAACGTGTAGGCAAAAACTTTGGAATTCGCTTCCACGTTTTTGGTGACGGGGACGATCGCATCACGCTGCTCGAAAGTGTTATGTGCGTGAATGTCAGAGCTGGTCAGCGTGGTTGCAGTTCCGGAACCAAAGCGGGTGCCGCGCACGGCGATTTCCGTCGCACGTGCTTCGCTCACGTGAGGATTCACCACGGTAAGCACCAGATCCTTCCCGTGCATCGAAGCGGAACCCTTCAACCCCCAGAACGTAGCCGGCTTGCCATCGCGGGTATAGGAAACGTTGGGCGCGGAGAAACTCGCTCGCACCGCCTGCCCGCCTTGATGCGCGGCGTACATTCCGAATACGTGACCCACCGGAGTGACGCAGAAGCGGTCCTCATGTGCTAGGTACAAGCTATTCAGACAATTGATGAGCTGCGCGCACGCCGCCATCGCCACTTTTTCCGGGTGGCGGTTGAACGTGTCCAGCGTCGCCCCGCTGAATACCGCGTCCCGCAGGGTGATCATCTGCTCGAGTTGATTGTGAGGCGTCAGTCCGCTGCCCGGCTTGTACCACGGACCCCATTCATCCACGATCAACTTCACTTGATGTTCCGGATCGTTCTCGCCCATGATTTGCCAGTGACCCTCGATCAGCGATTCCATCACGTCGCCTTGGCGCATTAGTTCGTACCAGTCCACCGCATCGAATTTCAACGCGTCGCCCTTGCCTTCTATCCAGTTGGTGGTGCGGCCCCGGCTTAGGTTCCACGCATAGTAATGAAGCGCCCAACCGTATACCGAACGGATCTCTTGTTTCCCTTTCTTGACCAGCTCTTCGAAGAATCCGCGCGTCCAATTCCAGGAATCGTCGTTGGGTCCGGATCCGATGAACGAGAGCCTCTGGCCGTAGCGCGGGGCCCACGTGGTATATCTTCGAAACTCCGCCGCGTATTCTTCCGGCGTGAAATTCCCGCCGCATCCCCATGATTCGTTGCCCACTCCCCAGTACCTCACGTTGAAGGGTTCGGCGGATCCCCCGGCCGCGCGCATATCTGCAAGGGTGGTGCTGCCGGAGGGCGAATTGCAATATTCGATCCAGCGATAAAAATCTTCCGCGGGCAGGCTGCGCAGATTAGCCGCGAGATACGGTTCGCTGCCGGTAAGCTTGCAGAATTGGGCGAATTCATTGGTGCCGAATCGATTTGTATCGTACTTGTGGCTGGCCTCGCCGTCGGCATCCTCGGTGTTCGCCCAGAAATTGGTGCGTCGCGGACGGTTGTTGGCCGCCCCTACACCGTCCTTCCAGTCATAGCTGTCAGCGAAACACCCACCCGGGTAGCGCACCACCGGCGCGTGAATCTTGCGCATCTCGTCAACCAGCGCGCTGCGGATTCCGTGGACGTTCGGAATCTTGGACTCCTCGCCCACCCAGATTCCGTCATAAATCACTCCACCCAGATTCTCCGCGAAGTGTCCGTAGATATTTGGCGAGATCGTTCCCAGCACCTCCTCTGGGAGAATTTCGATGCGGGTATCGGTAGCATCGGCGGCGCGTGCGGCCAGGCTGGAGTATTTCGTAACCAACACCGCGGTAGCTCCCGCCAATCCTTCGCGAATGAATTCCCTGCGTCGCAACATAGGTGAATCCTCCCGTGCAAATTTGGCTGCGGTACCTGAGTATAACTTCGTTGCTATTTGTTTGCGGTGTCGCCCTGCAACGCGACCAGCGGCCATTCGTTCTTCCAGCCAATCGTTGAAATCTGCAGAGCGGGCTTGCCAGTCTGCGCGTCATAGGCATGGAAGACCATGATGGTTTGATCTTTTCCTACGTACAGCGATTCACCTCCGGGACCTAGCCAGCGCTGGTTTGGTGTCAGCACCTGAGTTCCGCCGCCTGCGGCCATGGATTTGCCGGTGGCGTCCAAGTAAGGGCCGGTGATTTCTTTGGCGCGTCCGACCATGGTGCGGTAGTTGCTCTTGGTACCCCGGCAGCACAGATCCCACGACACGAACAAATAGTAGTAGTGGCCGTGGTGAATGATGAACGGAGCTTCCACCGCTTCCCAGTCCGGAGGCAGGCCGGGAGGCGCCGGCGCGGCATTCTCCGGGCGTTCGCGGGTGGCTAGCGAGTACAGCTTCGAATCTGCGGTGGATAGCGTTCCGGTGGCGGGATCGATACGGCGCATCTTGATGCCGCTCCAGAAACTCCCGAATGCAAGCCAGGCTCTGCCGTGAGTATCGAAGGAAAGGTTGGGGTCGATGGCGTTGAAGTCATCCTCGGCCAGCGATTTCAGCACCAGGCCCTGATCCATCCATTTGTAGTCCGGGCTCGCGGGATCGAGTGTCTTGTTGGTAGCCAGTGCGATACCGGAAGTATTTTTGCCGAAGAGTGAGTAGGCGTAGTAGAGATGGAAAGCGCCGTCGAAATAGGAAATGTCCGGGGCCCACAATTCTTTGGTGCCGGGACTTTCCTTGCGAATCCACTCCGGGATTTCGGTGAAGACCTGGCCGCAGTGTTTCCACTCCTGGAGATCTTTTGAACAACGAATGGCCATGTGACCGTGCGGAGCGAGACCGGTGGCGAAGACGTACCAGGTGTCGCCGGCCTTGATCACCGACGGATCGTGGGTTCCTTCGAAATCGCCGGAAAACGTGAAGGTATGGGGATCGGAGGTAACCGGCTGCGCGCCGATGGCGCTAGCTCCGAGAATAGTCAGGAAAATTGCGCCGGCGATAAGGAATGAAGCTGTCTTGCTCAAGCGATGAATCATGTTCTTTCCTTTTTGACGAAACAAAAACGAGGTGAGCCGGTCGTTCGCGCGCGCATCGCAATGGAATACGTTTACTGAACACCCCCAAAGATCAAACTGGGTATTCCGCTGGACCGAGTGACCTTCGCCTTATTCTTGGCTCGCGGCGCACATTATCGATCAACGCAGGGGATTGTTCAATAGATTGATTGGTGTGCTCTCTCCTGCTGGTGACCCGAATGCCCCCTTTAGGAAAACATTTTCTCAAGAATGATTTTTGGGCGGAAAGGATGGAGGAGTATGCTCAGCCCGGCGAGGCTGGCCGGTGGCAATACGCGGTTGGGAATTGGAGAGGGGCGATCCAAATGTCACGAGTGCGATTGGCGGGTTGGTTGGTGCTGGTTGCGGCAATGATGTTACTTCCGGCGCGAGCGCAGAAACAGGAAGACGTTGGGGCGACCACGGCGACGGCGATCAGCGCGACGATTGACGCGAGCAAGGTGGGCGAGCCGATATCGAAGTATGACTACGGAATGTTCATCGAGCATCTCGCGAACCTGGTGAATCACCTGTTGTGGTCGGAAATGGTCGACGACCGCAAGTTTTATTTTCCGGTGCTCGCGGTGGATCCGCCGGGACCGGCCGGACGCGAATTGGGCGGGAAGCTGAAAAAGTGGCGCCCGTTGGGATCGCAAGAATCCGTGACCATGGACAAGGACCATCCGTACACCGGCGATCAGACTCCGCGAATCGCGCTCGACGCTGCCGCCCCGCATGGAGTTCAGCAATCGGGCTTGGCGCTGATCAAGGCTAAAGCATATACCGGCCGCGTGGTGCTCGCGGGAACGCCGGGCGCGCGAGTGAAAGTCAGCTTGGTTTGGGGCTCGAACCCAGGTGACCGGCAGACGGTTGCGATTCCCGCGCTACACTCCGCGTACGGAAAGTTTCCGTTGAAGTTCACGGCGCAGGCGGACACGCCGGAAGGGCGGCTGGAAATCGTGGGAACGGGTTCGGGTGCTTTTCATATCGGCGCGGTGTCACTGATGCCGGCGGACAACGTACACGGTTTTCGGCCGGACACGACGGCGCTGCTGCGCGAGCTAAATTCGGGATTCTATCGTTTGCCCGGCGGCAACTTTCTTTCGGACCACGATTGGCACGATGCGATCGGCGAGCCGGATAAACGGCCGCCGACCTGGGATTACGCGTGGAACGCGATGCAGCCGAACGATGTGGGCATGGATGAGTTCATGGAGATGTGCAAGCTGCTGAACGTGGAGCCTTACGTGACCGTGAACGCCGGACTGGGAGACGATCATTCGGCGGCGGAACTAGTGGAGTACGCCAACGGATCGGTGCACACGCGGTTGGGAGCGCTGCGCGCGGCCAATGGACATCCGGAGCCGTATCACGTTCGCTACTGGAACGTGGGCAACGAGCCTTACGGCTACTGGCAAATCGGGCATACCGCGCTGCGTTACTACGAAATGAAGCACAACGCATTTGCCAAGGCCATGCGGCGCGTGGATCCGTCGATCGTGATTCTGGCATCGGGCGCGATGCCGGACGAGATGACGGTGACTGCCAATGCGCGCCTGGTCACCGGAAAAGTGCAGGCGGAATACGGCACGGAGGCGGACTGGACGGGCGGACTGCTGGACAAGTCGTTGGACGATTTCGACGGCCTGACCGAACACTGGTATGCGCGCGTTGGAAAGCGATTTGATCTTGAGGCGCATAAGGACGATCCCTTCTTTCGCGGGAACGACGCGGGATATGTGCCGGTGCAAGAGCCGCTGGTGGATTGGGCGCGGCGGCCTTCGAACCGAGTGCGCGAGAAGGCGGAGTCCTGGGAGGAATATAAGAAGCGATTTCCAGCGATGGTGGATAAGAAGATATTCCTGGCGATTGATGAGTGGGCGTATTCCGGCGAGCGGCCGGACCTTCGGTTGGCGCTGAGTTACGCCGAGGTTTTTGATGAGATGTTCCGGCACACCGACTTCATCAAGATGGCGGCGTTCACGTTTGGCACTGCATGCCTGGATATCGATAGCACTCACGCGCAGTTCAACACCAATGGTTTGCTGTTCAACCTTTACCGCGAACACTTTGGGACTTTGCCGGTGGACGTTAGCGGGAACTCTCCCATACCGGCGCCGAACTGGCCGGTGGGTGGCGATCAGCCCAAAGTGAACGCGGGAAGCCCGACATATCCGCTGGATGTGGCGGCCGCGCTCACGGCGGATCGAAAGTTTCTCACCGTCGCGATGGTGAATCCTACGGAGTCAGCGCAGGAACTCACGCTGAATGTTAGCGGCGTGGAAGTGGGCGGGAAATCGAGAATGTGGCTGATGACCGGGCCGAAGGTGGATTCCGCGGACGTCCTGGGGAAGCCGCCGGAGGTGGCGACGGTGGAAACGCCGATAGCTGAAGTCCCCCAGAAGGTGTCGATTGCGCCGATCAGTATCAATATTTATGAATTCCCGGTGCGCTAAACGAGGCCCACATCCCGAAGTGCTTCCGGATCGTCCGGCGTATCCGAGCTGCCGCCATAAGTGATTCGCGCTATTTCGGCTTGCTGGCTAAAGACTGAGAGAACAGCCAGGGAAATAGTTTGGGATCGTCGTAGGCTTTTTCCCACGAGGCATGCTTCACACCGGGATATTCGGTGTACCGGGCTTCGCCACCGAGCGCTTTCATCGCTGCATACATCTGTTGAGATTCAGTGACCGGGACAACGTTGTCATCGGCGCCGTGGAAGATCCACACCGGAGTCTTGCCGACTTTCGCTGCTGCATCGGAATAGCTCTTGGGATCGTCGGATGGCGTGAATTTCGCCAGCTCGGGATGCGCCTTGAGTGCGGCTTCGGGTGGGTGGATGCCGCCGCAAATCACCACCAGGGCGGCGAATCGGCCGGGATATTTTTCGGCCAGGTGCCACGCGCCGTAACCTCCCATGGAGAGTCCCGTCAAATATGTGCGCCGGGTGTCACCGTGGAATTCCTTCGTCGCCGCTTCCAGGGTGGCGATGGCCAGATCGTCCATAGGCGGCTGAACCCACCAAATATTTTTCCGGCACTGCGGCATCACCACGATCGCGGGAATCACGCTGGGGTTGCTACGGATGGCTGTGCCGATGCCCACATCAGTCTGTTGTATGCCGTCGTCGCCGCGTTCGCCGGCGCCGTGGAGGAAAAGTACGATCGGCCATTTTTGATGCGGCGTCCAATTCGCGGGAACGTAGACTTGATATTTATAAGTGACGCCTTGCAGGGTGATGGTGCGGTCGAGGAAGCCGGTGTCGTGATGTTTTGCGTGAGCCGGGATTGCGATCGTCATCCACATAATTAGAAACGCGAACAGTTGTCGCGGCGAGATAGGCACTAATTCCTCCCAACCATTCACTTTAGCATTAGATCGGCGATCCTCCCCCACGGTGGCTCGATTTCAACTCGATAAATTCCAAAGACCACCTTTCCGGTCTGTTCGCACGGGGCAAAAAAAAAGAACCTCAAATGTCAAAACGCCCAGGCTTCCCCAAAAACGAGGAAGAGCGGGGCACCCGAAAAAGACAAAAGCGTAGAACCATAGAATTCACGCGGTCCGCTAAGTCACTAAGAATGATGTAGATAGCGTGGTAGCAGATAGTCAGCGATGATCAGAAACCGTTGGCCCCCACGAGGAGTCAAACGGGGTAAGACCATGGGACGCCGTCTCGAGCTCGATGCGCTGCGCGGACTGATGCTGGTGTGGATCGCGCTGACCCATCTTCCCACCGCCGCCAGTGCCTACGTCAACCAACCATTTGGCTCCGTCTCCGCGGCCGAAGGCTTCATTTTCCTCTCCGCGCTGTTCACCGGACGCATTTACTTCCGCCTGGCGGAGCACGACGGCTACCGCGCCATGACTCGAAAGCTGTGGTCGCGCACCCTGCGTTTGTATGGCTACCACGTCCTCCTGCTGGCCTTTGCGTTTTTGGTCGCGGTGCCGATTGCCTCCCGGGGCAATCGGCCTGGGCTTCACAATCTTCTCGATTTCTACTTCATGGCCGGCGCCAAGCAATCCATCATCGAAGCGGCTCTGCTCATCTATCGCCCGCCGCTGCTCGATATTTTGCCGATGTACATCATCTTTCTGATGATTACCTCGGTGGCGCTTCTGCTGGCGCGCCGCATCGGATGGAAACCGATTTTGGGCGTGTCTTTGGCATTCTGGGGCCTTGCGCAATTGGGATTCCGCGGCGCAGAACACACCTTCATGATGCGCTTCATCCCCACCCGCATTCCGCTGAACGAAATGGGCTCCTTCGATCTGTGGGCGTGGCAATTTCTGTGGATCGCGGGCGCCTGGCTCGGCGTGCGTTGGGCCCAAAACAATCTGCCGATCGAGAATTGGGCGAAGCGAGCAGTGATTCCCGCGGCGGTAATTGCTTTGGCGTTTTTTGTATTACGGCGTGCGATCGCGCATGGGTTTCAGCTCGGCGCGAGCGAATTCCTTTTTGACAAGTGGCATCTGGGACCGCTCCGCCTGGTCGATTTCGCGGCGGTGGCCACCTTGTTGATCGCCTGGCAATCGGTGTTGAAGCCGCTGGCGATCCGCCCGCTGGTCATGCTGGGCCAGTCCTCGCTCCAGGTGTTTTGCGTGCACCTGCTGTTTTGTTTTGCAGGACTCACGCTCATGGGCAATGCGTCCATGCTGAACGGGTGGCGGCAATTCGCGCTGTTGACGGCGACGTTCACTGCGATGCTGATCACCGCGAAACTCTTCGGCAAGAGCGAGGCCAAGCACGAACGCCAGCCCAAAACGGCAATTCCTTCCGGAATCGGCGCCCCACCCAACCAGCCCGTCCAATGCGAGGTCACTCGATCGCGCATCGCACCGATTGGGGGCTCGATGCCGGCTTCCGCCATCCATCCGGCAGACTGACGAATCGGCGGGCACTTCTGAGTGGAACGCGACACGCGGCTAGTCCGCGGTTAATGATCCCGCCAGCGCCAGCTTGCCTTGGATCTGCGGCGTCCATTCGGCCACCGCGCTTGGTTCCATCCGGCCCGCAATTGCCAATGCGTTCCGGTATGCGGACTTCGCTTCCAGCTTCCGGCCGAGCGCGGTCAATGTATCGCCCAGAACCATTTGCGCCTGCAACTCGTCGGGATCGATTTGCACCGCCGTTTGCGCCTCTACCAGTGCGGCTTCCAGTTGCTTCGACGCACTGAGGTCGATCGCGTGGGTGACATGGCCGAGCGCTGAAGCAAAACGCATGTCGAAGGCGCCGCCGTAAACAAAAATCCCGTCCTGAATTACGTCGTCCGGCCGCAGTTGCTGGAACTGGCGATAGGGATTCAGGGCGTTCGATCCGAACTCATAGCCGGTGAGCGTCGCGGCACTGATTAATACCGGTCCTTGAATTATCGCCGGCGTGTCGATCTGATAGTGAGTGAAACCGGTGTCCGCCGTTGGCAGCGGTTTGCATGGGATCCCATACGCGCTGAAGTGGATGTAAGGCTCGCCAAAGTACGCAAACCAGCAGTCCTTTACTCCCCGGTCATTCAGGTACTTCTTCACCGCTTTCAACTGCTGGCCCCAGTCCGCGTTGGAGTCAGTCAAGTATTTGTAAGTGTTCGCGGGGCCACCCCAGAACTCGTTGGAATAGGCCAGGTAGTCCGGGTAGGCGCGCGAAGCGGAAACCACGTGCCACACCAGCAGTATTCCGCCGGCGTAAACCCATCGGCGGTCGATATTCGCGAGCGCGGCTACCGCACCACCAATCAGCACGCAAAGAAACGGGTATATCGGCAGGATATGCCTCACACCAATGTTCAGGCTGGTATGCATGGAAATCAGCAAATAGACAATGGGAGGGATGGTGAGAAAGTAGATCTCGCGCCGTTTGCGCAATTTGCCGGTGGCGATGGCGCACCCGGCCAGCAGCAGCAAGCCGATAAATGCCGCGGTGGACTTGATGATGAACGCTACGGGAAAGTAGAACCACACACCATGCGCGTACACCTCTCCCAAGATGTACGTGGGGGACGAGTTTGAGACCAGCCGCACATCGGTTAGTCCGTAGAGATAAGATTCCGGAAGGATGTGCCAACGCGCCAGGGTGAGATAGAAGCGCGGTTCCATCCCTTTCAAACCCTGCGCATAGTCGAACAAAGACGGGCTCAACACCAAGCCAGCGGGCCTGGCCTGATAGCGAAAGCCATAGAACGCCCAAAGCACCACGACGGCGATGAGCATTGCAGCCACGAATGCACCGCTCAAACGCAGAGCGGTAGTCTTTCTGTCGGCGAGCACGCTCGCCGGAGCCCAGAATATTTCTGTAAGCACAAGTGCTACGCCGATCGGCAGCAGCAGCAGAGCCGAGTGTTTGGAGGCGAGTGCTAATCCAGTGGCCAGACCGGCCGTAGCCAGCCTGCCTAAGAAAGGCACCCGAACGTAGCGGTAGAAAGCATAGACGCTAGCAAACATAAAGCACGCGATGCCCATGTCCGTGGTGACGTACGCGCCATGCGCAATAATGTTGGGTTCAAAAACAAACAGGGTAAGAGCAAACAGCGCGGCGCCCATACCGAACATCTCCCGCGCGGCCAGGAACACGAGCAGCCCTAAACCAAGACTCA
>Ga0182015_10005761_pt1 | contig 12730 bp, 13 predicted proteins | sample 712P3MmetaG_FD_120478 | JGI IMG/M metagenome (GOLD analysis project Ga0182015, IMG submission 120478) | Permafrost microbial communities from Stordalen Mire, Sweden - 712P3M metaG | ecosystem: Environmental > Terrestrial > Soil > Wetlands > Permafrost | place: Sweden: Stordalen | collected...
GTAATTCAAGTCCATCAGTATCAAATCGAATTCGCGATACGCGATGGCCTGAAGCAGCTCGGCGGGAGACGACACCGATTCCGTCGAGTATCCCTGTCCTTTTAATAGAAGCTGCAAAGCACGCACAACGTCGGTTTGGTCGTCCGCGATCAGGATGCGCGTCTGCATCGTTTCGGTTTGCCGGAAGATTTCAGGTGCCGCTGCCGCCATAGTGTGGGATCCCCCCGCGTGCGACGGCCTACAGTTCGCCGCCACCGTTCTTAGGGCAGGCGGAGTTCCAGTGCCAAGCAGTGTAAGCCACTGGATTGGCAAAGGTTGCAGCAGGGGGGTAATTCCAAAAAAGGACGTGCTGCCCACTTACGGGAATGCCGGTCCCGATTTCGAACATACCCCCAACCGGGTACAGTCAGCTGCCCATTCTTGATACTGCCAACCGCGCCGCGTGATAGCCGCACATTCCGTGCACGCCGCCGCCGGGCGGTGTGGACGACGAACATATATATAGATCGCGAGACGACGTCGCGTAGTGGCGCCAAGTCGGGCGCCACAAAAACTGCCGTAAATCCATTGCGCCGCCGTTGATGTCGCCGCCGATTAGATTCGCATCCATAGTTTCGATCGCGGCTGGCGAAAAAGTCCGGCGGCCCAGAATGGCGTCTCGAAATCCCGGAGCGAAACGTTCGATCTGGTTTTCTATTTTCTCAAGCATATCCACATTCGAACCGTTCGGGACATGGCAGTACGCCCAGGCGGTGTGCTTCCCTTCCGGCGCGCGCGATGAATCAAACAAGCTTGGTTGCGCCAATAAAACGAAGGGTTTCTCCGCGTGTTTGCCGCTGCGGACAGCGGCTTCGTATGCGGTGATCTCCCCGGCGCTTCCACCGATGTGGACAGTGGCGGCTCGCAGACAAGCGCTGGCGGTCCATGGGATTGGACTGGATAGGGCGTAGTCCACCTTGAAGACGCCGGAACCATAACGGAATTTTTCCAGTCGCCGCTTAAAGCCCGTCGACAATTTGTGATCGGCAATTCGCAGCAACTGACGAGGCGTTACGTCACAGAGCGTCAGCTCGTAATCACCGAGATCGCGCAGCGTTTCAACGCGCGTTGAAGTTTTGATCTGGACCCCGCCTATTTCCGCAAGATTTGCGCAAAGCGCATTCGTAATGGATTGCGCGCCGCCACGCGGGATTGGCCAGCCCACGGCGTGCGCGGCGGCGCCTAGGACCACGCCGAAAGCTGCGCTCAACGGCTCGTCCAGACTCAGAAACGAATGAGCGGCAAGGCCCGCGAAGAGCGCTTTCGCGCGCCCGGTGCGAAATTGAAAACGGCTGAGCACATTCGCTGACGGGAGACCGCAAAGTCCAAATCTGGCGAGCAGCAACGGGTGCCGGGGAAATAAATGTACGGGACGCAGGATTTCCCCGGCCAGCGCTGCCCAGTTTGTTGCGAGGGGTTCCATGAGCCTGCGCCAATGTCTGCCGTCTATTCCGAGCCCAGCCGCTGTATCGGACAGATCCCGCTCCAACGTCACGGCTGTACCATCATCGAACGGATGGGCGAGCGCGGAAGGCGAATGAATCCAGTCGAGGCCGTACTTCGACAGCGCGAGCGAAGAAAAAAACGGTGAGCCGGCCGCCAGCGGATGAACCGCGGACCCGAAATCGTGGAGAAAACCCGGAAGCGTGAGCTCCGACGTTCGTGCGGCTCCGCCCGGCTGAGGTTCTGCTTCGAACGCGTCAACCTGCATACCCGCCTTGGCGAGGACGATGGCGGCGGCCAGACCATTTGGTCCGGCACCGATGACGCACGCTTTGGCTTTTCGGTTCATTCGTGCGGCGCCATCGCTGAAGGCCATTCGGCTACCGTGATCTTTCCGTTGGACTGGCGCTCCAGCGTCGGGGCATACAGGCCGAGCAGTTGGCGCGTCCACCAAACTCCTTGCGCGCGTTTTTCTTGCGGGGTGCTGAACCAATATTGCCAGATCACGGCACGAACCTGGCGGGGCAGACTCTGTGGAAATGGATTGGTGCCAAAAAGAGCGAGTACGTCCGGACTGCCCGTCAGCAGGCGCTCTTCCGTGCGCGGCACGATGGGATTCGACCTCCAGTCACCGAGCGACGCAAACCACAGATTCCAGTCGAAGCGCGGTTGATAGGGCGCGTAAATACCTGGAGCTTTGCCCGGGTCCTGCGGCTTGTAGCGGAACGGATAGGTCGCCCACGTTTGACCGTCCTGCGAGCCTTGGAATTCAATTTCGTAGCGGCCGCGGGTCATGGTGGCGAACAGGCCGTAGCGGTCGGCGATTCGAAATGGTTCGAGAGCCGCGACCGGCGACGCAGGAAGCGGCGCTCCAGGCCAGACCATCCAGAGCAGGAGCGTTGTACTGGCATAAAAGAGCCAAGCGAACATCACTACGGTCAGCGCCAGTTGCAACGAGGCGACGTGGTGACGGAAAGATTTGGGCGGGGTTGCTTGGTTGGTGGTTTGGCCGGTTGTTTGCGGCGTGTCCGGTGCATCAAGCGGTGAGGTTCCGGGGGCTGTTGTCAGGATCGATTCAGAGTCAAATGCGGCTGTCCGTTTTTCTTCAAGCAGATTTGCAGCGGGATCGTTCGGCAACTGACCTCGCCAGGCTGCGGGCACGAAGCGGACAAGAAAACGGTCGTCAAGCAAGAGGAATCCCAGCAGTAAGACTAGATAATTCAGGAAGGTGTAGTTCGCGGTGAGAATGATCCCGATTTGCCAGGGGGTCACGATGAAAAAGCAAATGATGCGCCAGCGTCGCGGCAGGAACAACATCCAGACTAGCGCCAATTCCAATGCCAGGGTGCCAAACGCGGTCGCAGCGTGAAACCAGTGCGGGAAATGCTGCACGTACCAGCCGAGCCACGTTGGCAGCGGGCCGTTCTGATAATACTCGTCCATCGCGGTGAAGTGACGCCATTCCGGGTCCCCACTGGCCAGCTTCGCCACACCCGACTCGAAATAGATGCGGAACCATTCCCATTGCAGCAGGAAAATACTGGCGCGAATGGGCGGGTGCGCTGCCGCCAGGCCGGGCCGCAGGCCGAAAGGCGCGAAGAACAGCGCGATAAATCCCGCTTCCAGCAACATTCCGTCAGACTGATATCCGGAAAATTCGCCGGCGGCGCTGACGAAGGAAAGAAAACAGAGGAAGCAGATGAACAAACCGCCGCGCGGCCAAAAGTTTACGGTCACGAGTATCGACGCTGCCAGGCCGATCCAGCAGACCGCCATCAGCATGTGTGGGCCGGTGGAAAGCCAGAACACTGTGGGTGCGTACCAGAAGCGAGCGGTGCCTGCCGACTTCGCGACCGCACGCAGAAATTCGCTTGCCGGCAGAATCCCCTCCGGACCGATCAATCCACGGATCTGGAAGAGCAGCGAGAAAAATGCGGAAAAATAGATGAGTCCGAGCGCACGCAAAAAGATCCAGCGAGGTATCAGGCGGTCCGACGCGCCGAATCGCGGGTCGAACCAATGATGAATGACCGATGTGGGCTTCCAATCCATCATCCACGCACTATACCGCAGACGAACGAACCCGATCCTCTTGAACTCGGGGAACTCTGCCGCCCACATTTTTTACCAGGAAGGAATGCGTCTTTTTGTCCTCTCATGAATCCATATCATGGGAACATACAGGTCCGGAGAATATTGGATGCCCTATCAACCCATCGAAGACTACGGAATGATCGGGAACATGCGGACGGTTGCACTGGTGGGCATGAATGGCTCCATCGATTGGCTATGCTCGCCCAATTTCGACTCTCCTAGTATTTTTGGCGCGCTGCTGGACGACGCCAAAGGCGGCCGCTTCCAGATAACGCCTATCGCCGATAAAGTCCGGCGTAAGCAATTTTACTGGCCGTCGACAAATATCCTGATCACCCGCTTTTCTCACGAAGACGGCATCGTCGAAATCGAAGACTTTATGCCCGTGGGTTTCGCCCCGGACTCTCTGTCCTATCAACAACTGCACCGCCGGGTTCGCTGCGTTCGAGGAGCGGTGCAACTCTCGGCAGTGTGCCGCCCCGCATTCGACTACGGACGCGCACCGCACGAGGTGCAACTGATCGACGGAGGCGCCAGTTTTCGCGGCAGAGACAACCATTTCACGCTCGTCGCCAACGTGCCTCTCCAGTCCGACGAGCAAGGTGGCGTAACCGCCGAATTTGTGCTTCAAGAAGGGCAATCCAAGACATTCGTTTTCCAGCACGATGGCGACGTTGCGCCAGCCACTCCAGGCACCGAGCTCGAATCGAAAGAACCCTTCGAGCGCACCGTGAAATTCTGGCAGGACTGGCTGTCCCACTGCACGTACCGCGGCCGATGGCGCGAGCGCGTAGAGCGTTCCGCGCTAGTCTTGAAGCTGCTCACGTTCGAACCCACTGGCGCGATCGTTGCCGCCCCTACGACCAGCTTGCCGGAAGTTGTCGGCGGCACGCGCAACTGGGACTACCGTTTCGCGTGGATTCGCGACGCGGCATTCACGGTGTACGCCTTCGTGCGACTTGGCTTTACGGAGGAAGCGGCGGGCTTCGTAAATTGGTTGCAGCACTACGCCTCCAAGCATCCTCATGCCGGCGTGCAACTCCCCACGGTGTTCACCATTTACGGCGACACCGTGCCGGCGGAACAATCGCTCGAGCATTGGGAGGGTTACGAAAAGTCCGCGCCGGTTCGCATCGGCAACGCCGCCGCCGGCCAATATCAAGCCGACATTTACGGCGAACTCTTGGATTCCCTATACCTGTACAACAAACACGTCGGACCAATCTCCTACGATTTCTGGGTCAGAATTCGCCGTCGTCTCGACTGGATTTGCGACAACTGGCGCTTGCCAGATCAAGGCATCTGGGAGATGCGCAGCGGCAGACAGCATTTCGTCTATTCCAAATTAATGAATTGGGTAGCGCTGGACCGGGGCCTTCGGCTGGCGGACAAGCGCTCGTTTCCCGGAGACCGCCAGCGATGGATCGGCGAACGTGACGCCATCTATGAAGAGGTGATGACCAAGGGCTGGAACGAAAAGCGCCAGGCATTCACACAATATTATGGCAGCGACGATTTGGACGCGTCGGTGCTGATGATGCCGCTGGTCTTTTTTATGGCGCCTACCGATCCGCGGATGATCTCGACGATCAAAGCCATTCTTGAAGAGCCACAGAACGGCGGACTGGTCAGCGATGGTCTGGTGTACCGCTACCCGCCGCAGCCGCGCGTCGACGGGCTGCCGGGCGAAGAGGGCACGTTTAACATGTGCTCGTTCTGGCTGGTGGAAGCATTGACGCGCGCAGGGCAAACCAATTCAGATTGGCTCGACGAAGCGCGGCTGCTGTTCGAACGTATGCTGGGCTACGCCAATCACCTCGGCTTGTACGCCGAGCAGACGAGCGCTCAGGGGCAGGCGTTAGGAAACTTCCCGCAAGCGTTCACGCATCTAGCCCTCATCAGCGCAGCGTTCAACCTGGATCGCACCCTCGGCAGGTCGTGAGCCCCAAGAAGGAAGGGGCGCGCTTCGGTGCGTCCCGCCTTGCCCTGCCATTGCTCTCAGCGAGTGGTCCGCCTGGGATCGCCGCCCTGACCCGTAACGCCCACGCCGACCTGCTCGAAATTGCACGTACCCGGAGCGATTTCCCGGTATCTAATAAATGTACGACATGAAAGGTATTGCGCACGCAGAGTGCAGGCGCGTCCTGCCCCAGTGAGGTCGTCGTGAAATTCAAAAAGGTCGAATCACAAAATTTCGAGTGCACCACTTCCGTAGTCCGCCCGTTCGGCTGCATGGAGCTTTGGGCCGGCAACGAAAGGGCTCACCGGTCAATCGAGCTCGCCGGTCTCGAAGCTGACGTCATCGCTGTACCTTCTGGCGCGGAACGCGGCGGCGATCTATCCGCTGTCTTCTCTTGCAGCGACAACATTGCGCGCGTTGTTTTGGCCGATTGTGTAGGACACGGTTACGTAGCCAGTGCCGTCGCCCGCCACATTCACAAGCTTCTTCACAAATTTCAAGACATTCGCGACACCGCCGCGCTGCTCGCCGCCCTCAACGATGAATTCACTCTCAATGCCGAAGCCGCCGACGGCCCGCTGCGCATGACCACCGTGGTCACCGGTACCTTCGACGGAGCCACCGGCGAGTTCAATTTCGCCTACGCCGCGCATCCTCGCATGCTGTTGTGGCGCGCGAGCGACGCGAAGTTTCACCAAATCGGCGACGGCATGGAAAATTTCCCTCTCGGCTACATCACCGGCGAGCAGTACAACGAGCAAAGCGTTCGCCTCGCTCCCGGCGACATGGTCCTGGCTTTTTCCGATGGTGCGACCGAAGTGAAATCCCCGGGCGGCGACCAACTCTCCGCGGCAGGCTTTCTAGATTTTGCGGCGGCGACCCTCGCGAAGCTTCCAAGCCCAATCGTCCTGTCGGAGTTTTCGAAATCGTTGCTGGACGGGATTCACAAATACCGTGGTCGTACCGAACTCGACGACGACATCACCCTGCTAACCCTTCGCCGCTCCGCCTAGCGCCACATTCGCTTCCGTAGTGGAGGTCACTTTTGCCTATGTAGTGGGCGCCGCATCCGCTTCCGTTCGGCCCCTTCGCTGCCGTTGTAGGGGCGCAGCACCGCTGCGCCCCAAGCGCTCAGACCATCAGTCCGCGAAGCCAAGTCGCAGTTACGGAGCAGCCGCACCCGCCGCCACCGGATGAGCCGCGAAATACTGCTGCAATTCCGCCTTCACTTGCCCCACGATCCCCTGAACGTTGCGGTCCAGCGCCGCCACCACCGCGCCGACATCCTTCCCGCTGACGGGCTCGTCGTGCGAGTAATAGTGTGACCACACCGTCGCCCCGGTCTTCGTCTCGCGCAACTCATACTCCACCGCGACCCGCACCATCAGCGAGCCGCCAGAGACTTCCTTGAAATCGTAAAGCCGCCCCTGCAACGAATACTCACCCCGCGCGCTGCTGCGCAGAGAATTCACGGCCCGATATCGGCCCGACGCTCGCAATTCGCGAAACATTACTTCCTGAATCATATCCGTCGGAGGTTCCGCCCAACGCTGCGACTGGTACAACCCCATGCTCTCCCCAGCCGCGCCATACACAATCTGATCCTCGCGATAAAGATGCGAAGCCGCCAGCGGTCCCACCAGCAACGTGATGGGCACCGCATTGGGATCCACCGCCGGCGCCATATCCCCCGGCACCGTCAGTTCGTAATATTTGATCGGCCGCGCCGCGCCGCAACCGCTCGACAAGCACGCGCCCGCCGTCAACATCCAAATCGCAACGCTACGTTTCATCATGGCTGCTCACCTGGCTTGTGCTCTTTAGGATTCACGGACCGTATTAGCGAGTACGGCCGCGCCTTGATCGTCGCGGAAAACTCCCGCAAGTTCTCACTAATCTGCCGCAAGTTATCCAACAACTCGTCGATATTGTCGGAGTTCACGTTCAACGTCTGATTCAAGCTCCCAGTCAATTCCGTGGTATTCACCAGCGTGCGTCGCAGTTCCAGAATCGCCTGATGCACGTCCGCACGATTTTCTCCAATCAGCGAATCGATATGCTCCAAAGTCTGGTTCGCCTCCGCTGTCGTCTTCCGGAAATCGTCCAGCAACGGTTGCAGCTTCTCCGTAACCGTATTCAGGTGCGTCAGTGTGGATCGGATCTGCGGGCGGTCCTCGTCCAGCATCTGCCGCGTCGTCGCCAGTGTCGCTGCGAGATTCGCGCGATTTTGCGCGCTCAATAAATCGTTCACGCGGTCCACGGTAACTTTCAGCTCCGTAGCTCGATCGTTCAAACTGTGCAGCAGTTGCTGTACGTCCGGCGCGAGGTCGTTGAGTCTCTTCGTCAATGCATTGAAATCGACGTAATCCTCGGATGCAATCAGTGATCCGTCGGGAGCGGTACTCGACGTAGCCGTCCCAGGCACGATTTCCAGGTGATTGTCGCCGAGTGGACTCAAGCTCATGATTTTTACTTTGCTGTCGGTCTTCACCGGCAGATCGGACTGCACGCTGAACGTGATTTCCATCCGCGCAGGATTTTTCGGATCGATTTGCAGTTTCTCAACGCGGCCCGCCTTCGGCCCACCCGAATATCGCACCGTCGCTCCAGGCTCCAGTCCGCCGGCAAACGCAAAGTACGAGTGATAGGTTTTCACCGAACGCCCGAACGCGCCGCTGATGGTGACGACCGTGCCGATCAGCACCGCCGCGGCGATGATCACGAAGAGCCCTACCAGCGTCTGTTCGCCTTTTGAATTCATCACGTTCCCCTTTTCCCGCCAATGACCACGCCAGACCGCTCCGCCGTCAACATTTGCAGGTAATCCATCTCGCGCGCCACTTCCGGTTCGGCCACGCGATCCAGAAATTGCCGTACGCGCGGCTGTGTGCTGGTCCGCATCTGTTCCGGCGTCCCGATCGCCACGGCGTGCCCTTTGTCAATCAGCACCATGCGATCCGCGATCAAGAACGCGCTGGCCAGCTCATGCGTCACCACGATGATGGTCATCCGAAACGCTTTTTTGAGCTCCAGAATCAGCTGGTCAATACCCGCCGCAATAATCGGATCCAATCCCGCGGACGGTTCGTCGAAAAACAAAATCTCCGGATCCATCGCCAGCGCGCGCGCCACCGCCGCTCGCTTCATCATTCCGCCGCTAAGCTGCGACGGCATGTAAGATTCGAATCCCGCCAAGCCCACTTGCTCCAGCTTCAGCCGCAACATAATCTCGATCGTCGACTCTTCCAGTTTTGTATGCTCGCGCAGCGGCAGCGCCACATTGTCGCCCACCGTCATCGATCCAAACAGCGCGCTACCCTGAAACGACATTCCGATGCGCTTGCGGATCTCGTCCATCTCGTCCTGCGAAATCACCGCAATATCTTGTCCCTTGATCCAGATCTGCCCCGAACTCGGTCGCTCCAGACCCACCAGCGTGCGCAGCAGCGTGCTCTTCCCTGACCCAGACCCGCCCAGAATGACCAGCGTCTCTCCGCGCATCACGTCGAAATTAATGCCATGGAGAATTTCCCGGTCTCCATAACTGACGTGCAAATCCCGCAGCGAGACCATCGCGTCAGAATCCACCAACTCCCCGCTCTCAAAATCCATCAAACCACCCCAATTCCACCCTCACGACCGCCTCGTGTACGGGCGCAGCACCGCTGCGCCCCAAACGCCCAGGCCCCCAAAACGCAAGGCCCCCAAGCCAAAGCACCCGCCCGCTCCCCCGCGCCACCAAAACCCTCCTCATCCGCCCACAAAAAAGAACAACATCGTGAAAATCAAATCCACCACCACCACCAGAAAAATCGACATCACCACCGCCCGCGTAGTCGATTTTCCAACCTGCTCCGCTCCGGCGCCCGTATTCAAACCTTCCAAACAACCCACCGCAGTAATCGTAATCCCAAACATGACGCTCTTGATCAGCCCAGTCGTGATGTCCCGCAAAAACAAAGCGTCAATCGACGTTCGAACGTACCGCCCCACGGTAAAATCCGCCTGCGCCACCCCAAAAAGGGCCCCGCCCAGAATTCCCATCGAATTCGCCCAAATAGTAAGACAAGGCAGCATCACGATCATGGCCAAAAACTTTGGCGTCACCAGAAAATGAATTGGACTGATCGCCATGGTTTCCAGCGCATCAATCTCTTCGGTCACCTTCATCGTGCCGATTTCCGCGGCAAACGCCGAACCCGACCGCCCAATCACCACGATCGCGGTAATCAGCGGGCCTAGCTCGCGCGTCATGGAAATAGCCACCGCAGTAGCCACCAGATCCAGGGCCCCAAATTTACGCAGTTCGTAAGCGCTTTGCAGCGCCAGAATCAATCCGATAAAAAACGTGATCAGGGAGAGAATCGGAAGCGCTCGCACGCCGACATCCATGGCTTGCGAAACCGCCCGTTGCAAACGGAGCGGCTTGCCGCGAAACGGCGCCACGAACGTGTAATAGGCTGCGCGACCAGCAAGAGATGCCAGTGAGCCGATGTAGGCGAGGCCATTCGTCACGCCCCCGCCGATTTGAGAAACCAGTTCCATCCTCGACCTGCGCCCTTAACAGGAAAGCCGGCACTCGCTCGCCGGCTTCAGCCAAACCACCCTGCAACTCGCTTCACTTCAAAACCGCCACGACCTTCAGCCTGCGTTCACCCGCCGAGGGCCTGTTCCTCGGTGTCGTGCACCTCAAAAATCTTTAGCAACCTCGAAAGCTGCAAAACTTCCCGCGCCGCCGGGCTCAATCCAAACAAAATGAATCGCGTGCCCGCATCCCTCGAAGCTTTTAGCCCCTCCACCAGCGAGGCCACTCCCGAACTGTCGATGTATCGCACCTTGACCAGATTCATCACCACCTTTGGGGTCTTGGTTTCCTTGATCTCCTTGAGCAACGCCTTCCGAATTTCGGGAGAATTCGCCAGATCGATGTCTCCGGATATATCAAAGATGGTGACCGACTGGTCGGGCCGCCGCGCTGAAATCTGCAAGTTCTTGTCTCCCCTCACAAGTTCAATCCGACTGCTTCTCTGCTGTTTGCAGGTACTTGACCAATCTCAGCAAGTTCGCGCCTCGAGCACGCTTAAATTCCACCACGTCCATGCTTTGCCGGATGAAATGCAGCCCCAAACCGCCGGGCTTGATCTCGTCCAGCGGTCTACCGCGCAATTTCGTAGGATCCACCGCGGGGCCCCGATCGCTCAGCAGCACCTCGAAGCCGTCACCGTGCGCCGAACCCCGCCGCTTGGGAACGCGCTGGCACGACATCGCGATCATTCGTTCTATATTTCCGTGGTAGGAATGCCTCATGATGTTGGTCAGCGCTTCATCCACTGCACGAGTCACCGACCTGGAGTCCGCCGGAGAAAATCCGAACGTTTCCGTCAGACGCTCCATCGCTCCCCGGACCACGCACAGCATACTAGGATCGCTGCGCATTTCCACTTTCAACAGCAAGTCTCGGCTCATTCCCTGTCGGTCCCTTAGATTCACGCGGTAGGCGAAAAGTTCTGGTGCGCGATGGTCGCGGTCTTCTTGGCAAAATCATATGTCGCGCGTAGGTTCCCGCCAAAAAAACGCACGTTCCCTTTAACATCGCTTTGCAGCACGGGCTTCCCGTCTTTGTCCGTAAATACGCAGTGGACCGTGACCGACGTAGCCCCCGCGACCGTCGTGACTTGTCGCAGTTTCTCGCTGCCCGCCTTAAACCCGCTGACGGTGCTGTGCAGCATCACCAGATTCGTCGCCGTCTTGGCGTTCTGGTCCCCTTCCCGGTACACGTGCTGGAACCCGCCTTTTTTCTGCAGCTGTTGAATCAGGTTTTCATAAAGAGAAACCTGAAACTCAGCCGGAAGCTTGATCTCGTCCGATTGGATCATCTCCACCTGGATCGCCGACGCTTTTATCTTCACGGGCGCTTGCTTTTCCTGGGCCCGCAAGTCCGGCGCGCCGGCCGCCAAACTCAGCAACAGCGCCATCCCACACATGCCTCGAATAACGTTCTTCATTGTTTCTGCCCCTTCGCCGCCGGTGTAGTCGCCGCTTCTTCTCCCGCTGGCACCGTCATGTGGGATCCTTGCGCGATCAACTCTTTCTTGATCAGTTCCGCTTGTCCCACCGGCATCGTGAAAATCGCTCCGTGCAACCCGCCGTCCACGTCCCGATACTTCAACGTGACCGTTTCAAGCTTGGTGCGAAACAAACTCAAAAATCGCCCCGATCCATAAGGCGCCGCCATCATCGTAATATCCCCAAACGTCCCGTGAATCGCCCTCTCGCTGTCGTTCCCCGTAATCACATCTTCGATCGACGTCGCAGCTACGTCCGCCTTCAATTGTTCGTGGCTGAAGTGCAGACCTCCTCCCTGTACCAGCAGCACACCCTTGGTGCTGTTCTTGATTCCCGGAAGTCCCGTGATGACCACCACTTTCACGCCCGCATCGGGCTGCTGCGCCACGCTCGGCAGAACCATCAAACCGAGCATCCCGAACGTTACAAAAGCAATTCCTCTCAATCTCACCAACATTCCTGCCCCCTTAAATCATTCCGCAGACCGCCATTTGGCCCTCGCCGGATTTTCGACGCGGCCAGACCTGCTGCTCAACTCCGAATCGTACCCTACGTTTTGTCCTGTATGTCCGGCTCCGAACCGCGGGACAACTCATCGACCTCTATTACTCTGTTGTCCACAAATCGGACTGGAAAGTGTACGGGAGCATATTCCATGGAACCCGAAAAAGATACGTCCATCGCTAGATTCCGGCTGCCAATCCAACCCCGTGCGAAACTCGCAAACAAATCGCATCCGCCCGCCAAACGCGTGCATCTGACAATCGCAACCCAGCAAGGATGGTAGACTCCAAGCGATGCGAATCCTGTTCCTCAACCTCAGCGCCGAATCCCTCCTCGAGGCGAATAACGCCCTCGCGGGCCAAGGCTACGAAATCACCGCCGAAATCGGCCTGAATGTCGATCAAGTCCTGGCAGCGGCACCCGAAGTCCTCATCACCGAAGCGACTCCGTCCGACTTGCGCTGCTGCGGCCTGATCACGCAGCTTAAGTCGCGCCCAGACACGCGCACACTCAAAGTGGTGATGGTCGTACCGGGCGGACCAATGGAACGCGCTCGCGCTCTCGATCTCGGCGCCGACGACGTTGTCTCGTGGCCTTTCGACGCCGTGGAATTCGCCGCCCGCA
>Ga0182015_10005762_pt1 | contig 12730 bp, 12 predicted proteins | sample 712P3MmetaG_FD_120478 | JGI IMG/M metagenome (GOLD analysis project Ga0182015, IMG submission 120478) | Permafrost microbial communities from Stordalen Mire, Sweden - 712P3M metaG | ecosystem: Environmental > Terrestrial > Soil > Wetlands > Permafrost | place: Sweden: Stordalen | collected...
CGAAAGCCGCTCAGTGCACCGAAGCCCACCCAACGCCAAACTGAGGACGATTTTTCGATATGCAGCGCCACCAGAGTCATGATGAGGGTCGTCAGCGTCGTCGCCCCTATGAAATCCGCCGAGAAGAAAATCGCGCAGGGAAACAATGCCCAAGCCCATCCCGCCCGTGCGGCCGTCGTCTCCCCAAACTGTTTCCCAGCGATGAAGCAGATGGGAATGCAGGTCAGCGCCGAGGACAAACAGTCAAGGACCAGAATTACGATTGCGGAGGTCTTGCTGTAGTAAACGCCAAAGATGTTGAAAATTCCTGCCAGCAGATAAGGGAAAACCGGAGCCAGCCAAGCGGTTGGTCCAGTCTTGCCAAACAGTGGATTACTAAATCCTTCGCCCTGTGCGATCGATCGCGCAGTCCTGCCAGCCTCACCTCCGAATCGCCAGTGGTCGCGAAACGGGTCGGTCCGCTCCGGATATGAGGAAGGACATCACCAGCAGGCGAAGCGCCAGCGCGACGATCACCATCCAAAACCAGGACCGACGAGCGCTTCTGGGAGCTTTCAACTCCGCCGTCTTGCGCTCTATCGATGTTTCAGAAGGAATCATTCGCCGGCAGCCAAGACCCTCGATCGTTTGGATGCGCCTTTACTTTGCCACAACAGAACGTCTTTGGTCTGTTTTCTTACGACTCTTTACACGCGGCGCTGTACGGGTGCGACTCATTCAGGTGCGACTCCTTCACTTGCGACTTTTGGGGCCGCTCGGTAGCATCTAGGTTGAGATGGCCGCAGCCCTTATGCCCGAGCGCCTTCGGCCCAAAATGGCCTTCGGCGAGATCATCGCATTCGCTTACGACACATTTTGCAGCAACAAAGTGCGCTTCATTCTGACCGCGCTGGGCATGGTCATCGGCACGGCATCGCTCATCCTGGTCGTCACCATCGGGATGACCGGGCGGCAGTTCGTTCTCAACCAAATCCAGGCGATCGGTACGAACGAAATCTGGGCGGAATACCTCGGCGGCGCGCCCCACATCAGCAATTCGAATCCGGATCCGCTTACCATCGACGACCTCCATGCCGTCCAGGAAGTCGTCCCCGGTATCGTCGCTTCTTCTCCGGTTACCCAACTCTCCGACCGTGTGCCTGTCGGCAATGGCCGCGAGAAAGACGTGACCATACTCGGAGTTAATCCAGAGTATGTCCGGGTCCGGAACTTGGTCATACCTTCGGGACGATTTTTTGATCAGGAGGATTCTCAAGCCCACAATAAGGTGGGCGTGATCACCGAGAAAATGGCGCTGGAAGTGTACGGCTCGCCTCAAGCGGCGGTCGGCAAGGTCATCAAGCTTACCGGACTGCCCTTCACGATCGTCGGAACCTTTAAAGAGCGAGTGGAAACCTTCGGCCAGTCGGAAATCGTTGATAATACGATGTTGATCCCATACTCCGTGAGCCGCTATTTCCTGGACGCTCCGAACGTCAAGCTGCTTTATTTCTCCATGGAAGATCCCTCGATGGTCATCTCGGCTACCGCCCAGATCAAACGGGTCCTGCAGTCGCGGCATCGGGCAGAATCCGTTTATGACGTGGCGAACCTGACGGCGCTGCTCTCCATGGCGGATCGCATCGCGACCGGTCTGACCTGGGTGCTGCTTCTGATTTCGATGGTGACGCTGTTGGTCAGCGGCATCGGCATCATGAATATCATGCTGGCCACGGTCACCTCGCGCATACGCGAGATCGGCATCCGAAAAGCCGTGGGCGCCACCAATCGTGAGATCCGCTTTCAGTTTCTCGCCGAGGCCATGCTGATCTCGCTCGTCGGTGGCTTCGTCGGGATTGTGATTGGCTACGCCATCCCATACTCGGTGCGCTTCTTAACCGAGTACCGCATCCCGATTACCGGCCTTTCCGGCATGATCGCCATCGTCGTCTCTTCGATCGTAGGGGTGATCTTCGGCACCGTGCCGGCCGCCCGCGCAGCCCAACTCGATCCGGTAGAGAGTTTGCGGTACGAGTAGGCGACAGCTCTTGGGGCGCTTGGTACGACGCCACCCTAACAGGCCGCTCGAGGCCTTCATGACCAACGTTGAAATTCCTGCGAGATGCCTCCTGCCACAAAAAAGTTGCATTTTTCGATGGAACCGAAGTAATATGAAGTACGGGGCGAACAGCAGATTTCCCGATTCGACCCTGTACTGCTAAGAAAACTTCCAGACTCGCGTCAGCTTGTGCAAAACAACATAACGAGGCGGTTCGTCAGCCTCCGTCCCGGTTCGGAGAGTTCAATATGGCGTGGTACGCATACTGCCTTACCGAGCACCAAACCCTACCGAATGGCACCCGTTCCCGACGCCCTTTCGTAATCGAGAATGTTCAAGGCGTGAACGGATGCCCCGTCCTCAGCTATCCCAGCGGCGAGTTTGCTGTGATCGTGAGCGAATACGACCCTAATTCTGGCCAACTTGATCAGAAGGCAGCCATCGATCACGCCCGCGTCGTCAGCGGCTGCTTCCGCAATTCCACCGTGCTCCCCTTCCGCTTCGGAACCATCTTTGAGAGCGATGACGCTCTCCGCCAGGCTGTCCGCGTAAACCGGCGAGCTTTTGGCGTGAGCGTCGCCAAACTCCGCGGCAAGTCAGAAATGCACATCAAGCTGACGGTCACCGACGGCTCGCTGCGCGAAGCGATGATCGATGTCATCCTGCCCGATACTGTCGGCGGCGATTATCTTTCCAAATTGCGCGTCAAGGCTTCCCGTGAGCGTGAGCGCCAGACCAAGGCGCGCGCTCTATCCGTCCAAGTCCACAAGTTGTTTAACCCTCTGGAAGAAGAAATCAGCTGCAAGAAAGTGGCTCCCCAAGGCATGCTGATCGATATCGCCCATCTCATCGATTCCAAGTCGGTGGAGAAATATCAGAACCGCTACAACACGGCCGCCAAGCAGCTAAAGAACTGCCAGGTAGCCATCAGCGGTCCCTGGCCCCCCTACCACTTCCTCCCCGGGAAGCTGCGCACGGTGGCCGGAAACAGTTAGTCCTGCTCTCGCAGCCGCCGGCCTCGCTCCGGCGGCTGGGCTGCGTTCAAGCTCATGCAAGGTATCCGCGTGCAATCGATGTGCACGATTCTGCACTCCTGCAACTGCGGGTACCGGTAACCTGGGGTAGGCAAATCGGACCCTGATGCGGATAAGTTGAGCTTCTTCAGGTACTTGCAGTCCAGCGGTTTTTGGCGGGGCAGGTTAACGGTTTTGGTTCCGCAAATGCTTCTTCCCTTGTAACCAAGAGGCCGCAACCAAGCTATGACCTTCACTCTCTACTCTTCTCAACATTTCCCGTGCTGTCCAGGCTGTCGGGACGGCAACTTGCAAAGCCTTTCCTGAAATTCCCACCAATCGCCTCTTCAAGATGTGGCCCCAGAAATGGGGCCATATTTTTTGCGGCCGCCGAATCTGGCAGAATCTACCAGCTAGAAAAGCCGCCATACAAAATGCGCCAGAAGCGCAAACAGCAAAAGCATAAACACTCCGCCAACCCAGATCAAAAAGTTCAGCGTCATTTTGGGATCGTTAATTTGCTTTTTGTCCATGCCTCAGGCTAGCACGCTGCGGAAACGAAGATATCAGGCCGGCACGGCAGATCGCTTTCTTCGCCAGCCGCTGTCAGATACACTGCCTGCAGTTATGACACAGGAATCTCGCTTTTCCATCGCATTCTGCAGCGGATTGCTCCTGACGTGCACCGTAATAACCCGAGCTCAGAACTCACCCCAGAAGCCGCCCGTCCCGAACTGGGGTTCCGCTCCGCAATTCTCTGCAGCCGACCTGCAAAACTTCCCACCGCTCCTTTCGCAGCAGCTCTCCGCCATCAAAGCCGCCGCGCTGAATGACGACTATGCCTACCGCCAGCTCGCGCACCTTACCGAGAACATCGGACCGCGCCCCAGCGGATCGCCCCAGGCTCAAGCCGCCGCCGAATACGTGGCAGGCGAGCTTCGCCAGCTCGGCCTTGAGGTCCGCCTTCAGCCGGTCACCGTGCCCCACTGGGTCCGCGGCGCGGAAAGCGCAACCCTAGTCGGCTATCCCGGCATGGTTCCGGGTGCGGCGCAAAAGATTGTGCTCACCGCTCTTGGTGGAAGCACCTCGACGCCACCGGACGGCCTCACCGCCGAGGTCGTCACCGTCAATACCTTCGACGAACTCCAAGCGCTCGGCCGCGATAAGGTCGCCGGAAAGATCGTGCTCTTCGATGAACTCTTTGACAAGCAAAAGGCCGCCGCAGGACTCGCCTTCGCCTCGTACGGAGAGGCCGTCCGGTATCGGGCAGCGGGCGCCAAAGCCGCCGCCGATTTGGGCGCCGTCGCCGCCTTGGTTCGCTCCGTCGGCAATGCCGATTACCGACTTCCCCATACCGGTTTCAGTGTTCCTGCAGGAATCCCCGCCGGAGCCGTGACCACCGAGGACGCCGACTTGATCGCCCACCTCTCCGCTCAGGGCAAGGTCCGCATGCACTTAACTCTGACTCCACAGAAGCTGCACGATGAGACCGGCTACAACGTAATTGCCGACCTCAAGGGCTCGGAACATCCCGAGCAGATCGTCGTTGTCTCCGGACATCTGGATTCCTGGGACCTCGGCACCGGCGCCATTGACGACGGAGCCGGTGTGGTCATTGCCATGGAGACGGCTGAAATCCTCCAACGCCTCAACCTTCGCCCCGCCCGCACCCTTCGCGTCGTCGCCTGGATGGACGAAGAAAACGGTGGATCCGGCAGCAGAGCTTATACAGCCGAATACTCCACGGATTTCTCCCGTCACGTCGCCGCCATCGAGAGCGACTCTGGCGCCGCACATCCTTTCGGTTTTGAGGTCAAAGCCTCACCCGCCGCCGTCGACGCACTCCGCCCGGTGCAAGCCGCGCTTCAGAGTATCGGTGCCACCGTCCTGCAAGCTAGCACGTACCCTCCCGGCGCCGACATCGCGGGAATGTCTGAAGCCGGAGTTCCCGCCTTCGGAGTAATGCAGGACGGCCGTACCTACTTCAACTACCACCACAGCGCCGCCGACACTCTCGATAAAGTCGTTCCCGCGGAACTTCGCGAGAATGCCGCCGCCATGGCGGTAATGGCGTATGCCCTTGCGAACATGAAAAACCCTCTGCCCAGATAGAAATATATAGATGGAAATCACGCTACGGGGCCGTCAACAAACGCGGGGCTGGGGCGTGGAGCGAGGCTGGCTTTTTTCACTTGCTGGCTTCGCGTAAACACCGCACTCGGGAATGGCATCCAAGCGCCCGATAGACAGGCGAAAAAAATGAACTTGACTCGCGCCGCTGTGCTTCCGCTGCTCTTGATGTTCGCCGCGCTGTCCTAGGCTCAGCAACATCGGCAAGTCCCCCTCCGGGCGACCCAAGTTCGTACCCTTCGGAACTCACAAGCAGACCGTAACCATTTAGTTATTACAGAATGCGCTGTATCCTAAGGTGGACATCGCCACCAATAGAATCCCCAAGTCCTGACCGGAGAAGCCCAGTTGGGCCAATTCGTGAAGCGAAGAATTGTATTCGCTAAGACCGGTGGCCGTACGCGGTCACCGAAATAGAGAGGAGAACACCCTTGAATTTACCTTTTGGAAAGGCAGTAATGGCAGCAGTGATGGGAGCGGCGCTAATGTTTTTCGTGGCGGCCCCGCGGGCCCACGCCGATGACAGATCGCATTGCCAACATGCGATCGAAAAGGCGGAGGCAAGACTCGACAAGGCCATCCATGCCAATGGCGAGCACAGCCGCGAAGCCGAAGATCGTCGCCGTGATCTGAACGCCGAGCGCCAACGGTGTTGGGAACAGCATCACCAGTGGTGGAATGGAAAAGAACATCGTTGGGAAACCGAGCAGAACTGGGACAATGATCACGATCATCACTAGACCCGAGTACCGGGTTTTCGTCCAGCCGAAATGTCGGCCAGCGATGTTTCGGCTGGACATTCATCTTTCCGTCGCGCTAAACCAACGCTGGCTGCCTGCCGATTGTTACAATACGGTCCGGTCTCCCAACGATGCGGTTCGTTAGTCCTCTGTTGAAACGCGCGGTGTACCCGGCTCTGCATCGTACTGGACTTTTAAACCGCATTACCCCTTCCGCCGGTTACGCGGTTGTGAACTACCATGGCGTCGTTCCCCCGGACCATCTGGAGGGCGACAAGTTTTTGGATGGCCATCTGGTGCAGCCGCTGGCCTTCCGTAGGCAGCTCCGGTTCTTGAAGGCCCATTATCGCGTCGTCCACCCCGAAGACTTTCATGCCTGTTTGCGGCAAGGCAAATCGCTGCCGCCGCACTCCGTTCTCGTGACCTGCGACGACGGTCTTCTCAACACGCTGACCGATATGCTTCCGATTCTTCAGCGCGAGGAGGTCCCCTGTTTATTCTTCGTAACCGCGGCGTCCTGCAAGGATTCGCTAGGCATGCTGTGGTATGAGGAGCTCTACCACTCCATGCGGATCAAGCCGCTCGGCGCATTAGTCTCGCAACTTCCTCGAGCGCCAGAAGGCGAGTCCTCGCCAGCAACGAGTTTTCATGGCCAATGGTGGAAGCTAGTGAAGAGAGCCTCACAGCTGAATGCAGTGGCACGAGAAGATTGGATGGCTCGGGTTCGTCTTCAAAGCGACACCACCCAAACGACCTCCTCGCCGAAACGGTGGCGTCTCTTGAACCTTTCCGAACTCAAGCGATTATCCCAGGCGGGCATGACCGTGGGAGCGCACACCCGAACTCATCCCATCCTGTCGCTATGCAGCGACGAAGAAGCGCGCCGCGAGATACAAGAAAGCAAGGCGGAGATCGAGAGCGCTCTGGGACGAGCGGTCTGGGCCTTCGCGTACCCTTTTGGCAACCCTGCCACGGTAGGCGCGCGGGAACTCCGCCTGGCGCGCGAAGCCGGCTTCTCATGCGCCTTCCTCAATGTTGAACATTGGGCGGGGCAATCCGGTCCGCTCGCGCTTCCCCGCACGCACGTAAGCGCGGATATGAACCTGGCAGAGTTCGAAGCTCACCTCAGCGGATTTCACACCCGTCTCCAGCGCGCCCTGGGGGGTTAGATCACCAGGAACGGCCCAGTTTCGTGCGGCCGATAAAAAATCACTCGCAGGCAAACGACCTTCCCTCCGATGAAGCGGTTTTGATTTTCGCCTAAAAGGGTGGCCCGAAAACCGGGCGTTCACGACGAGCAGCCACGAGCAGCCACAGGGCCGGTTGACGCATCTCAATTTTGGCGCTTATCATCGTCGTTTGGCCTTTATCTCATTCGCGGCTCCGCCGAGTCGCCGGATTTTAAGAAGTGGACCTATGGACAAGAAGAAGTTAGAAGGATTCAAAAAGCGGCTTGAGACCCGGCAGCAGGAACTGCGCCGCACCGTCTCCCGCACGCAGGCTGATGGCCGCTCCGCCGACGAAGACACGGCTCAGGACATTGCTGATCGCGCCGCCAGCTCCTACACCAAAGAATTTCTCTTCAGCCAGAGCAATAACGAGCGGCAACTTCTGCAGATGGTCGACAAAGCGTTGGCCCGCATCCGCGAAGGCAGCTTTGGCGAGTGCATTAACTGTGGCAAGGAGATCAACGCCAAGCGACTCGAAGCTGTTCCCTGGACGCGGCATTGCATCGAATGCCAGGAGAAACTCGAGCAGGGACTGTTGGAAGAGACTTCCCGATAGTTCTGCCGAGAACCCCTTACTGACGAAGCCTTCCCACCTCGCAAGGTTGCGCAGTCTCGATATGCGATTGGGAGCGATTCCGTGATTTCAGCCTTCCTCGTTGCGCTTGGGATCGGATTCGTCGCGGGGTTGAGATCCATGACTGCCCCCGCTGCCCTGGCGTGGGGCGCCCACGTGGGGTGGATGAATCTCTCCGGCTCTCCCTTGGCCTCCCTGGCTTCGCGCTGGAGTGTGATCCTCTTCTCGATTTTCGCGCTGGGGGAGTTGATTGCGGATCTGCGGCCTGCGACTCCCGCGCGCACGGCTGTCCTCCCGCTGATCACGCGGATTGTTGTCGGATTATTAACCGGTGCGAGTGTCGCGGTTACCGGTGGATTCTTGCTGTGGTACGGCGCGGTTGGCGGGGCAATCGGCGCAATTGCCGGAACAGTCGGCGGCGATTGGGCTCGCACTGGGTTGGTTCGGGCGCTGCACGTTCCGGATATGGCGATTCGAATCCCTGAGGATGTACTGGCAATTGGGCTCGGACTGCCGCTGGTTTCAAGGTTCTGAGCGACGTTCTGACGGAGGTGACCAGGACGAATCGGGACGAACCAGTTTTGACGTGCCCATTTTCCTCCTGCTAAACTGATGTTTCGCCACATTTCGTTTCACCCTCCATCGCAGCCGTTAGAAGGGATTTTCGTGCGCGCACAGACACGCCATCAGCTTAAGCAAGACGCATTCAGCCGGGTCACCATGGGGGCTGCCGAGAAGACCGCCCACTGGAGCGTGAAACACCGGAACACGCTCGCCATCGCCGCCGTTGCTGGGTTCGTGATCGTCGCTGCGATCGCCGGTGGCTGGTATTACTTGAGCGCTCAAAACGAAAAGGCAAGCTTCGAAATGACCCAGGCCGTCCGCACTCTGGAGGCTCAGCTTCGCCCCGCCGGAGCACCGGCGCAGGCCGGAGTTCCCAGCTTCGCTTCCGCCAAGGAACGAGCCGAAGCCGCGAAAAAGCAATTCCAGGCGATCGAGGAAAAATATTCTCACACTCGCTCAGCGGATATGGCGCGCTACTTTATGGGGGTTACGTCGGCCACCGAGGGCGACAATGCCGCCGCCGAAAACAATTTCAAGGCCGTGGCTTCCACTGGCAACCAAGAGCTGGCTTCCATTGCCAAATTGGCGTTGGCTACGCTCTACGGCAACACCAACCGCACGAAAGACGCGGCAGCCCTCTACCAGCAGTTGATCAATAAGCCCACCACTTCTGTGAGTAAAGGAACCGCACAGTTGCAACTCGCAGAGCTTTATCAAGCCAGCCATCAACCGCTCGACGCCAAACGCCTTTACGAGCAGATCAAGAAAGACAATCCCAGCAGCGAAGCCGGACAACTGGCAACGCAAAAACTGGCCGAGCTGAAGTAACGAACGCCTGGCATTCCCCCAAATAGGGATTCTTCCACGGCAAGGCTCCGGCACGCGGCCCGGATTATTTCCTGCATTGCGTGGGACTCTACGAGTCGAAAGCCGTAACCGAAAGTGTTCCGTTGGCGCACTGTCCTATAAACCCTTACCGGCCCAAACCGCAGCCTGAGTTGCAATTCCGGGAACTCTCCGATGGGAAGCTCCATTTTCAGTAGGCTGCGATTCCGGATTCGCGGATGTCCACAGTGTGCCCATTGAGAACTCCCCAGGTGCGAGAATCAATTCTACTATCGACATTAAGCCGGAACCGAGGTTTGCCGCATCCCCAAATTCTGGGGGCCGTTGCCGACTGCTTTCGTTCTTCGAATTTCTCCCCGGACTCCACCCCGCCAGCCGTCGAAGCCGCCCCGCCGCGACGGGCATGTCATGGCAGCGTCTACCTCGCACACGAGATCATCTGCATTCCTTATCGGCAGATCTATCGGCAGATTGACGCAAAGCTTTAGCCCAGGCAGCTTTTCACCTCCGGACCCATTTCACTTTTCCTGCGGGTTGGGTAGGATGATTGCTCTGGTCCCTCTTTGTACTTTGGAAACTATGGCCGATATCACACTCCGCATTAACGGTAGCGAGAAAAAAATAGGTGTTCCTCCGGAAACTCCCTTGCTGTGGGTGCTGCGGGATACGCTCGAACTAACGGGAACGAAGTTTGGCTGCGGCGCAGGCCTCTGCGGGGCTTGCACCGTGCATGTAGATGGCGCGGCGATTCGATCCTGTTCCATGCCGGTGTCCCAGGTCTCCGGAAAAACGGTCACGACAATTGAAGGTCTGGGCGCAAACGGCCTGCACATTCTGCAGCAGGCCTGGATTGCCGAGGAGGTGCCCCAATGCGGCTACTGCCAAACCGGACAAATCATGACGGCTGCGGCGCTGCTGGGGAAGACCCCAAATCCCAGCGATGAGCAGATCACGCAGGCTATGAACGGCAACTTATGTCGGTGTGGAACCTATGAGCGTATTCGCAGAGCGATCCGCCGGGCTGCAAGCGGCGGATCGGTGGCCACGGCAGGTGCCCGATGAGCCCACTCAATCGGCGTGAATTTGTCGCGGCTGGTGTGGCGGCGGGGGGCGGGCTGGTCGTCGGATTCTACCTGCCCCATGGTGCAAAATCGGGCCCACCAACGTTCTCGCCGAATGCGTATGTGCGAGTTACGCCCGAGAACAAGATAACCATCGTGGTGGCGCGCTCAGAGATGGGACAAGGCATACGCACCGCGTTGCCCATGATTCTCGCCGAGGAACTGGAGGCGGACTGGAAGCGGATCGAGATTGAACAAGCGGGAGCGAGCACGCTCTACGGCGATCAGACCACCGGCGGAAGTGCGAGCGTGCGTACGACTTGGGATCCCATGCGCAAGGCGGGTGCGGCCGCACGAGAGATGCTGATCTCGGCTGCCGCTCTGACCTGGGGAGTACCGCGCTCGACCTGTGCGGCACAGAACGGCAATATCTTCGATGGCGCCTCAAAGCGCCAGCTCAGTTACGGTGAACTGGCTTCAAAGGCCGCCACCCTGCCGATTCCTACCGAAGTGCCGCTGAAACAAAGCAAGGATTACAAAATTGTTGGACGACGATTGCCGCGCGTGGATACGCCTTCGAAGGTGAAGGGTGAGGCAGTATTCGGCATCGACTTTCGAATGCCCGGGATGAAGTACGCCGTCCTCTCGCGCTGTCCCACGATTGGCGGGAAGATCCTGAACTTCGAGGATAAAGAATCAAGAAAGATTTCCGGTGTGAGTTACGTGGGGAAGATCAGCGATTCTGCCGTGGCGGTTGTGGCGGACACCGTTTGGGGCGCAATGGAAGGACGCCGACTGCTGAATATTACTTGGGATGATGGTCCGAACAAGAATTTGAACACTTCGATGGTGATGGATTCGCTCAAGCAAGGCGCGGCCAAAAAGAGCGCGAGTTTGTATGCGGTCGGCGATGCGTTGAAGGCTGCGGGACGGAAGGTATCAGCAGAGTATCAATTGCCATTCATGGCACACGCACCGATGGAGCCGGGAAACTGCACGGCGCATTTTAAGGGATTGACATGCGAGTTGTGGGCCCCGACGCAGGTGCCGCAGGATTGTCGCGACTCCGTGGCGCAGGCCGTCGGGTTGGACCCCGACCAGGTGAAGGTCAATGTCACTTTGATGGGCGGAGGCTTCGGGCGGCGACTGGAGCATGATTATGCTGTGGAAGCAGCCCAGGTTTCGAAGGCAGCGCGGGTTCCGGTGAAAGTATTGTGGACCCGTGAGGACGATATGCGGTTTTCGACGTATCGGCCAGCGAGCCTGCACCAGTTGACCGCGACCGTGGACGGAGCTGGATATCCGGTCGCATTTACGCATCGGCTTATTGCACCATCGATCAGCGGACAACGAGGTCAGCCGGGACCGAATGGGATCGACCCGGATCTTAGCGATGAAGCCGCGTTCGTCTACGGATTACCGAATGTCTCCCTGGAGTATGTGCAGACGGAGACCGTGGTTCCCCTGGGGTGGATGCGTTCGGTTTACGCGCTGCAGGTGGCTTTCGCAAACGAGAGTTTCATCGATGAACTGGCCGTCGCAGCGCGAAAGGATCCGCTGGAATATCGGCTGCACATGCTGGCGCAAAATCAAAATAAGGATCAGGACATTTCATTCTTCACGACAACCTGGCATACCGCGCGAATGCGCGTAGTCCTGCAACTGGCGGCTGACAAAGCCGGGTGGACCAAGCCCTTGCCTGCCGGCCATTTTCGCGGGATCGCCTGCTTCGCATGTTTTTCTTCTTACGTCGCCGAGGTGGTGGAGATCAGCATGGAGAACGATACGCCGCGAGTGCATCGCGTGGTGGCAGCGGTGGATTGCGGTCAGGTGGTGAATCCCAGCATTCTCGAGCAGCAGATTCCGGGCGGGGTAGTGTATGCGTTGGGCAATGCGCTGCGCGCGAAGATCACGATCGAAAAAGGACGCGTGGTGCAGGGAAATTTTGACGACTACGCGCCCGTGCGAATGGAGGAGACGCCTGTCGTGGAGGTTTATGCGGTGCCAAGTACGGAACCGCCCACCGGGATCGGAGAGCCCTCCGTGCCGCCGTTGGCGCCCGCTTTCTGCAACGCGATTTTTGCGGCCACTGGGAAGAGGATTCGCTCGCTGCCGATTTTGGGCTAAGACAGCATGAAGTGTTTGCGGATTACCCGGAATATCGCACTGTTCGCTTTATTGCTGGGGCGGAGTGCGGGTTTTCTGAATTCCCAAGGCGTTGCCGCCGGTTCCTCAACTCAACCGCTTTCGTCCGTTCCAGCGTCGCGGCTGGCGCGCTTGCGGCACGGCATCAACGCGAGCGCATGGTTTGCGCAGGTCTACGACAAGCGCGGTTATACCAAAGAACACTTTCAGACCTGGACCACCGCGGAAGATATTGCGCTGATTAAATCCCTGGGATTCGATCATGTGCGGTTGAGCGTCAATCCACTGCCGATGATGACCAGCCACCGGCCGGACGAGATCCCAGCAGAGTATTTGGGACATCTCGACGCCGCCGTAGGGATGATTCTGGACCAACAGCTATCGGTAGTC
>Ga0182015_10005763_pt1 | contig 12728 bp, 11 predicted proteins | sample 712P3MmetaG_FD_120478 | JGI IMG/M metagenome (GOLD analysis project Ga0182015, IMG submission 120478) | Permafrost microbial communities from Stordalen Mire, Sweden - 712P3M metaG | ecosystem: Environmental > Terrestrial > Soil > Wetlands > Permafrost | place: Sweden: Stordalen | collected...
AATTTCCCGCTGCTGTCCAGCATGCCGAAAGGCGGCAGCGTGTCGCCAGGAAGGCTGGCTGGCGAGGCCGGTTTATCGGGAGGCCGGTTTCCCGGCGCCTGAGCAAGTACAGAAGCGAAAAACGCGGCGAGAATGCATCCACCGCGAACTACCGTTTGAATCATACGCGACTTCATTTGTCCTCCACACCAAACGCGAGCAGTACATTTCCTGGCATGACCGGAAGGCGGGCGTAACCAGAGCTGGAAAAAACCATTCCTCCCGCGATAATCGGTCCGCTGCCGTTGATCGACCCACCGTGCGCCTTGATACCGTTCACGGTCGGGAACTGCTGGAGTGTATCGAAATCCCAAATAATGCCGCCGGCTGCACTTTCATAGGCCCGCAGATGTCCATCCAACGAGCCGGCAAACACAACCCCGGGCATTGCACTCACCGGGCTGGGCTGAGCCGCACTGCATCCCGGGGTTCCCAGGCAAGCAGGCTTCGGAGCAGGCGTTGACCATGCCGTCTTACCCGTGGCGATTTCGACGCCGAATACACCGCCTCCCGCTTCTGGTTTTCCCGGATCCCAATCGGACAGCGCCACGTAAGCGAATCTGTCATCCGCCGCGGAGCCCCACATGATTCCGCCTTGAGGGCCACCGGAACCAATCCGGCTGGACCAAACGATCTTCCCTTGATTCGCAGGATCGAGCGCATACAATATTCCAGACTTTGCGCCCACGATCAAGAGACTGCGCCGCCCCGCGATCGGCCGCAGGATGGGAGGCGTACCGATATCGAAGTCTTTGCCGGGGGGTTGCGGGCAGTTCGCCTGATCTGTGTTGCACCCGAAGTTGAAAACATCATCGGACAGCAATTGTCGCGACCACAATGGGCGGCCCGTGTCCATATCAAAAGCAAGGACTGCGTCGCTCGCGGGAGTTGGCGGATCAGAGTAGTTTACGCCGGTGCTGACATAAATGGCTTTGCGCGCAAGATCCACGGTAGGAGACGACCATAACGCGACGCCCGAGGGTCCCCACTTCGGTGTTCCGGCCGCGCTCTTTCCCGTCGGCTTCGCGGGCTCCGAAATTGTATAGGATTTCCAAATTTGTTTTCCGCTTGCGGCATCCAGTGCCACCAGGCTGCCTCGGAAGGTGCAGCATTCATACGTGGGGTTTCCGGCAGCCACCTGTTCAGCGCCACCCGAGACTGGGACATAGAGCCGACCCTTCTCTAGTTTTGGCGTTCCTGTGATCTCGGCGTACAGGTGCTCGTCAACTCGAGTTTTCCAAAGAAGAGCGCCGGTGTGGGCGTTGACGGCGTACATGTTGCCCTGCAAATCGCCGAAATAGGCAGCCCGGCCATTGTTCTCCACGAGGATCGCGGTTCGCACCCCCTCCGCTGCCTTATAGGTCCAATAGATGCATCCTGTTTGGGCATTGAGTGAATAGACTGTGCCATCCGCGCTCCCGACAAAAACCCTCCCTCCGAAAACGCTAGGAGCTGCAAAGGCGGTGGCTACTCCGGGAAATCCAAATGCCCATTTCAGCTTGAGTCTCGGAACATCCTCGCGAGTAAGACCGGCCGCTTTCGCGGTTTGGAATCGGGTGTTGCCCGGATCGGCTCCCCATCCGTTCCAACTGGCTGCATTGGTCGCAGGCTTGGTAGACGCAGAACATGTTGCAGAGAGCGGGATGACTTCTGCGTTCTCAGCTGTTCCCAAATACTTGGCTACTGCATTCCGCTGTGCGGGATTGAGTTGGGAGCCTTGCGATCTCATTTTTCCCGTTTCGAGAGCCGTGAGAATGGCCTGCGCCGGCAAGCGCCGCAGCGTCTCCGGCAGAGGCGCCTGTGTTGGACTCCCGGAGCGGTGACAGGTTGAGCAGTTATTGCGAAAGAGCTCGGCGCCGTCCTGCGCCCGCCCCGTGCCACAGGCCAGTAGAAGGTACGCAAAGACTTGGAGGGAATTCTTCGTCATGCTAAGAGCGCTACTTCAACTTGTCGGCGACCTTCGCCAGTCCGGCCTTCGCGCAGGCCTCGTCCATCTCCCAACCCGGGGCTCCGCTCACGGCAATAGCGCCAATGGTTTCCTGATCGACAATAATCGGAATCCCGCCGCCCATGTCGATGGTGCCTTCGATGGGTGGATTCGGCATGGTGCCTTCGAGCAACGGCACAGGCTCGGCGGTCTTCTTCGACCATCCCTCGACCACCTCCTTGGAGGGGCGCCGATAGACTAACGCGGTATAGGCCTTCTTGCGGGCTACGTCGAACCGATGCAGATTGGCTCCGTCATCCTGGAGCGCGATGATGGTTCGGCCCGTGGCGTCAAGCACCGTGACGGCGCACTTGTAGTGTAGCTCTCTGCATTTTTCAAGAGAGCCTTGAGTCATCGCCATCGCCATATCCAGCGAAAGCGCCTTATGGACGATGAGTCCTTGTTCGGAGCGCGCCACAGATGCGCCGGCGATTACCAGCGCAGTCACGGCCCCCCACGTAGCGAAATATTCTTTTGACATCGTTACTTCCTTCCTTTCGTTCCAGCTACTGCTCTTTACGGCGGGCGATCTGGGCGTCCATACACTCCGACATTACGTCCAGGAACTTCCCGTATTCGGCCTGACCCACGATGAATGGATTCGGTTCGCCCTTGCTCCTCGCCTTGAGCTTTTCCAGTTTCTCGGGAAGGCCATCCATCAGCGGGTGATTCTGAAGTTCCACATCCACTTTGGCCTTTTTCGTTTCTTCTTTGAAATGGGCGATCGACTTCAGGTATTGCTGCAGTCCTTCATCGGGAATGCGTCCGACCAGTAGGATGGTCCCTCCGAAAAGCGCGGCCATGTGGGTCTTGCCCTGGTCTTTCACCGGGAAGATGAATCCCATGGAACCCGCGGTATGTCCAGGGATGGCGAAGGGCATCACTTTCTCATCACCAAGCACGATGGGCTGGCCTTCAGTAATGACCATATCTTTTCGAGGCGGCGTGACGGGCGGGCCCGCGGGACCCTTGTTCGGGTTCGCTCCCGCCGGCGGCGCGGGGGGATGCAACATGAGATCCCAATCCACCGCCGACACGTAGATGCGCGCATTGTAGTGCTCTTGCAGATAGAACGATCCGCCAAAATGGTCGGCGTGACCGTGGGCGATGATAACGGTCTTGATTGTGGTGGGATCCAATCCGAGTTTCTGGAATCCAGGCAGAAGCAAAGTATCCACCTGATTGGCGCCCAAGGAATCGATCATCATCAACCCGGCGGATGTGCGAATCACATACGCAACCGTTCCCTGGTTTCCAATGGCATACACGTTGTCGAAAATCTTAGCCGGATCGATGGGAGGATCGGTCGGGCTATTGGGGCGCGGCGCTTCGCAGAAAAAGTGGGCCTCTCCCGCCCATTCCTCACCAGCGGTTTTCTTCGCTTTGTCGATCAGAGCTTTCACCGCGTCGGAGTCTGGTTTCGCGGGCGCAGCTTCGGGTGGCTGCGCGTGCAAGAGAACTGCGGAAACCACGCAGCACGGGAGAATATAGCGGTTCTTCTTCAACATGTCATTTCCTCTCATCTCTCTAAGGTCCTGCGATCGGGCCGATCATATCAACCTGCGGCCGGCCGTGCCTAGAGGGATTCGATTTTAACTCCAACGCCGCCTTCCGGATTGTTAAGACTTGTAATCATGCGGGCTTCTGCCTTGACTCCCCCAGGCCCCCAGCCTTAAACTCCAGGGCAGGTTTAAACTAAGGCAAGCGGATATGAAACAGATTAACCTCGGTATTGTTGGCACTGGTTGGTGCGGAGGCATCCGTGCCGTGGCTGCGGCGGCGAGCCCCTGGGTCAATGAACTGCACATCGCGGAGATTAAAGAGGACCGGCTCGCCGAAATCGCCGCGCTGGTCAAGCCGGTTACGGCCACAACGGAATATCGGAAGCTGATCGAAAATCCGTCCATCAGCGCCGTTATGATTTCGACCACACCCGAGCCGACCCACTACCCGATCGCGAAGGAAAGCCTCCTGGCCGGCAAACACGTTTTTCTCGAAAAGCCGATTGCCATGGAACTTGCGGAAGCGGATGAGCTGATCGCGCTGGCCGCCTCGAAAAAGCTGGCGTTTACCATCGGATATTCGCAAAGGTTCAATCCGAAGTTTGCGTACGTAAAACGCTCCATTGAAGACGGCACCATCGGCGAGCCTTGCAGCGCTTTAGTCAGCCGGCACATTACGCGGAACCTGGGCAAAAAGATCGGTGGCCGAGTGAAGCTTTCTCCTGCCGCCATGGAAGCTACGCATGACATCGACTTCGTCTTGTGGTGCCTTGCTCCGAGAAAGCCTGTCCGCGTCTATGCTCAGGAAGTTCACAAGATTATGAAGGGGCAGTACAACGTGCCAGACTGCGTGTGGATCGTTGTGACCATGGATGACGGGACCGCGTTCACGGTCGGTGCCGGCTGGGTGCTTCCTCCCGCGTATCCGAATTTCTCTTCTACTTGGATCGAGTTCGTCGGCACAGAAGGGGCGGTGATGGTGGACGACACGCATCGCGACGTGTACACCACCACGTTGCAGAAGGGCATTCAATTCCCGATCTCGTCCATGCCCGGAGAAAAAGTGAACCATGTGTATGCGGGCCCGATGGAAGCGGAAACGCTGCATTTTCTCGAGTGCGTGGCGCTGGGCAAGCAACCGTTGGTGACCGGGGAACAGGCCAGGCTGGTGATGCAGGTTTACCAGGCCGCGGACCTTTCGGCGGAAACGGGACAACCGGTTGAGCTGGCCAGCCATGCGACTCCGAGGCTGGAACCGTCGTTCGCCTAAGGTCGGGAACGCATAGACCTACCTGCCAGGGGGAACGTGAATACTCATCGCACGGATGTGACCGAACTTGCTGCCGTTGCGGAGCACGTAACCGCCAAGCCGACAAAAACTCGCTGGTGGATCCTACTTCTGATCAGCCTGATGTACCTGATTGCGTACATGGATCGCAGCAACATTTCGGTGGCCCAGCCGGAAATTGCAAAGCAATTTGGAATGAGCAAAACCGCGATGGGGCTGGTCCTGGCAGCCTTTACGTGGGCCTACGCGTTAGGCCAGGTGCCCGCTGGGTGGCTGGGAGATCGCTTCGGACCTAAGAAAGTTCTGGCAGTGATCATGTCGTGGTGGGCGATCACGGCGGCCATGACTGGCGCCGCTGTGGGCCTGTATTCGCTCTTCAGTGCGCGCTTTCTTCTCGGCTTAGGTGAAGCCGGCGCCTTCCCGGTGGCCAGCCGGGGCATGCAGCTCTGGTTTCCAAGGTCGGAACGCGGGCGCATTCAAGGCACCACGCATTTCTTTAGCCGGTTCGCTGTGGCCGTGACACCGTTCGTCGCGGGGAGTATTATGCTCGCTTTCGGCTGGCGGGCCATTTTCTACATTTTCGGATCGCTCGGCGTAATCTGGGCCGTCGCTTTCTCCTTCTTCTATCGGAATTTACCGGAGGAGCACAAGAGCGTGAATCGCGCGGAACTCGCTCAGATCCGCGGCGTGAACCCGGATGGTACCGTTCGCGCCCCGAACACCACGCGGCAGTCCGCTCCGTGGAAGAGAATCTTGGGCTCGCCTAACATGTGGTACATCTCACTCGGCTACAGTTGTTTTTTTTTCGGAACCAATTTTTATCTAACGTGGTACCCCACGTATCTGCGGGAACATCGCCATCTTACGCTGCAGGCGCTAGGATTGATCGGCTCGCTACCTCTGTTCGCGGGCATGCTGGGAGACGTAACCGGAGGCTCTCTGAGCGATCTTTTCTTCAAGCGGACCGGCGACGCCAGGTTTGCGCGCCGCATCGTCGCGGCGCCGGGCTTCCTTCTGGCTGGAATTTTCGTGATTCCAGCGGCGATGACGCACAACGCTTTGGCCTCGGTTCTGTTTCTCGCCATCTCGTTTTTCTTTCTCGAGTTCGTCATTGGTCCTGCGTGGGCCGTTCCCATGGATGTCGGCGGCCAGTTCAGCGGCACGGTGACTGGCATTATGAACATGGCCGGCGCGTTGGCCGCGTCGCTGACCGCGATCGTGTATGGCGGCCTTTTTGACAGAGGTTACTGGATCGCTCCGTTCTTCGTCTCGGCCGGCGTGATGCTGCTCGGCGCCTTGATCTGGACATTCCTGATCGACCCGGAGCGATCGGTGGTTGATCCATGGGTCGAACCGCGATCTGGGGGGCAGTAGATGCGAAAACACTCGATGTGGTTGTGGCTTGCCGGGTTGGCAATCAACTTTGCGATCGGAGCGCCCCACGCCCATGCTCAGGCCGGCCAGTGGGTGAATTTGGCGCCTTTCCCCGAGCCACATGAGGAAGTCATAGGGCAAGGCGCGAACGGCAAGATGTACGTCTTTGCGGGTCTGGTTTCCGCGCCCATCTGGCTGCCCGTGGGCATGGTGTATGAATACGATCCGCCGGCCAACACTTGGACGAAGAGGAAGCCGATGGCTCTGCCCGCGCACCACCTGGCGCTGACCGAATTGAACGGCAAGATTTATGTGTTTGGAGGTTTCACGGCGGGGAAAATCGGAAACCTGGCGGCGTGGACCCCGATCAACAATGCGTTCGAGTACGACCCTGTCAACGACTCGTGGAAAGCCTTGGCGCCGATGCCGACCAAGCGCGGAGCCGCTGTGGCAGCGACAGTGGCGGGCAAGATGTACGTGATCGGCGGCGCCACCACGGCGCCCGGCGCAACCAATCCCTCTATCCATCCGACAGTCGCGCAGCGCGTGTTGAGCACAGTGGAGGAATACGATCCCCAGACCAATACATGGCGCACGCGCGACCCCATGCCGACTCCACGCAACCACACGGCCGCGGGAGTGGTGGACGGAAAGATCTACGTGATCGGCGGACGGATTGGAGCGGCGTTTATCGCAGCCTCGTCCGATCTCGCGAACGTCGAGGCCTACGATCCCGCAACCGACACCTGGGGCCGCCCACTGGCCAAGATGCCTACCGCACGCAGCGGTTTAGATGTCGGCGTTTACAAGGGACGGATTTATGTCGCCGGCGGAGAGAATCAGGATTTTTTTCAACACACTGCCTATCACGCCTTTGAAGCGTATGACCCAGCGACCAACACCTGGAGCATTCTTCCTCCCATGGCCATCGGCCGCCACGGCGTGGCTGGCGGCGTGGTCGGGAATCGCTTCTATGCCATCAGCGGCGATGTGCAGTCCTCCGGTACGGGCGTGATGGTCTCGACGCCGTCTGCCGACGCATTTGAGTTTGCTCCATAGGGGAAGCATCGTATGTCTGCTCTGGTGGTTGCCGTTACCGACTCCGTCTTTCCGAATTTAGATGCGGCTCGCGAGATCGTGTCGACTGTCGGGGCCGAATTGCTTCTCGCGAAGGCCGCTACGCCAGAGGCCATTCTGGAAGTTGCCACGACGGCTGATGCTGTGCTGACCACCTACGCTAAGGTGACTGCGGAGATGATCCAAAAGATGACGCGCTGCCGCATCATCTCCCGCTTCGGAATTGGCGTGGACAACGTGGATATCGCCACCGCAACCAGCCAGGGAATCGTGGTCACGAAAGTCCCTGACTACTGTATCGATGAAGTGTCCGATCACGCCATGGCGCTCCTGCTGGCGATCGTGCGAAAGATCCCCTTCTCGAACTCGCTGGTACACGCTGGACGCTGGGAGATGCCGGCCGTGGTTCCCATTCACCGGCTGCGGGGAGGGGTTCTCGGTTTGGTGGGTTTTGGCCGGATACCGCAGTTGGTCGCGCCCAAGGCGAAGGCCTTCGGCCTGCGGGTGGTCGCCAGCGATCCCTATATTCCGCGGAGCGTGTTTGCCAGCGCGGGCGTGGAGCAGGTGACCTTCGAAGAATTGGTGAGGATTTCCGATTACATTTCCCTACACTGCCCACTTACGCCGGAGACGCATCATCTGTTCGGCGCCGATGTATTCAGCCGGATGAAGCCAGGGTCCTACCTGGTCAACACCGGGCGAGGGCCGTTGGTGGACGAGGCGGTACTGGCCCGCGCGTTGGATCAACGCCAGTTGGCCGGGGCAGCTCTCGATGTTGTCGAAAAGGAACCACCTGCAGGTTCGCCCTTATTGGGCCGGAACAATGTAATTCTGACGCCCCATACAGCTTTTTATTCGGAAGAGTCCTTGCTCGAATTACAGACCAAGGCTGCCGAAGAAGTAGTCCGCGTCCTGAGCGGACAAGAGCCTAAGAACCCGGTAAATCCGGAAGTCTTGAAATCCGCCGCGACCAGCTAAACATTTTGTTGAAAGGATCCCTTTTATGCCTCAAGAACCCTGGAAAACCGACAAATGGTTTGTGAGCCCCTGGAACTTTGCCGCTCCAGTGCGCGAACAACTCCATTTCCCCGAGAAAGTTCAGTTTCACGACATCACTCTGCGCGACGGCGAGCAGCAGACCGGCGTGATCTTCACCAAAGACGAGAAGATCCGGATCGCTGAAGGCTTGGCCGAGGCGGGTGTACATCGAATCGAAGCCGGAATGCCCGTGGTGTCGCCCAGCGACGCGGCCGCGATCAAGGAAATCGTCAAGCGAAACCTCGGTCCTCAGGTCTTTGCCTTCTCCCGGTGCATGGTTGACGACGTGAAACGCGCGGTGGACTGCGGCGTGTCCGGGATTGTGATGGAAGTTCCGTCCAGCACGCACATCATCGAATACGCCTACAAGTGGCCGCTCGAGAAAGCCATTGACCTGTCGATTGAGTCGACCGCCTACGCGCACTCGCAAGGCCTCGAGATTGTCTTTTTCCCGATCGATTTCAGCCGCGCCGAAATGAACTGGGTGCTGGATTTGATCACGCGAGTCGCCAACGAGGGTCACATGGACGCCTTGGCGCTGGTCGATACATTCGGCGTGCTGGCGCCGCATGCCATGCAGTACCTGGTGCGGGAAGCCAAGAAACGCACCAACAAGCGGCTGGAAGCGCACTTCCACATGGACTTCGGCCTGGGGATCGCCAACACGATTCTGGCCGTCGCGGAAGGCGTCGAGGTCATCCATTCCACCGTCCTCGGACTAGGGGAGCGCGCCGGCAATATCCCCATGGAAGAAACCGCGATGGCGCTTCTTACGCTCTACGGGATCGACACCGGCTTGCGGGTCGACAAGTTGTATAGCCTGGCGCGCCTGGTCGAGCAGCTCTCCGGACACAAGGTTGCATCCAACCGGCCCGTAGTCGGCGAACAGCTGTTCCAGATCGAGTCCGGAATCATTGCCAGCTGGTGGCAGAACTGCGGAGCAGACCATCCCACGGAGTTGTTCCCCTTCCGCTGGGACGTGGTGGGCCAGCCGGCTCCGAAGGTGGTCATCGGAAAAGGCAGCGGGATCGATTCGATCAAGGCCAAATTGAAAGAGCTGGGCATCCAGACCAGTGAAGAAGAGGCCATGAGTGTGCTCGCGGCGGTGAAGCAGTATTCGCTCGAAACCAAAGCCTTGCTGACGGATCAAGAATTCCGCCAGGTTGTCAAAGCAACGCTTCCGCAGGCCGTCGGCGCCCGAGCGGAGGCTTCTACATGATGTCTGTGATGGAAGTTTGTAGGCTGCTGGATCGCAGCGCCATTGGCACCGATATCCGCGAGTCGTCCCTGTTGTTTCCGATCATTGAAGGCATTCACGTCCTGGCCCTCTCGTTGTCGGTGGGTCTCATTCTTATCACCGACCTGCGCCTCATGGGTGTTGTAATGCGCAATCGAGCGACTTCCGAGATTTGGTCGCAATTCTTCCCTTGGATGATGTCGGGCTTTGGAGTCATGTTTCTCACCGGCGCTCTTCTTTTTTGGTCGCATGCACTGTCGGCCTACCACAGCACCGCTTTCCGGGCGAAGCTGGTGCTGCTGATTCTGTCGGGCCTGAACGCGGCCATTTATCACTTCACCATCTATCGCAAGATGCACCAGTGGGACACTGCGCCCATTCCACCCATGCAGGCCCGGCTGGCGGGCTGGACGTCCCTGATCCTCTGGGCGGGAGTCATCACCATGGGACGCATCATGGCGTACACGTTCTAAGCTACGGGGAAGTTTGTTTGATTGTGGCTTCAATCTATCCCTTCTTTGCGTGGTGTGAACGCACCTGGCTCTGTAAGGAGATCACTGTCCATGAATCATTTTTTCCGGTGCTGGAGACGATTCATTTATTCGGACTGGTGTTTTTGCTGGGAACCATATTGATCCTCAGTTTGCGTCTGCTCGGACTCTTGATGCCGCACCAGCCCACACCGGACCTGGCCCGGGCGCTGGGACGTTATACCGCATTGGGGCTTGCGATCATGCTGCCTTCCGGTGTGCTTATGTTCATAGCGACGGCGGTCCGATGCTACGGCAACACTTCATTTTGGGTCAAGATGTGCTTCCTAGCCACAGCTCTCGTGTTTCACTTTACCTATTTCAAGACAGCGCTCCGCTCGCCGGATTCTCAAAACTCTCACCTGCGCGGCAGGCTCGCTGCTTTCGGGGCTTTGTTCTTATGGTTCGGCGTCGGGGCGGCGGGGCGATCGATCGGGTTCTTCGGTTAGCGCTCCGCACGCGGCGAGATTTGTAAAGTTTCGTTAAGCGGCTGGTCCTGGAACCGGTTTTGTGCAGTATCCGAGGGCGGTGGGGATGCGCTCGGCTGGGAACTGCGTCAAAATGGTGGGACTAGGTTCTTTCTGAAGTACGAGAGCGCATGTGCGAAGGAGCATCCCCGATCGATCCTCCTGATCGATGACGATATCCCGTTGTGTACCCTGATCGCGGAGTTCCTGTCGGCGCAAGAATTCCACGTCGACACCGTCCACACCGGACCCCGCGGCCTAGCCGGTGCCATCGAGGGCGCGTACGATCTGGTTCTGTTGGACGTGATGCTTCCGGTTCTCGATGGATTTCATGTTCTGCAGCGGCTCCGCCAGCGGACCATGGTACCGGTGATTATGCTGACGGCCCGCAACGATGAGTCCGACCGGATAGCCGGCCTAGACGCGGGCGCGGATGACTACATTGCGAAGCCCTTGCGACCGCATGAACTACTTGCGAGAGTGCGGGCCGTCTTGCGGCGAACTGCCAAGCGGCCCGTGGCGATGGAGTCCGTGATCGCCGTCGGCGACATCGAGTTGAAGCCGCACACTCGCGAGGTCTGGATGGACGGGGCCCCGATCGAGATGACGTCTTTCGAATTTGATATTCTTGACGTCCTCATGCGCATGGCGGGACGAGTCGTATCGCGCGATGAACTTGCGGCGGTCCTTTATCACAGGGAGGCGACGCCATATGAGCGCTCGATCGATGTTCATATTAGCCACCTGAGAAGAAAGCTGGAGACGGGCAGTGGCACGCTGATCCGAACTGTTCGCGGAGTAGGATACCAGTTCATCACCGCAGAGGAGGACGAGAAATGAGATCCGTTTATATCAAAGCGCTGCTGTGGTCGTTTGGAATCCTCATCTTCGCCTTGGCTGGATTTCTTGTTGTCTCCAGAATCATAACCTACCGGAGCTTCGGCAAGGGAACCCCCATTGGCCGAAATGCGGCCATGCAATTCGAGGAAGGCAGCCTGGAATATGAAAACGGCGGTCCAAAGGCCCTTTCGTCTTACCTCGACTGGCAGCGCTCATTCTACCCGGAACTTCACTTCTACTTCGCCAGAAAAGGGCGCGATCTGGTTACCGGCGTAGACCGCTCGCGACTGTTGAGCATGGCCCAATCGAGGTGGAGCTTCCTGGCGGTGACCAGCCCGATTGTCGTCGCCGTTCCGTCATCGAAGAGTGTGGATGCATTCATCATTGAGCTTCCACCCGAAAATGTGATGATCTATTTGGATTATTACTTGCTCCTGCTGGGTGCGATTACGATCCTTTGTTGGGGGCTGGCGATCCAATTTGCCTCTCCGCTGAATCAGCTCGCTGAAACCGTGCGGCGTTTTGGAGTAGGCGATCTGTCGGCAAGAGTCTACTCAAGACGGCACGACGGCATCGGCGATGTGGCCCGGGCCTTCGATCAAATGGCCGACCGGATGGAGAAGCTCCTTACAGCAGAGCGGCGGCTGTTACAGGACATTTCCCACGAGCTACGTTCTCCGTTGGCGCGACTGAGTTTTGCGGCCGAGCTGGCGCGCACTTCTCCGGATCGCGAAGCGGCGGCGATGCGAGTAAATAAAGAGATCGATCAGCTTACCGATTTGGTCCAGAGCCTGCTGCACGTAACTCGGGTAGAAGGCGATCTGAGTACCCGTAAGTTGGAGCCGGTGGCGCTCGATACTCTGGTGAGCCAACTTCTCGAGGATTGCGAAATCGAGGCCGCTGCCAGGGATTGCCGCCTGGTTTCCACGGGATCGAATCATGTCGAGCTACTGGCTGATCCCATGCTCCTGCGCCGCGCCATGGAGAACATTCTTCGAAATGCCATATGGCACGCTCCGCCCGGAAGCACGGTAGAAGTCGCGCTGGACATCACGGAGGGAAACGCTTCCGTTACGGTTCGTGATTATGGTCCTGGCGTTCCAGTGGGGGCCCTTACGCAAATCTTCAAGCCGTTCTTTCGCGTGGACAGTTCTCGCAACGCGGACAGCGGTGGCGTTGGTTTGGGTTTGGCCATTACACAGCGCGCCATCAATGTACATCACGGTCATGTTTGGGCGGAGAATGCCGAACCAGGGCTGCGGGTTTCGGTCGAACTTCCGCTGGACCGTCTCTCGGTGAAGAGTCGCTGGGCGCCCGGCGTCGTTCACGCTTCGAGCGACCATGGCGAC
>Ga0182015_10005764_pt1 | contig 12721 bp, 9 predicted proteins | sample 712P3MmetaG_FD_120478 | JGI IMG/M metagenome (GOLD analysis project Ga0182015, IMG submission 120478) | Permafrost microbial communities from Stordalen Mire, Sweden - 712P3M metaG | ecosystem: Environmental > Terrestrial > Soil > Wetlands > Permafrost | place: Sweden: Stordalen | collected...
CGCTGCGCCGTCCCCATGCATGGGAACGGCGCGGCGGCGCAAGAAACAAAAACATGAAAAACTGTCACCCATCTATCCGGTCTGTTTTGTCACCCATCTATCCGCTGGACAGAGGGGGGTCGCGCCGAGCTATCGGAAAAAAGAATCGCGCCCCGCTCTCAAAGCCCAGCCCGACCCCCCTTCCTAACCCTCCCCCACAAGGGGGGAGGGAAGGCGGGCGATGTTGCGCGACGGCGTGCACCTACCGGGTTCGTGAGGTCGCGATATCGGCTTCTCCCGCGCTCGGCGCTCGCAATGACGGGGCCTCATCCTTAAGCGTCGCGCTGCCATCGGCGTGCTCGCCATCAAGGTCAAGCCGCCTTCGGCGGTCGCTCGCAAGAGCTCGCGAACCCTGACTGCTCCGCTCGCCGATGGCGTTTTGGCCACCATGTCTCTTTGGTGATCCGAGCGGCCCTTGGCCGCTTCGGTCACCAAAGAGACATGGTGGCAAATAGCCGCGCCGACGAGGCGCAGTCACCCGGAGGGCCGAAGCGAAGCGGAGGAGCGGCGAAGCCGCTTGACGGTGTTTCGGCGGCGTGGCCCGCGCGCCACGGGAGCAAGCGCGCTGTTCTTCACCGGCAAGCTTCCTATAACCCTGCGCTTATATCTCGCGACGCCGTCCCCCGGAAAAACGGCCAAACGCCCGCGTTTTCCCCGTGACTTTTCGCGACAATCCCGGCCCATTTCCCGCCCCGCACCCTCATTCGCGCGCCCAAAGCCGCCCAGGCGCGTCATCTTCGTGTCTTTTCGGCGCGCCACCTTGCCCATCCCGTAACCCCGACCGACGCCGCCGGCTCGGCGAGCGTCTCCCCTCGCCTGGCGCATCGCCTTGTGCGAAGGTGCGGAACCCTGGAGGGCACATCGAATGACAAAAGTTTGGATGGGCGCGGCGCTTTCGGCGCTGGCGTTTGGCATGGCGCTGGCGGGGCCGGGTTCGGCGCTCGCGCAGGCGAACCGCGCGACGACCGAGATCGCCGCCGACAAGGCGAAGGTCACCGGCTCGATCATCATCGACTACAACTCGCGCTCCGAGCGCTCGCAGAGCAATGTCGACACCTATACGATCCAGGATCTGGCGGTCGCCGACCTGATGATCCTCAAGGGCGAAATCCAGCGCATTCCCGACGCCCGCATGACCTATTCGGTGCGCATGGACGTCCTCAATCCGGCCAATCCCTCGCAGATCGCCCGCGACGCGGCGATTTTGCGCGGCGATCTCCTCATCGATTCGGACGGGCGCTACACGCCCGAGGACGGCAATCTCCGGCTCGACGTCGTCAAGGGCAACCAAGCCTCCAACAAGTTCACCGGCGACATCCAGGGCCGCGAAGTCGCGCGCTGGTGGCAGATCGGCAAGAAGCTGCAGAAGGCCTCGGAGGAGGCGACCAAGGCCTATTCGCGCCTCGTCAACGGCAAGGTCGTCTCGGTCGAGGTGAAGAACCCCGATCCGCTGCGCTTCGAGGGCCTCGGCCTCGCCGCCGGGCCGTTCTCGTTCATCACGACGGCCAAGGTTTCGGGCGTGTTCGATTACGATTACGAGCTCGGCAATTGGCTCACCGACCAGTCGGGCCTGCAGTTCACCTATAATATCGGCGACAACGTGGTCTCCGACCATGTCACCGGCTCGATCCGCTATGTCGAGGAGCCCGGCGATTTCACCGACGCCAAGGCGAAGAAGCACAATTACACCTCCTATTACGACTATAACCTTCGCTTCAACGAACCGACCGTCAACAAGGACGCCGCCTTCTTCAACGCCGACACGGCGCAGGCCGATTCGGACGCCTTCTTCTCGGCCAGCGACCAGACCAAGCCCGGCCTCTACGGGCGCGTCTATTATCTCGACAGCGAAACCGACTGCAAAAAGGCCAAGGACGCCAAGGGCGTGACCAAATGCGTCGGACCGACCCATTCGGAAGTCACCTACGACCTGCACGGCGTCGGTCTCACCTACGAGCAGCTCGCCAACTGGGTGAAGCTGGAGCAACTGGTGATCGGACCGTTCACCGACGAGTGAGCGGGAAGAACCCCCTTCTCGCGCCCGAGGCGGGAGAAGGGGCCGCGCGCCCATGGGGCCGCGGCCGTCCCGGTCGCCGCTTCTTGCGACCTCGAGGTTTTGGGGTCACTCTCAAAGAGCGGGCGGGACGCCCGCGCTCCCGCCGCGCCCTCACACGATGCGGCGGATCCAGGGCGCGCGCAGCAGCAGGCCGGCGAGCCAGAAACAGGCAAGACATGTCGCCGTCCCGGTGACCGCGAATTTGACGAGCTGGGGCGCCGGCACGTTGCGCCAGGCGAGCGCGATGGCGACCAGAACCGGTGGGTGGATGATGTAGATCGCATAGGCGCGCCGCGCGAGCTTGGCGCCGACCGGCCCCAGAGTGACGAACCGTCGCTGGAACGCGTGCAGCAGCGAGAGGATGAATCCCCAGGCGACGAGCGGCTCCCAGAAGGCGTAGACCGCCGCCGGGATGCTCCAGCCGCCGGTCGTTGCGCCCTGCAAGGCCGGGACTTGCCGTCCGAGCGCGCCGACGACGAAAAGGACCGGCAGCGCGAGCCAGGCGACGTTGCGCCAGAGGCGGCGCTGCTTGTCGCTCGCCCCATCGAGCCAATGCGAGGAAGCGCCGAGGCAGCCAGCGGCGAACAGCACGATATAGCTCGCGAAATAGCCAAGCTGCATGCCCAGAAACGCGAAGCCGACCGGCCACACGAGCCGCAGCGCGAAGGCCGCCGCGCCCGTGGCGAGCGCCGCGGCGGCGAGCGCGCGGTTCGACGGGAAGGGCCGCGCCGCGGCCGGCGACGCCTCGCGCCATCGCGACGCGAGCGCCCGCCAGGCGAGATAGGCGAGCGAGAAGATCAGCAGCGTCTGCACGAACCACAGCGGCCCGTTTTCGAAATAGCCTTGCCGCCACAGATTCAACAGCGTGGCGAAGAACGGGCGCCCCTTGGCGGTCAGCGCCAGCGCGACCGTCGCCGGGCCGATGACGAAACCGTAGACGAGCAGGGGAACGCCGAGCCGCAGCGCCCTTTCGCCGAGATAGCCGTCGGGACCGTTGCGCGCGACGGCGCCGGGCGTGAAATAGCCGGCGATCAGGAAGAACAGGCCCATGAAAAACGCCTGGTTGATCGCCGTGAAGACGATCAGCAAAGATGTGCCCAGCGCCAGCGGCCCGCGCGCCAGGTCGGTCTCGATCTCGTGATAATACCAGCCGCCGAGCGCGCCATAGGTGATGGCGGTATGATGGAACAGCACGAGCAGCGTGAGCGTCGCGCGCAATGCGTCGAGGCCGGCGTTGCGCGGCGCCGCCGACGCCGCGGCCGTCGGGGCGGGCGCAGCGACCGGCGCGCTTTGGTCAAGCTCGGCCGTCGCGCTCACGCCGCCCCCCGCGCCGCCGGCGTTGCGAAAGTCGTCATCAGCAGATCGAAGAACCGCGTCCGGTCGGCGCTGAGCGCGACATGGACGTTGGGGGCGCGCGTCGTGCGCTTTTCGTGATCGACCACCGTGCGGCCGATCGTATAGTCGCCGCGCGTCTCGATCACCACATTGAGGAATTTCGTGTCGATCACTTCAGGGTCGACCAGCGAGGCGACGCAGACCGCGTCGTGAACCGGCGCGGTCTGCGGCACGCCGGTCGGCTGGTTCGCCTCATAGCCGCTGATGCGGAACTCGATGAGCCTCGCCGCCGCCTCGCCGGCCGGCGAGCCGAGCGCGCGCAATTTCGCGCATTGCTCGAGGGATATCAGCGCCTGGTGCGTGGCGTCGAGCGGCACCAGCGTGATCTTGGGGAAGGGCGCTTCCATCACCACGGCCGAGGCCTCCGGATCGGCCCAGATGTTGAACTCGGCCGAGGGCGTGATGTTGGATTTGTTGATCGCCCCGCCCATGACGACGAGTTCGGCGACATTGCCGGCAAAAGCCGGATCGAGGGCGATGGCGGCGGCGAGATTGGAGAGCGGCCCGACCGCCACCAGCACGATTTCGCCCGGCCGCTCGGCGAAGGTTCGCACCAGGAATTGCGGCGCCGACAGCGCCTGCTTGACCGAGCGCGCCTCGGGGAAGGGGAGCGTCGAAAGATGCACTTTCGGGTCGCGTTTGGAGGCGCGCGGCGTGGGAAAGTCGTGGCGCACGATCGGCTTGGCGAGCCCCTCATAGACCGGAATGTCGCCGCGGCCGATCAGGTCCAGCGTTCGCAGCGAATTGTCCGTGCAGCGCGCCACCTCGACATTGCCGTTGACGGTGCTGACGCCGATGAGTTCGAGGTCCGGGTGCAGCGCGGCCAGCATGATGGCCACCGCGTCGTCGGTGCCGGTGTCGCAGTCGATCACGAGTTTACGAGCCACTTCTGAGCCTTTCGGGGTTACAACGCTTCGCCAAACCGCACCGCCGCGCCTTGCGACGGCGCCGTTAGTTCGCCCTCCCACATTATTTTTACGCCGCGCACGATCGTCCCGACCGGCCAGCCGGTGACGGACTTGCGGTCGTACGGCGTCCAGCCGCAGCGCGAGGCGATCCAGGCGTCGCGGATGGTCTCCTGGCGTTTCAGATCGACGATGGTGAAATCGCCGTCATAGCCGGCCGCGACGCGTCCCTTGCAGGCGATTGCGAACAGGCGCGCCGGGCCGGCGCTGGTCAGATCGACAAAGCGTTGCAAGGTGAGGCGGCCGGCCGCGACATGGTCGAGCATGATGGGAACCAGCGTCTGCACCCCCGTCATGCCCGAGGGGCTGTCGGGATAGGGTCTGGCCTTTTCGGCCAGCGTATGGGGCGCGTGGTCGGAGCCCAGCACGTCGATGATTCCTTGCGCGATCCCGCGCCAGATCGCCTCGCGATGATGGGGGCCGCGCACCGGCGGGTTCATCTGCATTTTCGTTCCAAGCCGCGCGTAATCCTCGCTGCTGAGGGTGAGGTGATGCGGCGTCGCCTCGCAGCTCGCCACGTCCTTGGCGCTCTGCAGAAACGCGATCTCCTCGGCCGTCGAAATATGCAGCACATGGACGCGGGCGCGCGTCTCGCGCGCCAGAGCGACGAGGCGCTGCGTGCAGCGCAGCGCGGCGATCTCGTCGCGCCAGACGGGATGCGAGGTCGGATCGCCGGGAACGCGCAGCCCCTTGCGCTCGATGAGCCGCGCTTCGTCCTCGCTGTGGAAGGCGGCGCGGCGGCGGGTCCTTTTGAGGATTTCGCGCACGCCGGAATCGTCCGCGACCAGCAGCGTCCCGGTCGAGGAGCCCATGAACACTTTTATGCCGGCCGCGCCCGGCAGGCGCTCGAGTTCGGGGATGTCGGCGACATTGTCATGCGTTCCGCCGACCCAGAAGGCGAAATCGCAATGCATGCGGCCGCGCGCGCGCGCCAGTTTGTCCTCGAGCGCGGCGGCCGAAGTGGTGAGCGGATCGGTGTTGGGCATTTCGAACACGGCGGTGACGCCGCCGAGCACCGCCGCGCGCGAGCCCGTTTCCAGGTCCTCCTTATGCGTCGCGCCGGGCTCGCGGAAATGCACCTGGCTGTCGATGACGCCCGGCAGCACGTGCAGGCCGCGGCAATCCACGGTTTCGCCGGCCGAAGCGCGGTTGAGATCGCCGATTTCGGCGATTTTGCCGTCGACGACGCCGACGTCGCGCTCGCCGATTCCATCCTGGTTGACGAGAGTTCCGCCGCGAAGGATGAGATCGAAGGTCGGCGGCATGGTCGTTTTCTCGCTTGTGCGCGGCGACAAGCGGACTAACTAAGGCGCACGCAAGATGCAAGCGCGCCCGGAGTTTTAAGCCCATGAGGATCCATACGGCCCGGCTCGAAGACCGCGGCGTCCTGCGCGTGGCGGGCGAAGAGGCGGCGAGTTTCCTGCAAGGCCTGCTGACCAATGATGTGGAAAGCCAAGCGGTCGGCGAGGCGCGCTATGCCGCTTTATTGTCGCCCCAGGGCAAGATCCTGTTCGATTTTCTGGCGCTGCGCGTCGCCGCCGAGTCAGGGACGGCGTTTTTGATCGACGCGCCGGCAGCCCAGCTCGGCGACCTCGCCAAACGGCTCGGCTTCTATCGCCTGCGCGCCAAAGTGACGATATCGGACGAAAGCGCCGCCCTCGCCGTCGTCGCTTCCTGGGGAGCGCCCAGCGTCCCGGGCGGCTTGTCCTACGCCGATCCGCGCGACCCGCGGCTTGGCGCGCGGACGATCCTGCCGCGCGCCGAGGCCGCCGCCCTCGCTGAGGGCGGGGTCGAGCTCTACGAGGCGCATCGCATAAGGCTCGGCGTTCCCAAAGGCGGAATCGACTTCGCCTATGCCGATATTTTCCCCCATGACGCCAATCTGGACCTGCTGCACGGCGTCGATTTCGAGAAGGGTTGCTATGTCGGCCAGGAGGTCGTCTCGCGCATGCGCCATCGCGGAGGAGTCCGCAAGCGGATCCTGCGGCTCGCGCTGGCGGGCGCGGCGCCGGAGCGTGGGACGCCGGTGCTGGCGGGGGACATCGCAGTCGGCACGCTCGGCTCGGCGGCTGGGGCGAATGCGTTGGCGCTCGTGCGCCTCGATCGGATCGAGGACGCCCGCGCCGCCGGGCGCGCGCTGACCGCAGGCGGCGTCGGCGTCAAAATCGAGGCGACGGACCTCGCCGAGGCCTGAGGCAGCCGCCCTGCAAACCGCGCCTTCTATCATTTCATTGAAATTTGATTGTGTCCTTTAGTTGAACTAAAGGACCCCTCGCCATATCTTGCTTCCATGAAACTCGCCGACTGGCTCATCCGCAATCGCGTCTCGCGCTCCGATTTTGCGCGGCGCATCGGCGTGTCGCCCGGCGCGATCACGCAGATCTGCCGGGGGGAAGGCGCCTGGGTGTCGCGCGAGACGGCCGAGCAAATCCTCGCCCAAACGCACGGCGCCGTCACGCCGAATGATTTTCTGGCGCTCGCCGCCTCCAAACAAGGAAATGAAATGTCGCATAATGTCGCCTTGGCGGTCGAAGCCTTCGCCCGCGGCGAAATCGTTGTCGTCACCGACGATGACGATCGCGAGAACGAAGGCGACCTCATCACCGCCGCCTCGTTGTGCACGCCCGAGAAAATGGCCTTCATCATCCGCAATTGCTGCGGCATTGTTTGCGCGCCGCTGACCTCCCAGGACGCGCAGCGCCTGCATCTGGCGCCGATGGTGGCGATGAACGATGCGCCGCTCGGCACCGCTTTCACCGTCTCCGTCGATACGCGCCATGGCTTGACGACCGGCATTTCGGCCGAACAGCGCTCCAATACCGTGCGCGCGCTCGCCAATCGCAATATGGGCGCGAGCGACTTCGTGCGCCCCGGCCACGTCTTCCCGCTGATCGCCAAGGAGGGCGGCGTTCTCATGCGCTCGGGCCATACCGAGGCGGCCGTCGATCTTTGCAAGCTGGCGGGCGTATCCCCTGTCGCGGTGATTTGCGAATTGGCCAATGACGACGGCACGGTGATGGTCGGTCCGCAGATCGCCGATTTTGCCGCCAAGCATGATCTCAAGCGCATTTCGGTCGCCGACCTCATCGCCTATCGGCAATCGCGCGAGAAGCTCGTCGAGCGCGTCGCGGCCTTCCCGGTCAAGACGCCGATCGGCGAACTCTCCGGCTTTGCCTATCGCACGGCGTTCGATCCGGTGCTGCATTTCGCCTTTGTGCACGGCCAGGTCGGCGATGGGCGAAATGTGCCGGCAAGATTGCATCGGGCCGACATACTCGGCGACATATTCGGCGGCGGCATCATCCCGCGCACTTTGCAGCGCTTCAAGGACGAGGGCCGCGGCGTGCTGGTTTACCTACGCGACGGCTCGGCCGGCGTGCCCGCCAATCTGGCCGGCGCGGAGCCGGCCGGCTCCGAGGGCGCCCGCGACATTCAATGGCGGGAGATCGGCCTTGGCGCGCAGATACTGAGGGATCTCGACGTCACCTCGATCCGCTTGCGCACCGACAGCCCGCGCAAATATGTCGGGCTGTCCGGTTTCGGCATCGAAATCACCGCGGTGGAGGGGATCGATTCGTAAGGGAGCTCAGCGGGTCTCGGCCCGCTCCGCCCGCCCGGTGAGCTGCGACTGCAAGATCACGACGATCAGCAGGAACACGCCGCGGACCACCGATTGCCAATAGGCGGACAGGGAGATGAATCCCATGCCGTTCTCGAAATTCAGCACGTTGAAAATGAGGCCGAGCAGCATCACGCCGGCCAAGGTCGCGCCGACTGAACCGAGGCCGCCGGTCAGCAGCGTGCCGCCGACGACGACGGAGGCGATCGCGAACAATTCCCACCCGACGCCCTCGATCGGCTGTCCCGCGCCAAATTGCGAGGCGAGGATGACGCCGGCGAGGCCCGATAAAGCGCCGCTCGCGACATACACGAGAAACTTGATGCGGTTGACGGGCAGGCCCATCATGCGGCTCGCATCCTCGTTGCCGCCGATCGCCAGCACCGTGCGGCCCGTGCTGGTGAGATTCAGCACGATCGAGCCCACGATGTAGAGCGCCGCGGCGATGAGCGCCGGGATTGGAATATTGAGAATGTCGCCCTGACCGAGATCGGTAAAGCCGCTCTCATAGGACACGGAAACCGACTCGTCCTTGGCCAGCAGAAGTCCGGTCCCGTTGGCCGCCAGCATCGCCGCCAGCGTCGCAATGAACGGCAGGATGCGCAGCCGCACGATGACGAAGCCATTGATGACGCCGACGCATAGTCCCGCAAAGACGCCGCCCAAAGTTCCCACCAACATTCCATAGGGACTGAGCAGCGCGGCGACGACGCTGCTCATCGCAGCCGTGGCGCCGACCGATAGATCGATGCCGCCGGTCATGATGACAAAGGTCATGCCGAGCGCCACCAGAGCGAACATCGAATTGTAGCGCAGCACCGTCGAGATGTTGAAAAGCCCAAGGAAGTTATCGTAGCGAAGCCAGCCGAACAGGATCAGCAGGGCCAGCGCGATCAGCACGCCCTGGCTCGCGAGAAAGGCGACGACCGACGTCTTTTTCATGGCTCAGGCCCTTCCTTGGCTCTGGAGCCAGACGGCGGCGACGATCAGCGCGGCTTTGGCGAGCTTGGCGACGTCGTCGGGCACGCCATTGGCGAGCATCGTGTAGCGCACGAGCTGGATGATCAGCGCGCCGATCAGCGTGCCGGTGATTGTCGCGCGGCCGCCGCTCAGCAAGGTGCCCCCGACCGCCACGGCGGCGATCGCATCGAGCTCCATGCCGAGGCCGACCTGATTGGCGTCGCTCGACGAATTGATGGCGATGACGACAAGGCCCGCGAGGCCCGCGCATAGGCCGCTGATGCAATAGACCCAACGCTTGACTTGCGCGACCGGCACGCCGGCCAGGCGCGCGGCGCGTTCATTGCCGCCGATCGCCAGAATCTGGCGCCCGAACAGGCTGCGCTTGAGCATCCAGGCGGCCGCGGCGACCAACACGAGCATGATGACGACCTGATCGGGCACGCCGTGGAAGTCGCCCGGAGAGGCGTTGGCCGGCGCGAACAGGCGGCCAAGGCCGATCCATTGGAACGTATCCAGTTTGAACGGCTGCAGACTGCCGTTGGTCATCACCTGGGCGATGCCGCGGCCCGCGATGAACAGCACAAGCGTCGCGATGATCGGCTGGATGCGAAAGCGGGTGATCAGCCAACCGTTGAACCAGCCGAAGGCGCCCGCCAGCAAGATGCCGCCGATCATCGCCAGCGCGACCGCGACATGGATTTCGCCGACATAGAAGACTTTGTTGAGGAAGATGATGGGCGCGATGGCGCCGGAAATGGCCATCAGCGAGCCGACGGAAAGATCGATGCCGCCGGTCGCTATGACCAGCGTCATGCCGACGCCGACAATGACGATGGCGGCGACCTGCGTCAGATTGACGTCCAGCACGCGCCAGGACACGAAGTTCTTGGTGAAGAATACGTTGAACAGGATAAGCAAGATGAGGGCGGCCAGCGTCGAATAGCGCATGATCGCGGCAAGCGCGTCGATCCGCCTGGCGGCCGGCGGCGCCTGGATCTGGACCTCAGTCAAGACGCGCTCCCCTCGGGGATGAGGTCGCTGTCGCCATGCGCCATCGCCGTCATGACGGCGCTCTCGCTGGCCTCGGTATGGGGAAATTCGGCGACGTTGCGCCCCTCGCGAAGCACGAAGACCCGATCGGAGCCTTCGAGCACTTCCTCAAGCTCGGAGGAAATCATCAATACGGCCAGTCCCTGATCGGCAAGTTCCTTGATGAGAGTTTGAATCTCGGCTTTTGCGCCCACGTCGATGCCGCGCGTCGGCTCGTCGAGGATCACCAGCTTGGGATTCATCGCCAGCCAGCGCGCCAGCAGAACCTTCTGCTGATTGCCGCCCGACAGTTCGCGAATCTTCTGGTCGGGACCGCTGCATTTGATCCCCAAACGCTTGATGAATTTCTCGACGATCGCGCGCTGCTTGGCCTCGTCGAAAATGCCCGCCTTGGACAGTTGCGGCATCAGCGCAAGGGTGAGGTTTTCCGACACCGCCATCTCCGGCACGATGCCCTCGTATTTTCTGTCCTCCGGCGAAAAGCCAATCCCGGCGCGGATTGCGTCGATCGGCTCGCGCGGAACGAGCGGCTGGCCGTCGAGCGAAATGGCGCCCGAACGCATCGGATCGGCGCCGAACACGAGTCTAGCCGTTTCCGTGCGGCCCGCCCCGAGCAGGCCGGCAAAACCGACGATCTCGCCGCGCCGCACGCTGAAGGAAATGTCGTGAACCTTATGTCCCGCGCTCAAATGATCGGCAGCGAGCACGACATCGCCGATTTGCGCGCGCCGACCGCCGAAGGCGGTTGCGCTCTTGGCGACTTGCGCGATGTCGCGCCCCAGCATGCTCGCCACCAATTCGAGCTTGCTTATCGAGGCCATGGCGGCGGTCCTCACCGTGCGGCCATCTCGCATGATCGTCACGCGGTCGCAAACCTCATAGAGTTCGTCGAGCTTGTGGCTGACGAAAATGACCGAGACCCCCTCGGCCTTCAACTGGCGGATAACGTCGAACAGAACCGACACTTCGCGTTCGTCGAGCGAAGAGGTCGGCTCATCCATGATGACGAGCTTCGCCTTGAAACCGATGGCCCGGGCGATAGCGACCATTTGTTGCGTCGCGGTGTTGAATCGGAGCAGGGGCTTGCGGACGTCGATATCCATCTTGAAGCGCGCCAGCAGCGTTTGCGCCTGTTCGCGCATCGCCTTCCAGTCGAGCAGCCCGTAGCGGCGGCTTTCACGGCCGAGGCAGATGTTCTCGGTGACTGATCGATAGGGGACGAGGTTGATTTCCTGATAGATCGTGCTGATGCCTTTGCGCTGCGCATCTTGCGGCGAGCGCGCCTCGAACGGGCGGCCGTCGAACGAGATATCGCCCTCCTCGCGACTGACATAACCGGTCAGAATCTTGATCATCGTCGATTTTCCCGCGCCGTTCTGGCCGATCAGCGCGTGAACTTCGCCGGGGGCGACTTCGAGCGAGGCGGCGGAAAGCGCGGGAATGCCGCCGAACGCCTTGCTGATTGATCGCATCGAAAGGAGGGGAGGAACCGATGGGGAGGTCGCGAACGCCGTCATGTCAGCCCGTCATTCGTCTTAACAACAAATGGTCCGCCCGCCGACGGGTTTCGTCAAGTGGCGGGCGGACCCTGGGAGGCCGATAAACTTGAAAAGATATCAGTACGAACCCGCGATGCTCGCGGCGGCGTTGCTGCTGTCGTAGAAGTGGTCGACGTTCGTCATGATCGGCGGAATCTTTTCGCCCTTCGAATATTTGATCGCGGTTTCGAAGGCGGCAGGCCCGAACCTCGGGTTGCACTCGACCGTCGCGCCCATCTTGCCGTCGATGATCGCCTGCAAGCCATCCTTTTCGCCGTCGATCGAGACGACCAGGATGTCCTTGCCGGGCTTCTTGCCGGCCGCTTCAATGGCGGAGATGGCGCCGATCGCCATTTCGTCATTGTGAGAGTAGATGATGTTGGCTTCAGGATGAGCCTGCAACAAAGCCTCGGCGGTCTTGCGCCCCTCGTCGCGATTGAAGTTGCCGGTCTGCGAAGCGACGATCTTCATGTCGGGATATTTGGCGATGACCTCGTCGAAGCCCTTCTTGCGGTCGTTGGCCGGCGAGGAGCCCGTCGAGCCTTCGATTTCGAGGATGATGCCTTTGCCGCCTGTCGTCTTGGCGAGCCACTCGGCAGCCTGCTGGCCTTCCTTCACGAAGTCCGAGCCGATGAAGGTCACGTAGTCCACGCCGGGCTTGGCGAGGCTCGCATCGACGTTGCGATCGATCAGGAACAGAGGGATTCCGGCCTTCTTGGCGGCCATGACGGCGGGGATCAGCGGCTTCTCTTCGCGCGGCGAAAGGAAGATCGCATCGACGCCCTGGGCGATCATGCTGTTGACGTCGGCCACCTGCTTGGCGGCGGAGCCGGCCGCATCAGTATAGACAAGCTGCCAGCCGAGCTTCTTGGCTTCGTCCTGCATGCTCTTCGTCTGCGCGAGACGCCACGGATTGTTCATTTCGGTCTGCGCGAAACCGACCTTGTAGGTCGCCTTCTGCTTCAGGGGCGGCAGGCCGTCAGCCATAGCCGCCGTGACGGCGAAACCCGCGACCGCTACAGTCGCCAACAGCGCCATACGGCGCGAAATCATACCCATATCACTCTCCTTGATCGTCTCCTGGGTCGTACTGTTC
>Ga0182015_10005767_pt1 | contig 12715 bp, 11 predicted proteins | sample 712P3MmetaG_FD_120478 | JGI IMG/M metagenome (GOLD analysis project Ga0182015, IMG submission 120478) | Permafrost microbial communities from Stordalen Mire, Sweden - 712P3M metaG | ecosystem: Environmental > Terrestrial > Soil > Wetlands > Permafrost | place: Sweden: Stordalen | collected...
CGACCGACTCGTGCAGGTGCTCGATCGCTTCCCCGATCTGATCGTGCAGCGCGGGACCAACGGCAACGATCTGCTCGGGATGGCTGGCGCGCACGAGATCGTTTCGCTCCTGCTCGAGCGCGGCGCCGACCCGAACCGAGGGAACGACTATGGGTGGACCAAGCTGCACCAGGCCGGCTATTCAAACGACTGTGAGCTTGCGAGACTGATGATCGCCGCCGGCGCGCACACCGACCGGTTCGCCCGCGGCGACGGCGGAACACCGCTGGTTGCGGCACTGTTCTGGGGCCATCGCGAGGTCGCCGCGTTGCTCGGTCGACAGCCGCTCAACCTGCGTGTCGCCGCCGGCCTCGGCGATCTGGAGTTGATCCGGCAGCTGGCCGGCACGCCGCAGGCCGGAGCGCATCGCGGCTTCTACCGTCCGCACGGAGGGTTTCCCGCCTGGCAACCCTCCGACGACCCTCAGGAGGTACTCGGCGAAGCGCTCGTGTGGGCGGCGAAGTCTGAGCGCGTCGACGCAATGCGGCTCCTCGTCGAACTTGGCGCCCGCGTCGATGCCGACCCCTACCGAGGCACCGCACTGACCTGGGCGGCGGCCAACGGTCGGGTGCAGTCAGTCCGCACGCTCGTCGAGCTTGGCGCCGACCCGAACCAACGCGGCACCTTCGGCGGGTTCGACCACGGCGAGGGCGTCACCGCCATCCACCTCGCCTCCCAGGCAGGAGAACGCGAAACCGTTCTCACACTGCTCGAACTTGGCGCCGACCCGCTGATTGTTGACAACCTTCACGGTGCCAACGCGCTTGGCTGGGCAAACTACGGCGGCCACGAAGACCTTGCCGAACTACTGCCATCACCTGCTACCCCTGCAGTAACCGATCGTTCTGCGAGCATTGAACGGTGGTGATCGGGCCGGCAGCTGCGGCGGGCATGGCGCTGACGGCGCTCGCCGTGGTGCTGACGCCCGGTCCGAACATGATGTACCTCGTCTCGCGCAGCATCAGCCAGGGCCGGAGGGCCGGGTTCGTGTCGCTCGCGGGAACCTGCGTCGGCTTCCTCGTCTACATGACGCTGGCCAACATCGGTCTGGCCGTAGTCTTCGTCGTTGTCCCGTGGCTCTACATTGGCTTCAAAGCTGCCGGCGCGGTGTATTTGGGATACCTGGCCTGGCAGGCGTTGCGACTGGGTGGGAGGGGCTTGTTCGAGACCCGCGAGCTACCCCGCGACCCGAACTGGAAGCTCTTCAGGATGGGGCTCCTGACGAACCTGCTCAATCCCAAAGCGGCGATCATGTACCTCGCTCTGATCCCGCAGTTCATTGATCCCGCCCGGGGTCACACGGTCCTCCAGGGCTTCACACTCGGCACCGTGCAGATCGCGGTAAGCATGACGGTCAACTCGCTGATCATCCTGGCAGCCGGATCGATCGCCGGGTTCGTCCGAACCCGACCGAAGTGGGCCACCTGGCAGCGCCGGATCACCGGCACCATGCTCGGGGCGGTAGCGGTTCTCCTCGCGCGGGAAGTTCCCGAGCGCGCTCGGGTCTAGACACGTCACTGCGCTTTCGGGCCGTCGATCGCCGTATCGATGAGCGCTAGCGCCAGGTCACGCGCCACGCGTGCCGGCCCCGCCGTTCGCTCGAGCTGTGCCTGTGATTGGGCGCCGTCGGCGATCAGCATCAGTTGTCGTGAGAGCAGATCGGGATCGGCGGCGCCAGCTGCACGCGCCCGATCGAAGATCCAGTGTCGCAGTCTCTCCTTGTGCCGGCGGATAACGGCGTGCGCGGCGTGATTGCGGTCGGCGAGCTCGGACGACGCGCTCTGGAACGGGCAGCCGTGGAAGTCCGGCGCGCTCACCAGCGCCTCGAGTGACACGAACAGCTGCTCGAGCTGCCCGCGCGGCGTGTCCGACGCGCGTTTGGCCGGTTCCGTCACGTGCTCGAACACAGGCAGGTCGAGCGCGTCGTAGGCCGCGGTAATCAGTCCGTCCTTGCTGCCAAAGCGCTCGTAGAGCGTGCGTTTCGAGATCCCGGCGGCTCGACTCAGCGCGTCGACGCCGGTGGCGGTGATCCCGTGTTCTTGGAACAGGTCGGCGGCTCGCTGTGCGATTTCTGTGTCGGTCTGGGGCATAGACCCATGGTACCGATCGGTTTTGCCGCGCGCGGGTCTTGTGTATAGTGCCGCGACCGCCCTAAAACCGATCGGTTTTTCGACGGCCCTGTACTCAACGTCAAGGAACCCCGTTATGACCAGTAGCCACCGCTGGCGCGCCTTCGCTGTGCTCGCCGTCGCGTTTTTCATGACGATCATCGATCTGGCGATCGTCAACGTCGCCCTTCCAACGATCGGCCGCACTTTGCACTTCTCGGAATCGAACCTGCAATGGGTCGTTACTGCCTACGGACTGACGTTCGGTGGGTTCCTGCTGCTCGGAGGCCGCGCGGCAGATCTGCTTGGGCGGCGGCGGATGCTGATGGCCGGCCTCGTCGTATTCACGGCGGCGTCGTTCGCTTGCGGGTTGGCCAAGAACGACGTGTTCCTCATCGGGGCTCGCGGTATCCAGGGCCTTGGCGCCGCGATCGTGCTTCCGGCCGCACTCTCGATCGTGATGAACATGTTCGAGGAGGGCGCTGAGCGCAACAAGGCGCTCGGGTTGTGGGGCGCGATCGGCGCGAGCGGTGCGACGATCGGGGTTGTCACCGGCGGCGTGCTCACACGCTACGTCGGATGGCAGTACATCTTCTTCCTCAACGTCCCGATCGGGCTGGGGGCGTTGTTGCTCGCGCCACGGCTCGTGCCGGAGAGCAGGCTCCACAACGCGCTGCGCCGTTACGACCCGTTTGGTGCGCTCACCGTTACCGGCGGCTTGTTGTTGCTCGTCTACGCGAGCTCGAGGGCACCGCACGTCGGGTGGGGGGCGACGAGAACGGTGGCGGAGCTGGCTGTGTCGGTCGCGCTGCTGATCGGATTCATCGTGATCGAAACGCGGGTAGAGGCGCCCTTGATGCCGCTCGACATCTTCCGTCGTAGAACGCTGGCCGGCGCAAACGTCGTGGGTTTCCTACTCGGTGCCAGCTTCTTTGCGTTCATCTTCATCGCCACGCTCTACATGCAACAGGTCCTTCACCTATCGGCAATCCAGACCGGCTTGGCATGGCTAGCTGCAACGGTTACGTCGGTCGCGTTCGCCGGCTTGTCCCAGGCGCTCGTAACACGCGGGTCAGCAAAGCTCGTGATGGCGACGGGTATGGCGCTGATAGCCGCGGGCCTATTCTGGGCCACACAGGTACCGGTCCATGGGCACTACTGGCGGGATCTCGCGGGACCGTTCTTCGTCGCCGGCATCGGAACGGCATTTGCTTTCATTCCAGTGTCAATCGCGGCCCTTGCGGGCATCGCCGAACACGAGGCCGGTATCGCGTCGGGTCTCCTCAACACCTCCCAACAACTCGGTGGAGCGCTTGGCGTCGCGGTCGCCTCGAGCGTCGCCGCCAGCCGGTTCACGTCGTTGGTGCATCAAGGCCACGCCTCGGCGGCGGCCCTGACAGGCGGCTTCCAATCGGCGCTGTGGGTCTGCGGGGCGATTGCTCTGCTCGCGGTCCCGGTCACGTTCCTGCTGGTACGACGCACGGAGATCGCGGAGGCTGTCCAGGCAACGACGGCCGAGGGATCCACCGCGGCTGCTGCCGGTGCTGCCTAGGTTGTACGGCGGACACGCCCACCGGTGTGCCCGTCGTCCGCTGCTACGACCACGAAAGCGACGGAGGGTCAAATGAGACAAGTCATGGTTCGCTACAAGGTGACGCCCGATCGAGCGGCAGAGAACGAGCAGCTCATCCGCGCCGTATACGACGAGCTGAATCGCGCGCAGACCACGGGCATTCGATACGCGACGGTCGTGCTTGATGACGGCGTCAGCTTCATCCACATCGCCGCGCAGGATGCCGACACCAATCCGCTGTTACAGCTCGACGCTTTCCAGGAGTTCCAACGGAATATCGGCGACCGCTGCGACGAAGCCCCGGTGCTTTCGGAGTTCCGCCAAGTCGGCTCCTACCGGCTCTTTGGCGAGTAGCTGCGGCCCCTCGTGTGGCCACGGTGGAGCGTAAAAGGCCTCGCCCGCGCTGAACTCGTCGATCGCGCGCGTCGCATGGTTCGGATAGTTTCAGGACCGTGAAGGCCGCCGCCGTCCTCTACGTTAAAGACCTCCGTCGTGTTTCCTCGTTCTACGAGCGTTGCCTCGGCTTGGTAGCTGCCGAGAGCGCCGAGAGCTATCGCGTTCTCGAATCGGAGGTTTGGACGTTGTCGCTGGTGATCGTTCCGGATGAAGTAACCGCGACGATCGACGTCGCGGTGCCTCCGCGCCGACGCGAGGATGTCCCGGTCAAGCTCACGTTCGCCGTCCCGAGCATCGAAGACCTCCGGCCTATCGTGTCCAGTCAGGTCGACCAGAAGTCCGGCGAGTGGACGTTCCGGGGTTGCCTGCATTGCGACGGCGTCGACCCAGAGGGGAACGTAATACAGCTGCGGGAGCCGCTGACCAAACAGGCGTAAGACGTTCAACGCCATGCGGGTTCCCGCGGCTCAGGACTCGAAAGGTCGTTGTGTCCTGTCGTCGCCTTGTCTAACCGTACGCCTCCACGATCACCTCGAGTGTCGCGCGAGCGCCCAGCTCGTGTAGTAAGTCCAGTGCGGCCAGGTAAACCTCGACGAATCGCTGGTGCTCACATAGATCGCCGAAAAGCTCGCGGTTGGCGATGAACGCCAACCGGTCATCGCCTTGACCAGCCGCCAGAGCCATTAGCTGCTCGCGCCGGCGATCGACGACCTCGATTGGTTCACCGTGCTCGTCGACGCCCTCGGCGTAGCGGGCCCAACTGGCCACGATCGCCGCTGAGCGTGCGATCTCGCCCCCGCGGGCGAGCTGGATGCGGACAACGGGCAGCAGCCACTTAGGGATCCGGTCAGAGCTCTCCGCGCACAGTCGTGCGATCGTGTCGCGGACCTCGGGATTGGAGAAGCGCGCGATCAGCGTGTCCTTATAGTCGTCCAGGTCGACACCTGGAACCGGCTCCAAAGTGGGCGTTGCCTCCTGGTCCATGTAGCCGCGTAGGAATTCCCTGAACAGCGGGTCTTGGGCGGCCTCGTGCACAAACTCGTAGCCGCACAAGCGGCCGAAGTAGCAGAGCCCCTGATGGCAAGCATTCAGCAACCGCAGCTTCATCAGCTCGTAGGGCTCGACATCGTTGACGACCTGGACTCCAACCTGCTCGTACTGTGGTCGCCCGCTTGAGAAGGAGTCCTCGAGCACCCACTGTACGAACGGTTCACAGACCACCGGCCAGCGGTCTTCGATCCCGAAGCGGACTCTAACCTCCTCGCGGTCAGCGTCGGTGGTGGCGGGCGTTATACGGTCCACCATCGAGTTTGGAAAGCGGACCTCCTGCTCGACCCACGCTCCTAGCTGCGGATCGCGCAAGCGAGCAAACGCAACAAAAGCTTTGCGAGCGAGGCTCCCGTTCCCTTGCAGGTTGTCGCAGGACACGATCGTGAACGGTGTCCTCGCCTGATCACGACGCCTTGCTAGCGCCTCGGTGATAAGCCCGAACATCGAACGCGGCACGGCCCGAGACTTGAGATCGTGTGCCACGCTAGGAGTGTGCGGGTCAAACTCCCCACTCACGTCGTCAATGCTGTAGCCACCTTCGGTCACGGTCAGCGACACGATCCTCGTGGCCGGATCGGCCAGTCGCTCGATCACCGCTTCGGGGTCGTCGGGCGCGTAGAGGTAGTCAATGATCGATCCGATGACCCGCGGCTCGAAGGTAGCGTCGCTGTGCTTCTCGACCAGGGTGTAGAGGTACCCCTGGGCCTCCAGGACCTCTCGCATCCGGCGATCGGCTTCCAGCACACCGACCCCACAGATGGCCCAGTCCGAGGCTAGACCGGCGGTCATGAGCCGGTCGAGATACATCGCCTGGTGCGCACGATGAAACCCGCCGACGCCGAAATGCACGATCCCCACACTCAGTGCGCTCCGGTCATACGACGGCGCAAGACCTGCCTCCGACGCCCCGCGGAGCTTGCCCGAATCGAGACTAAGCAGCGAAGCAGGCTTCGTCATTCCAGCGCCTCGAAACTGCTTTCGAACCGCGTTCGAACTCACGGATCGCCGAGTCGGCGGCTAGTTCCTCGCCAGTGCGACCCCATCGTGGGCGGATCGCTTTGCCGGAGGCGAGGCCTTCGACGCCTCCAAAGGTCGTGAGGCCGCCGGACAGTGCCGTGGCGTGGCAGCGCCGTGAGTGAGCGCGGTCGTGCTTGCCTACCGTCTCGGCGAGGATGGCGGAAGAGAGAGAGTCCCATCCTCGCCTCGACGGTAGAGCGGAACCACCCGTCATCGGCCTACCCGATGACCGTCTAATGCCGTTGGTAGCTCTCCGCGTGTCTACAGTCACAGTAACGCTCATTTGAGCATTTAGGTGCTCGTCGGTGCGTGAGCAGAGTAGCCGGTGCCATCGTTGATGTCAACTTCTGTGCGGACGGACGGATAAGATGCTCAAATGAGCACAGTTGGGTCGCTCTTCGGGAACGACGTGGATCGGACCTTCTTCGAGGATCGGGAGAGTCGGTTCCCGCTTGCGAGCCATGGCCGGTGCTTGCACACCGGGCGGGAGGATCGCTCGCTGATCTGATTGGCAAGACGACGCTGACCTTTTCTCTGCGCCGCAAGCGAATGCCGCGCGGGCCTGTCTTGCCGCTGGCATGGACGACTACATCAGCAAGCCGGTGCGCCGCGCGCGCTGAACGACGCGTTACAACGCTGGATCCGCCGCACAGCGACAGCGCCCCCGCTTGACTGGCCGGGAACTACTTGATCGCGTTGTGATGCGCGCGCGTAGACGCGCCGCCGTTGATGGGAGCCTGCTCGACCCTGAGGGCAGCTCGCAGATCCGGCGCGTGGGTAGCTAGCCATCGTTGCGTGCGAGCGGCCCTGGGCGCACCACCTCCGCGCCAGTGAAGTCCAAACGCCTCGTGGCCGCGGGCGACGGCGCTCCGCAAGATCACATAGCACCAGTGGTGGGCTTCCGCCATCGCTTCGACAGTCTCGGCACGCGCTTCGCTCGACAAGCCGTAAGCGTCTGCGAAGAGCTCGAGCCGTGCGAGCGAGCGGCGCCGCAATTGGACAGGAGTGTCGCACTGCTCGCGAAGCGGTGCCCACAGCCTGGCGCAGCACGCGACGTCCCACGCGACCGACCCGGGGCTTGCAAGATCGAAGTCGATCAGCGCGACCGCGCGTCCATCCTCGAAGATGACGTTGTCCAGATTCGGATCGTTGTGGCTGATGAGGCCACGATTGAATCGCTGTGGGAGTGGATGCGGCCAGCGGTAACCGTTGGGATCAAACGAGGCGACGGCGTCGTGGTACCGGCGCAGGAGCTGTGCGACGCTGATGAGCGCCTCGTCGGTCATCGCCCAGTCGGGATATGGTGCGATTGCTGCCTGGCCGGGAATGAACGAGAGGACCTCGCGGCCACGGTCGTCGACGCCGAGATATCGCGGAGCGGCTTCGAAGCCGACGCGCTCCAAGTGGTCGAGCAGCGCCTTAGTCGCGGCACTGGTCGGACGCGTCGGACGCCTGACGGTGTCACCGACGCGCGTGACCAGGCCGGCATTGGTGGTGCCGCCGTAGAGCGGTACCTCCTCGTGCCGGCTGACAAGGCGCGCGTTCACGACAGCTCGAGTAGCTCCCGGGCCAGTGAGGCGTGCGTAATCAAGCTGGTCGCGAAACCGCCGCGCATCGCCGCTTTGACCGCACAAGCTTGTCGGGTTCCATACGCGATGGCGATGATCTCGGGGACCGCCCGCAGCTCTTCAGGCCCGATCCCGATGATGCGCTCGCTCAGCGCGGTTGTCAGCGCGTTGCCTTCGGAATCCAGTTGTATCCCGCATAGCTCGGCGCACGCGCCGAGCCGCTTGTGCTGCTCGTACTCCTCCTCGCTGATCGCGTCGGCGACCGTCGACTTCCCCCTGGTCCACGCGCCGATCGTGACGATCGCCTTTGTCAGCTCGCCAAAGCGCCCAATCGCTTGCGCGACTTCGGTCTGGGCGCGCAGGGATCTTGCCGTGTCGGCGTCGGGCAGGATCATTGGAGCGTAGAAGCAGAACGCCGGACCGTTGGCGATCTGCGCGACGTCGCGGACCAGTTCGATCGAGCCTTCGTCCACGTCTGGGCGACTCAGCGCGCCGGTGAGCTGTACCACGGCGCACGGAGCAAGCGCGGTGAGTGCCGAGCGCATGGCCATCAGTGTCCGCGACCACGCGAGCCCTAGGACGTCGTCCGCCTCGACGATTTCGGATAGCAAGCCTGCTGCTCCTCGTCCGAGGTTTGTGCGCAACAGGGCGTCGTCGTCTTCGGGGGAATCGATGACCAGGCATCGGCGCAGGCCGAACTGGCTGCGCAGGCGCACGGACAGGTCCAGATCGATCTCGCCCTCGTAGTGAAGCTCGATTCGCACGAGGCCGCTGCTGCGGGCTCGCTCGAGCATCCGCGCCACCTTGAAGCGGCTGAGGCCGAGCTCAACGGCGATGTCACTCTTGCTCGCGCCGTCCAGGTAATAGCGGCGCGCGACCGTTGCGGCGAGCACAACGGCGGAAGGACTGGCTGCGAGTGGCTGCGGCGTCGTGCTCATCCTGCCGCGTTGTGTTCGACGAACCCAGTAATGCTCATTTGAGCATCTTATACACCATGACGCACGGAAGTTGACATCGACGATCTCGCCGGATACCCTCGATGCACTCACGAGCGGAGCACTGCTCAAGTGAGCAATGGCGATCGATCGCATGACGCGTCACCGGACGCGCTTGCATCGATCGTGAGAGGAGATGAACAGACGTACGGTCGTTTTGGCGGGGCTTGCAGGCGAGGGACCGGCAGGGGCTTGGCTGTTCCCAGCGGTGCGGCCGCGCAAGGCCCGTGGTTTGGATATTTCTAGAGAGGAGAAGGTGATGCACAAATTGACGCGTAGCCTCGCGTCGTCGGGGACCGTGAGAGCAGGTCGCAAGTTGGGCAGGTCGCAGCGAGGTAGGAAGGTCGGCTTTCTCGCGGGAGCGGTCACGCTCGTTGCTGCTCTTGGCGGCACTTATGCGGGGTTCGCGCAGGCGAACGCCGTGAAGCACAGCGGTAAGACGGTGACGATCAAGGTCGCCATCGAGTCGAACTCGAACATGCTTAACATCGAGGACCTGATCGGAGAGTTCTACAAGCTGTATCCCGGGATCAAGGTCGACTTCGACACCCTGAACGAGAACAACGAGCGCGCTCTGGTCGAGACGGACGTCAGCACCCACGCCAACGAGTTCAACGCTGTGATGATCTCGAACTACGAGACGCCGATCTGGGCGAAGAATGGCTGGCTCGTCAACCTCACACCGGCACTGACGGCCGACAAGAGCTATGACATCAACGATCTGCTCAAGCCGATCCGCGATTCGCTCACGTATAACGGCGGCCTGTACTCGGTGCCGTTCTACGGCGAGTCCTCGATGCTCTACTACCGCAAGAGCCTTCTCGCGGCGGCGGGCGAGACGATGCCGTTGCACCCGACCTGGGCGCAAGTCGCGGCGATCGCAGCGAAGGTCAACTCGTCCTCCGTTGCGGGCATCTGCCTGCGTGGCATAAACGGTTGGGGCGACAACCTCGCGCCCCTGGACACGATCGTCAACACCTTTGGCGGCTCGTGGTTCAACGACAAGTGGCAGCCGCAGCTCACCTCGACAGCGGACAAGCAGGCGTGGAACTTCTACGTCAACCTGATCAAGGCGGACGGCGAGTCGGGCGCCTCGCAGGACAACTTCCCTCAATGCGAGACGCTTTACGGCGAAGGCAAGGCGGCTATGTGGTATGACGCGACGGTGGCCGCAGGCCTCATCACCACTGCCTACCCGACCGTTGGCGCCGACACGGGCTACGCGTACGCGCCGACAGGGAACGCCACAACGGGCGCTCCTGGTGTCAAGTCCGGCTGGTTGTATACCTGGTCGCTGGGCGTTCCGAAGGGCGTTCCCAACCAGGCGGCGACGCTCAAGTTTCTCGAATGGGCGACCGGCAAGCAGTACCTCGACTACAGCGGTACGCAGACGACGGTTGGTGGGCAGCCGTTCGGTTGGGCTGACATCAACCCGGGCACGCGCTACTCGACGTACTCGAATCCCAATTACCAGAAGGCGGCGTCCGCCTTCTACAAGATCACGTTGAACTCCATCGACGGGGCGAATCCCAACCACTCGACGGATGCCAACGTGGCGATTCCCTACAAGGGCGTGCAGTTCGTCGATACGTCCTTCTTCATCAACCTCGGCAATGAGGTGTCGAACAACCTCGAGGCGGCGATCGCCGGCACCGAGACCGTGGCTCAGGCACTAACGACGAGCCAGGCCCAGGCCAAGGCAGCGGCCGCGACGGCGGGACTACTGAAGTAACGGTATGCGAACTGTGTCGGTGGCGAGGAGCGTCTCCCGATCATGAGTGACGCTCTCGTCACCGCGCAGCAGTTGCCGGCGGATCGCGGGTCTCCCGCGAGCCGCCGGCAGCGTTCGCCTTCCTCGGCGCGTCGCAAGGCGTGGGTTCGGCGGCTGCCGCTGATGCCCGCGTTGGTTTACATGATCGTGGTCACGCAGGTGCCGTTTCTTGTGACCCTGTGGTACGCCTTCCGCGGCTGGAACAGCTTGGTGCCGGGGTCGAACAAGTTCGTCGGGTTCGCCTCGTTCAGCACCGTCTTGTCGGATCCGATGTTTCGCCAGGCAGCGCTCGTCACCGTCGAGATGACGGCGTCAGCGGTGATCCTCTCGATGCTGCTCGGGACGTCGCTCGCGATTCTCATCAATCGCAAGTTCCGGGGTCGCGGGATCGTCCGCACGATGTTGATCACGCCTTTCCTCGTGATCCCGGTGGCCACGGGCCTGCTGTTCCAGACGACGATCTACGGTAGTTACTTCGGCATTCTGGATTACATCGTGTCGTGGTTCGGCATCGGTCAAGTGACCTGGGCCAGTACGTATGCCTTGCCGTCGGTCGTTGCGGTGCTGGTCTGGGAATGGACGCCGTTCATGATGCTGATCGTGCTCGCCGGGCTGCAGAGCGAGTCCCTCGAAGCGCTCGAGGCTGCGCACGTCGACGGCGCCAATGCCTTCCAAACTTTTGTCTCGATCACCTTCCCGTATCTGCGTCGCTACATCGAGCTGGGGCTGCTGCTCGGCTCGATCTACATCGTCCAGACGTTCGGCGAGATCTTCATCCTCACTCAGGGAGGTGGAGGGAACGGCAACGCGACGACAAACTTCGCCTACTACATATACAAGCAGGTGGAGAACGCCGACAATTATTCGCTAGGCGCCGCCGCCGGCGTGATCGTGGTCATCGCCACGGAGATCATCGCCGTCTTTACTCTGCGCCTGCTGTCCGGCCTGTTCCAAGCCGCCGAAGGATGAGCTGAGATGGCCAAAGAGCTCGACCGGCGTCGGCGTCACAAGCGCGGCACGCGTCAGTGGGCGCTCGGGCACTTCTGGACCTTGGTCACCTGGATCCTGGCGTTCGTCCTGTTCTTTCCCGTGCTCTGGATGGTCATCACCGCGTTCAAGAAGGAGAGCAACGCCTACACAGACCCGCCGACGCTTAGGTTCCGCCCGACCCTCACGGAGTTCTCCCAGGTCATCAACAGCACGTCTTTCACCGGCGGGATCCCCAAGGCACTCGAGGACTCGCTGTTCGTCACCATCGCGACACTGATTCTCGTGCTCGCAATGGGAATCCCTGCCGCCTACGCCCTTGCCGTCCGCCCGGTGAAGCGCTGGCGGGACGTGCTGTTCTTCTTCCTCGCAACCAAGATGCTCCCGTTTGTCGCGGCGATCGTGCCGATCTATGTCCTCGCGACGCACCTGGGCCTGCTCAACAACGACTGGGCGCTGGTCATCCTCTACACCGGCTTTAACCTGCCGCTCGCCGTATGGATGGTCCGCTCGTTCCTGCTCGAGATCCCCAAGGAGCTGCTCGAAGCGGCACGGATAGACGGGGCCGGTGTTTTCGTCGAGCTCACGCGCGTGATCCTGCCGATCCTCCTTCCAGGCATCGCTGCGACCGCGCTGATCTGCGTCATCTTCACCTGGAACGAGTTCTTCTTCGCGTTGTTCCTAACCAACACCAACGGGACGGTGCCGGTGTTCCTCAGCGGCTTCCAATTGAGCGAAGGCCAGTACTGGGCTGAGCTGTCGGCAGCGGCAACGCTCTGCTGCCTACCGGTGATCGCGGCCGGATGGATCGCACAGAAGCAGCTCGTGCGCGGCCTGTCCCTCGGTGCACTCAAGTGAGCGCAATCGTCGTTGTGCACGCGAGCCCTCACGGACCCGTGCGGGCACCCCTCGAAAAAGGAGAACAGTGGCGTCGATCACTCTCGACAAGGTAACCAAGGTCTATCCAAACGGCTTTGAAGCGGTTCACGAGCTCGAGCTGGACGTCGCCGACGGCGAGTTCATGGTCCTCGTCGGTCCGTCTGGATGCGGCAAGACGACAGCACTGCGAATGGTCGCGGGAATCGAGGACATCACTGACGGCGACGTGCGCATCGGCGAGCGCGTCGTCAACGACGTCGCGCCGAAGGATCGCGACATCGCGATGGTCTTCCAGAATTACGCGCTCTACCCGAACATGACCGTCAGGGGGA
>Ga0182015_10005768_pt1 | contig 12714 bp, 7 predicted proteins | sample 712P3MmetaG_FD_120478 | JGI IMG/M metagenome (GOLD analysis project Ga0182015, IMG submission 120478) | Permafrost microbial communities from Stordalen Mire, Sweden - 712P3M metaG | ecosystem: Environmental > Terrestrial > Soil > Wetlands > Permafrost | place: Sweden: Stordalen | collected...
ATTTCCAACATTTCCGACACCATGGACCCCACTACCCGAACGGTCAAGGTGCGCGTGGTTGTGCCCAACCGCCAGCATCGCCTCAAACCCGAGATGTTCGCCACTCTCTCCATTGCCCGTACTACGGCGCAGCAATTCGTCCTACCCACAACCGCAGTCGTTCACGAAGGTTCCTCGAGCTACGTCTTCATCCAGACGGCTCCGGGGAAGTATGAGCAGCACCAGGTGACCACCGGAGCCATCCACGACAAAACGGTGGTGGTGATAGCCGGGCTGAAGGACGGTGATCGGATCGTCACCACGGGAGCCGCGCTGCTGCGTGCGCCCTCCGGAGACTGAGCATGAAGGCATTGATCCGAACGTTGCTGGAGTACCGCGCCATTGTCCTCATCGCGTTCGTCGTCTCGCTGGAGGTCGGCGTCTACGCGTTTATCAAACTCGACATCGAAGCGTATCCTGATCCCTCACCGCCCCTGGTGGAGGTCATCACCCAGAATCCCTCGTGGTCTGCCGAAGAGATGGAACAGCAGGTTACCGTTCCCGTGGAGGCGACGCTGAACGGCACCCCACGCCTCGATCAGGTGCGCTCCATCAGCATCTTCGGCCTTAGCGACGTGAAGCTGTATTTCAATTTCGACAGCGACTACTTCCGCGACAAACAGGAAGTCCTGAACCGCCTCCAGACCCTGACCTTACCCAACGGCTTGCAGCCCCAGCTGTCGCCATGGTCGCCCATCGGTGAAATCTACCGCTACCAGCTCACCGGCGGCGGCTATTCGCTCAATGAGCTTAAGGCCACGCAAGACTTTCTCGTCCGCCGCGAGTTGAAACAGGTTCCAGGCATCATCGATATCACGACCTTCGGTGGCACAACACGTCAGTACCAGGTCGAAGCGGATCCAAACAAGTTGCTGGCCATGAACGTCACTCTCCCGCAGGTGCTCAACGCCATTCAGAACAGCAATGCCAACGCCGGCGGCAACTATCTCACGGTCGGCGATCAAAGCATCAACGTGCGCGCACTGGGTCTACTGAAGAATACCGACGACATCGGCTCGGTCGTGGTCGCCGAGCGGAACGGCGCGCCGGTGCTGGTGCGCGATATAGGCGAGGTGAAGGAGGGATTCCAACCCCGGCTGGGAAAGGTTGGCCGCAACGGCGATCCTGACATTGTGCTGGGCATCGTTTTGCTGCAAAAGGAAGAGAAGTCACTTCCTGCACTGGAAGGCCTGAAAAAGAAAATCCACGAATTGAACCACGGTGGTCTGCTGCCTCCCGGCATGCACATCAGCACCATCTATGACCGCACTAACCTTATCAACACGACGACCCGCACGGTCCGCCACGTTGTCTTCACCGGCCTGTTTCTGGTGACGCTGGTGTTGATTTCCATGCTGGGCGACTTGCGAATCAGCTTCATCGCCGCGGTTACCATCCCGTTTGCGGTGCTGTTCGCCTTTTCCATGATGGTGCTCACGGGACAGTCTGCCAATCTCATCTCCATCGGCGCCATAGACTTCGGGATTCTCGTAGATGCCTCGATCGTCGTGCTGGAGAGCGTCTATCGCAAGCTTTCGCGCCGTGGAGAGGACGAAAAAACCAACGAGCTCATCATTGAAGGCGCAAGTAACGCCGCGAAACCCGTGCTTTTTGCCACATTCATCATCCTCGTGGCATTCATTCCTTTATTTACCATGCAGGGGGTTCCTGGCAAGATCTTCGCGCCCATGTCGGTAACGTATGGGTTTGCCCTGACCGGTGCGCTTATCTTTGCCCTCATCTTCGCCCCCGTGCTGGCCTACCTGGTCGTTCCCGCTAAACAGAAGCGGGAGAAGCACGAAACGCTTCTCGGAGGCTTCCTCCTCCGCCGCTATGACAACGGCCTTCCCCATGTCCTCGCGCATCGGGGGCTCACGTGGATTGTAGCCTTGGCATGCCTCGTTGCGGCCGGTGTACTCTTCACCTTCGTGGGGGGAGAATTCATGCCCCCCCTCGAAGAAGGCAACCTCTGGATCCGTGCAACGCTGCCGCAGGATATCTCTTTCCAGGCCGCCGCAAACATCGCCGACGACTTGCGGGCGCAAATCGCAAAGTCTCCCGAGGTCACGCAGACCGTATCGCAAATGGGCCGTCCCGATGACGGAACCGATGTCGTAACCTTCAATGACGTTGAAATCTCCGTCGCGCTCAAGCCGCCCGGTGCGTGGCGGGCGGGCCTGACTAAGGACAAGTTGATCGATGAGATGAGCCATCGCCTCTCACGAATCCCGGGCATGGACCTCAATTTTTCCCAGAATATCCAGGACAACGTCGAAGAAGCCATGTCTGGCGTCAAGGGGGAAAACTCACTTAAGTTGTTTGGCGACGATTTTGACACGCTGTCGCGTATCGCCAACCAGATCGCACAGGTAATGCAATCCGTAAATGGCGTCGCGGACGTGGGTGTCTTTCGCGTCGGCGGCCAGCCCAGCCTGCTCATCCGGATCGACCGCGCCAGGGCTGCTCGCTATGGACTCGCCGCGGCTGATGTCAATGCCATCATCCAGGCCGCGGTCGGTGGCGCAGCCCTCACCCAAGTCATTGAGGGCGACCGGCGGTTCGATCTGACCGTCCGTTTTCCCGAACGGTTTCGCAATGGCCCCGAGGCCATTAAGGGTATCCTGTTGCCGACGGCTGACGGCAGTCGCATTCCCATTGGTCAGATTGCCGACGTGGAGACTCGCGATGGTGCATTCATGATTTATCGTGAGAACGGCCGCCGTTACATTCCCATCAAGTTCAGCGTGCGCGGTCGCGACCTGGCCACCACCATTGAGGACCTGCAGCGGCAATTGGCGGACAAGATCAAGTTGCCGTCGGGCTATAACTACACATGGGCGGGAGAGTTTGATAGCCTGCGCAAGGAACAGCGCCGCCTTGCCTTCATCATACCGGTGAGTTTGGTTGCGATTCTCGTCCTGCTCTACATCCAATTCCGCACCTGGAAGGATGCGCTCATCGTGCTGGGCACACTGCCATTCGGGGCCATCGGTGGCGTGCTGGCATTGTTCCTCACCCGCACACCCTTCAGCATCTCTGCCGCGGTTGGGTTTACTTCGCTCACCGGCGTCGCCACCCTGGGGGCAGTCGTCTTCCTGTCGGGCATCCGTCGTGCGCAACAAGAGAAAGGTTTCGACGCGGGGCTGAAGACAGGTTGCAGCGATGAAATGCGCCCGGTGGTGATGGCTTGCATGGCCGCCGGCCTTGGCCTGTGCCCGGCTGCCCTTGCCAACGGCATCGGCGCCCAGGCGCAACAGCCGCTGGCTCGTGTTGTCGTGGGCGGCATGTTCACCACGGTCCTGGCAATCCTGTTTGTGATGCCCCTGTTGATTCGCGGTCTTCGCACCAAGGCCGATCTTGAAGCGCAGACGGCCATAGAAGGGAAGCCGTAGTTTCCTCAATTGACTGTGCAGGGCAACAGATCAGGAGCAGTCTGAACCGCGAACGCCCAGACGAGCTTGTAGTTGCTTGCGATACCGCCGGCTCAATCGGAGGCTGGTTCCGTTCTCCAGCAGGACCTCGTACTCGCCGTCTTCACCGATCTTTAGACCGCGGACGCGATCGCAGTTGACGATGGTCGAACGGTGGATGCGGCAAAATATGGCCGGATCCAAGTCCTGCTCGAGTTCGGACATGCTGCGGCGCAACAGGTGTGTTCTCGGTCCGACGTGCAGGCACGCGTAGTAGTCGGCAGCCTCGATCCAATCGATCTCGGAGATTCTGACGAACGAGACTTGTCCGGTGCCCTTGATGGCCAGGCGCTCCAGTTTTCTTGGAAGATCTTTGCCAAGCATGATCTTTCGCTTGGCGCGGTCGAGGGCCAGGTCGAATCGAGCGTTGTCGAACGGCTTCAAGAGGTAATCGAGCGCTCCCGCCTCGAACGCCCGCAGCGCGTAATGGTCGTAGGCGGTTACAAAGACGACGGCGGGAGGCAAGTCCTTGCCCAGAAGTTCAAGCACATCGAAGCCGTCGCATTCGGGCATCTGAACGTCGAGGAAGACCAGGTCCGGCTTCGCACTCCGAATCGCTACTGTTGCTTCTGCCCCAGAGCCGCACTCGCGGACAATCTCTATCTCCGGATCAAGCCGCAATAACGCGACAAGGTTACTGCGCGCGAGTGGTTCGTCATCCACAATGATCGTGCGTATCTTCATAAGGTTGTGAACGGGCGGCACAAATCACTCCTTGAAGGGCACGGAAATCGATACTGCCACGCCGCCCGGTTCCTGGTTCTGCATGTCTAAATGGAACGCGTCTCCGTACAGGCTTTGCAGGCGAGTTCGCATATTGGAGATCCCGATCCCGGCATGAGCCTTCTCCGAGGTCGCAGGCAGGCTAGGGCCGTCGTTGTAGACGCTGAGGGTGAGTTTGCCGTTGGAGCGGAATGCAGTAATCCTGATCGCACCCCCCTGGACACGTTTTGCGATGCCATGTTTGACCGCATTTTCGACCATGGGCTGCAGAATCAGGCTGGGAACCTGGGCCAGCAAGAGTTCCGTCGGTACATCCACGCTAAAGTGAAGACGCTCGACAAATCGCACCTTCTGAATTTCAAGATATTTTCGCGCAAACTCTAATTCCTCTCCCAGGGGCACTTCCTGGCGATTGGAATCCTCCAGGACCCGGCGGAGAAAGTCGCTTAGCCCGACAATCATGCTTACGGCGGCGTCGTTTCGTTTTTCGCGCACCAGGCCAACAATTGCATTGAGTGAGTTGAACAGGAAATGGGGCTCGATTTGCCGCCGCAGAGCATCGAGACGTGCCTTGGAGAGCTGTTCGTTGAGACGCGCAGTTTCGGTTTGCTGAAGGGCCAATCGCTCTCGGGAGTCCAGCATGTAGCTGACCAGGAGGATGGCAACGTAAAGGATCAGGTACAAGAGAAGCCCGTTGTAGAACTTGTGCAACCAAGCATAAGAAAACGGATCTGGATCCGGAGTAGCCCATGGGTTCAGCAACTCTTCGACAGCAGTGGTCCAGGCGGCGGAAACGAGGCCGATGGCTGCGCAGGCAGCAAGGTGCGTGCCCCAGGTGGAGAAGCGTCTGAGATGCAGGGGAGCATCGCGGCCCAGGCGTAGCACGAGCGGCGTTGCTAACGCCCATGGCAGCCACGAAAGCAGCAAGGTCACGAACAGCTGGGCCCAGGCATGGTGCATGCCTTCCGCGCGCATGACGAGGACGGTCTGCGTCGCATTGAACAGCCCGGCAACCGTCCAGATTGCAGCAATCCAGAACCATTGTGGCCGCTTGGAGCGGGTCAGGATCGTGTCCATGGGGAGAATCGTATTCTACGACTTCGCCGGAGTATCCAGGAATGCAGCGAAATGGCAGCCAGATGCAGCCGGCGGTCTGGCCTTTGCAAGATGGTAGCGCGATACTGTCCCCATGATTGGCAGAATAGCCCTACTTCTCAGTGTGATCGCTTTCGCGCCGCCGCCCGTCTTCCGCGAGCGCGCGGCGCCGAGTCCGGAATTTACCAATGACGGCCAGATGAGGCTCCCCGAACATTATCGGGAGTGGGTTTACCTTACCACCGGTTTTGACATGAGTTATGACCCCGCGATGCAAATGGGCGACCACCACATGTTCGACAATGTCTTTGTCAATCCCGAGGCCTACAAAGCCTTTGTGGACACCGGCACGTGGCCGGATAAGACGATACTCGTGCTCGAGCAACGCGGCGCCAGGGGGAAAGGCTCGATCAACCAAAAAGGTAATTATCAGGGAACCGACGTCATGGGGCTTGAGGTACACGTGAAGGATGAGGCGCGTTTTCCGGGTAAATGGGCGTTCTTCCCCTTTAATGGCGGCACAACCGCAAAGATGATCCCAACCACCGCCGACTGCTATAGCTGTCACGCCGAACACGCGGCAGTGGACACGACGTTTGTCCAGTTCTATCCGACTCTTCTGCCCATCGCTGAGAACAAGCGCACGCTGTCTCCCTCCTACCTAAAGGAGATTGCAGCACCGGCACAGCGGTAGAAGAGCGCACACGCCGGCCCTGTTTATGATGCGTGCGACGGGATGAATCGATAGCCGAAGTTGCGCTGCGTCACGATATATCGATGAGTCTCCGTCGTTTCTACCTTTGTTCGCAGCGCACGGATGAGGACCCTGAGAGACTCTCGGGCCGCTGCGGGATTACCCCACAGCATCTCAAGCAGGTTCTCATACCGAAGAAGCTGGTCGGGATGTTCGCCGAAGCACGTCAGCAATTCAAACTCTTTGGGGCTGAACTGCATTTCGACGCCTCGGACCCAGGCCCGGCGCATGTGGACATCGATGACAAAGTCTCCCGCATGGATTGGCTGCGACGCGGACTGGGCCGAACCACTGGCCTGCTTTGCGAGCGCGTTCGCGGGGCCAGGCGGAGCCTGGGATACGAAAGGATGTCGTTGGAGGACGCCCGTGATAGTGCCCTCCCAGGCCATTCGGATAATCAGCGACCTTTTTCTCACGCCAAGTTTCTTGAAGATCTGCTGCAGGGATGCTTTGACAGAACCTTCAGAACGTTTCAGAGATCGTGCAATCTGCCCGCTAGTCCAACCTTCCAGTACCCGCATCAGGACCTTGCGTTCTTTTTGCGTGAACGGTGTTGAACCATGCGTGGCATCGGGTTCCCCGCTTGGTTGCGTCTCAGGTGTTGCGCGCCGCTGGTCAAAATGCGTGCTCGACGGGTCCCCGCCTTCCAGGCTCGCCGCCGGTATCTTTCGCGTCGAACGAATGACGCGCAGGATAGGACCCGCGAAACCGCGCTTCTGGGCAGCGAGGGCAAAGAGCTCGAGCTCTTCTTCGCGGCATTCGCAATTGAGCAGGATCAGGTCAATGCCGCCTGATTCCAGACGTTTAAGGGCGTCAAGCAGGTCCTTGGTTCTACTTGCAACTGTCACCTCGCGCCGGCTGAAGATTTGGTGTACGAGCTCATCGTTTGCAAGTTTGCCCCGCCCGGCCACCAACAGCCTGCGTTGCCGGTCGTTGGCTTGTTGGCCGGTTCCGGGCCTTGTTCCGGGCCTCGTTCCGGGCCTTGTTCCGGGATAGCTGTTGGCTCGCATATCCTCGCTCGTTTCACCTACCTGCGCCGTAGCGGTTTTCAAGATGCTCCTTAGTTCTCGAACTCCGTTTCCGGTACGGGTAGAACATCGTTGGGTCCCGCGAACCAGACATAAAGCGTTGGCAACAGAAAGATGCTCATCACCAGATCAGCGATCAAGCCGCCAACGATGACGATGGCGAAAGGCCGCTGCGAATCCGATCCGATGCCGTGAGACATAGCAGCCGGAAGCAGTCCCAGCGTGGCCACCAGCATGGTCATCATGATGGGACGCAACCGCAGCACCGCCCCTTCCACGGCTGATTCTTCAATCGAATGTCCTCGCGCGCGCAGCTGATTGATGTACTCAAGCATGATCACGCCCGTCTGTACGGAAACCCCGAAGAGGGCCAGAAAGCCAACGCTTGAGGAGACGCTGAAGTTCGTGTGCGTCACCAGCAACGCCAGCAATCCGCCGATACGGGCCATAGCGACAGTGGCTAGAATCACCAGCGCCCACTTGATGGACTTGTACATCGAATACAGGATGATGAAGATCAGCAGCACGGTTAAAGGCACGATGATGAGCATCCGCGCTTCCGCGCGTACTTCGCTCTGGTACTCACCCTCCCAGCCGAGGTGATACCCACGCGGGAGTTTTACCTGGGCCTCCACCTTCTGAATGGCCTCTCGCACAGCGTCACCAAGCGCGCGATCGCGTACGCTGTACTTAATAGCGACATATCGCTGGTTGTTTTCGCGATAGATTTCAGAGCCCTCGTCCGCTTCCTGGACCTTACAGAGCTGGGACAGCGAAACTCGTTCTCCCGCCGGCGATAACAAGCGGATGTTGTCGATCGCTTGCCTGGTATCCCGGTACTGAGGGAGATAGCGTAAGGTGAGGTTATAAACCTCCTCGCCCTTCAAGACCTGGGTGAGAGCATTGCCTCCCACCGCGGTCTGGACGGCATCCTGGATGTCCGCTACATTGATCTGCCAGCGCGCGGCCTTCTCACGATCCACCGCGAAGACGAGATCAGGCTGGCCGGTAACATTGAAGACCCCCAGGTCCGCAATACCCCTGACGCGGCTCATAATGCCGGCTATTTCATTGGCCTTATCCTCGAGCAAATGCAGGTCGCTGCCATAGACTTTGGTGGCAAGCTCGCCCTTCACTCCGCTGACTGCCTCCTCCATGTTGTCTTCGATTGGCTGCGAGAAGCCCCAAACCACCCCCGGCAGGTTCCTTTCGAGCTGCATAGTCATGGATGCGATCAGCTCTTCCTTGTTCTGATGGAAGACCGGGCGCCATTTCTCCTTCGGCTTCAGACCCACGAAGTATTCGGTATTAAAAAATCCCGTGTGGTCGGTCCCGTCATCCGGGCGGCCCGTTTGGCTGGTGCAGTTGGTCGCTTCAGGAAAGGAGCACAGCAGGATTCTGGCCCGATTCGCCACCGATACACCTTCATTGGGTCCTGCGCTTTGCTCAAGAGTGCCGCGCACCCAAAGCGAGCCTTCGTCCAAATGGGGCAGAAATTCCGAGCCGATGACGCCGCCGAAGGCGAGATAGATAGCGATAAAGAGGCCGACAACGCCAACGCCGACAGTGATAACTCTTTGATGGATGGCCCAGGTGACGCCCTTACGGTAGCGCACAATAAGGAATCCCATCACCGGGTTGGTCCATTCCTTCGCCCCCTTGCGGAACAGAAAACCGGCAAGGACAGGAGCAACGATCATGGAAAAGGTGAGAGCGCCCAGCAGAGCAAAGGCCACTGTCCATGCCATAGGCCTGAAGAGCCGGCCTTCGACCGCTTGCAACGTGAAAATCGGCAGATAAGCCGTGATGATGATTCCAATCGCATAGAAAACCGGGCGTTGCACTTCGTGAGCTGCCTCTCGAATCTGCTCTGCAGGCGTCCTCGTCTCGTCGCCGTGATGACTGAGGTGGCGAACGATGTTTTCCACCATGACCACGGAGCCATCCACGACCATGCCGAAGTCCAGCGCGCCGAGCGAGAGCAGGTTGGCTGGAATATGCTTTAGATCAAGGCAAATCGAAGCGAACAATAAAGAGAAGGGGATAGTGAGTGCAACGATGATTGCGCCGCGCACGTTGCCCAGGAACAGGAACAGAATAATCACCACCATGATGATTCCCTCGGCCAGATTGTGCAGCACAGTGTGGGTTGTGAATTCCAGCAGTTCGCTTCTGTCGATGAAGGGGACCAGCTTTACGCCTTGGGGCAGAATCTGATCATTCAGTTCCTGCACCTTCTTATGGATGCCTTCCAGTACGGGCTGCGCATCGTCCCCTTTTTGCAGGACCGCGATACCCGACACGACATCGTCGTTATCGATGATTTTCCCGTCTTCACGGTGAATCGCCTGACCAAACTGACCCAGCCGGATCTCCGGACCCTGGGTCACGATCGCAATGTCCTTCACCCGGAGAGCCGTGCCGCCTTTGGTCATAATGACCGTGTTTTCGATGTCCTGGATATTTCTGACCAGACCGACGGCCCGCACGTTAATCTGCTGTAGCCCGGCGATGATGAAGCTGCCGCCCGCGTTGGCATTGTTGTTGCTAAGCTGCTGCTCCACCTGGGCGATGCTGAGTCCGTAGGAGACCAGTTTGTCCGGGTCGAGACGCACTTGGTATTCGCGCGTAGGACCACCGAATGGGTTGGTATCCGGAACACCTGGAACACTCTTTAGGTTCTTCTCTATTACCCAGGTTTCGAGCGTCTTCAAATTCATCGGGTCGTACTCGGGGTTTGTACTCTGGAGCGTGTAGAAGTAGATCTGGCCCACCGGGCTCCAGTCCGTCCCCATCTGCCCAGTGACACCCGTAGGCAGCGTTACCTGCGAAAGCCGCTCCAGCACCCGTTCGCGGTTCTCGAAGTTCGTCGTTTCCTCGCCGAAAACCATTTCTACGGTCGAGAGCCCGAAAATCGACCAGGAGCGCACATGGGCAACTCCGGGAATACCGTTCATCACGGTTTCGAGCGGGATGGTGACCTGTTGCTCGATCTGCTCAGCGGAGATTCCGGGCCACTGTGCGATGACGTCGACATAGTTATTTGCGACGTCCGGATACGCTTCCACGGGAAGTCGATGGAACGCAACCACGCCCCAGGCAAACAGAAGCACCGCGCCTGCCAGTACGAGAAATCGGTTCTGCAGGGCGAAGTCGACCAGCCTGCGAATCATTTCGCCTCCAGCGTGGCTTCCAGCTGAAGAACCTCTGATACCACCTGCTGGCCGGGTGCAATGCCGGAAAGGATCTGCTGGTTGTTCCCGGGCAGCATGTCGCCGGCATTCACTTCAACGCGCTTGAATTGCTTGCCGCCCGCGGGGATAAAGACCCAGTCGCGGTCATGCAAGTGCAAAATGGCGGTCGAAGGCACGACCGCAAAGGCCTGTTTGTTTCTGCTTTCGAAGGTTGCGGTTACAAACATGCCCAGCTTGAGTATTCCCGGATTGCGAATCTCGATGCGCACCTTAGCGGTGCGGATGCTGGGGTCAAGCACTGGCCCTATGTCGGTGATGTGGCCCCTCAATGTCCCATCGGGATATGCGTTTGCATGGATCAGTGCTTCTTGCCCGAGGTGGATCTTAGGAATGTCATTTTCATAGACATCACAAATGATCCAGACGACAGACAGATCGGCGATGGTGAAGGCCGTCGATGACCCCGAGAAGTTCACACCCGCAGCAGCTGCGATGGTGACGTTCTGGGCAACAATGACGCCGGAGATCGGCGCATACACTGGAACGATGCTGTGGGGATCATGCTTGTCGATACCGAGGGTCTGCAACTGCTCCTCTGCAGCGGTCAGGTCTGCCTGATTATCCCTCTCGGAGTCCTCTGCCTGCTCCAGCCCGCCCAGCGAGATGGCGCCATGCTCGTAGAGGTCCTTGGCGCGTACGTAGGCCTTATTCGTAAGCTGCTCATCGTTGACGGCCTTCAGATAAACGTCAAACGCATTGGTGACGTCGGGACTCTGCACCTTCAAGAGCAGATCGCCCTTCTTCACGTAGTCGTCAAGCCGGGTCTTGATGTCCACCACGCGGCCGCTGGCCAGCGAAATGACGGGAACTTCGCGAGCGATATCGGGATTTACGGTTCCGGTGACGTTCAACTGGGCAGGAGCCTCCATGCGGTTTGCTGAAACCAACGAGAATTGCTCCGGCTTTTCAACAGTTACAAGGGCCGTATTGCTCGTGTCGATGACTTGCGCCGACGGCGCTGCGCCGTCAGCCGGGTTGAACTTCTTCTCACACGCAGTCAAAGAAAGGCAAAGGCTGAGGCATACGATCGTTTGCAAAGCCGGCTCATTTTTCATTGGAGGACCTCACGCCCTACAGCAAGATTCATTTGGCTGGCGGCTGTCAGATAGGCGCCAATCAACTGGAGATAGGCCAGTTGAACCACCCGGTAGTCGCTTTGCGCGTTGAGAAAGTCCATCAGCGATGCTCCTCCATGCTGGTAGGCATAGGTCACGGTGTCGCGCACACGCGTCGCCTGGTCGCGGTACTGGTCCTTGTACGGCTTGAGCAGCGCAACGTTGCTGCGCAATTGCTCGTAAGAGGAATCCACGTCGCTGAAGACCTGCGCCCGCGCCGCATCTGCCGTCTTCTGGCTGCGGTCGATGTCCAGCAAGGTGCGCTGCTTCTCGCCCTGGTTGCGATCGAAGATACGCAGCGGAATGCTGACGCTGAGGCCGAGCGTGTTGAAATCGTTTGGATTGTTGAACGATGGGTTGTTGGTATACCACGCGCTATACGTCGGATCGGTCGAGCCGTTGGAGATAGCCAGCGTATGATCTGTCTTCGCTTTGTCGATCGCCTGCACTGCGGCTCTCAGGTCGGGTCTGTTGTCCAGTGCGATCTGATGAAAGCCGTTCAACGGTTGCAGTGATTCGTTCCAGTCGAAATTGCCGGTTACGTCGAACTGATCCACCGGCGTGCGGTCGTTCAGCAACTGGAGCAGCAGAATCTTCGCTGTCCGCAAATTGACGATAGCGGTCTGAATCTCGGACTCATACTGCACCCGCAGAAGCTCAATGCGATCCAGGTCGATCCGGGCCAGGTCGCCGGCCTTGAAACGGCTGCGGCTGATCTCGATGATCTTGTCGTAGTACTCCAGGTCGGCCTTCGCCAGTTCGAGCACCGCCTTCGCCTGCAAGGTTTGCACGAAGTTGCTGCGTAGATTGAAGATCAGATTCCGCTCCAGGTCAGCATGCAGCGATGTGGTGATGGTCGTGTTCTCTTTCGCGTCTTCCAGGCGCAACTCGCGCTTGTGATCGCGTTCATGCAGATAGCTGAAGCTGGGTTGATACTGAGTACCTTTCAGTGGTTGCCAGACACCGTTAGACGGAGCGATTTGAGTCCCATCCGTTAAAAAAGCGAACTGCGGATTCGGCCGTAGATACGCAGTCGTTTCCTCTGCCTTGGCCTCGTCGATGCCGATCGCATCCGCCCGCAACGCCGGGTTCACCGCTTCAAACTTGGCCCTGACCTGGTCCCAGGTGTAACTGGTCTGCGCCCTCGCAGGCGTGCTGGTAAGTGCCGCTCCAAGGAACGCGGCGAGAAGAGGCAGGGAAGAAAGGAATACTGATCGTCTTAAACTCATGGGGGAC
>Ga0182015_10005769_pt1 | contig 12713 bp, 11 predicted proteins | sample 712P3MmetaG_FD_120478 | JGI IMG/M metagenome (GOLD analysis project Ga0182015, IMG submission 120478) | Permafrost microbial communities from Stordalen Mire, Sweden - 712P3M metaG | ecosystem: Environmental > Terrestrial > Soil > Wetlands > Permafrost | place: Sweden: Stordalen | collected...
AGCCGCCCGGCAGCGCCATGGCGTTGATTTCATCGGTATCGATGACCTTGATGGTGAAGGGCACCTTGCAGTCGGAGTTCTTGACGATGTTCTGGCCGATGCGGTTCACGTATTCGACCACGACCGGGTCGGTGATGAACTTGGTGCTCTTCTCGATCTCGTCGGCATACTGCTTGCCCATTTTGATTTCCGACTCGGTCGAGTACCAGTTACCCATGCCGCGCGCGCCGATACTGCGCGTTCCCACGGCGTTCACGTCGTCGATGGTGCCGCCTTTGACGCCGGGCATATTGCCGTCTTTATCCGGCTGCGCCTGGGGGAAGGGGTTGACGTTGGGGTCGGTCTGGCCGTTCTTGCCGGTCACCGGTGGCGGAGTGCTCTCGTCATCCGACGCAGCGACGGGAGCGGTAGTCTGCGGTGAGCAGATGTCGCCACCCTTGTCCGGAGCCCGATGCAGGACCGGACCGGAGCAATCCTGTGTGGGCTGGGTATTGGCCGTGGTGTTGCCGGCGGTGGTGCTGGCGGAATCGGGGGCCTGTTGCGCCGCCGGCGCCGAGGTCTGCTGGGGGGCCGGAGTTCCACCGGAGGGGGCGCTTGAACCGGTCGTGCTCTGCGCGCACAGGGAGGCGGCCGCAACGGCCAAGCCGGCGCAAACCAACAGGTTCAGGGAGATTTTTGGGGTGGGCATAGGCAGACCCTCCTGCAGGGCGGACGTAACCCTGCTGCTCTTAGACGTAGTATGCGCCTTTTCGGTGGCGGCTGTCCGGGGAATATTTCCCAGGGCTGCTGCGGAAAGAAACATGGGGCGGGGCGGACCGAGTGGGCAGCCGGGGCACCCTCAGTTGACCTGCTGGAGGCGCTCGATGAGCTTGCGGGCGAGGCTTTCGCCGGACTCCGACCAGAGAAGCCGGGTGGAAATACCGGCGTTCTTCTGGATGCGGTTGGTGAAGTCGACCAGACGCTCGACGTTCTGCTTGACGCGAACGACCGCGTCTTCGTCCAGGTCCATATCCTCGTAGAGAAACGGCGTATCGAGGCCAAAATCGACGCGGATGTGGCCGTTGGTCTCGTAGGCGCCGTCGTCGAATTCCGGGCCGAAGCCGACGATGCGCACGACGCGCGGCTCATGGCGCCAGGTGGTGTCGAACCCGGCTACCTGCTCTGGAACCCAGAGCTCCCAGATCAGCTCAAACTCCCAGGCATAGTCTTCGTGGGCGTACTCCATGGCGGCTGCGATGACGGCGCGGGGGCTGGATTCCTCGTCGTCTGTCTCGTTTCGATACACGCGCTGCCAGAAAGGGGTTTCGTTCCAGGAGATGGGGTAGACGGTGGCAGCGGAGACGCGCGCCGATCCACCGATTGCGGCGAACTGCTCCATGACCTTCTCGAGGGCAGCCGGCAGGGCTTCCAGGCGGAAGTTGGGGTACCAGAGACTGAGGTAGAGCTGGTCGGCCATGGTTGCTTTGAAGAGCTTACAACTCCCGGGTGGGAGTTGTGCAAGCCAATCTACGCCGAACCCCGGGCCAGCTCAGACCGCGGCCTCTTGCCTATTCAATGCGTTCGTGCCGGTAGCCCGCCTCCGTCAGCGCCGCGCGAATCTCTTCGATGTGCTGCGCGCCTCGTGTTTCGAGGGTGAAATCGATGACCGTGTCGCCGAGGCTGACGCCGTAGTAGGCGCGGTCGTGGGCCGTCTGCACGATGTTGGCGCGGAGATCGGCGATGATCTTCGTGAGGTGGTGCAGGGAGCCGGGGCGGTCGGTGAGGTGGATGCGGACCCGGGTGCGGCGTCCGTCCTTGACCAATCCGCGCTCGATGATCTTTGAGAGCAGGGTGACGTCGATGTTGCCGCCACAGACCAGCACCGCGGTACGCTGGCCGTTGAGGCTGGTCTTCTTCTGGAGGAGAGCAGCGAGGGCCGCAGCACCCGCGCCTTCGGCCAACGTCTTTTCGCGTTCCAGCAGGACGAGGATGGCGCTGGCGATCTCCTCTTCATCGACGGTGAGAAGTTCGTCGACGTATTTGGCGACCAGCGGAACGGTGCGCTCGCCAGCGCGACGGACGGCGATGCCGTCGGCGATGGTGGCTTCAGCGGGAATGGTGACGGGATGCCCGGCTTCGCGCGCACGCAGCATCGAAGGCAGGCGCTCAGTCTGAACGCCGATGACGCGAACCTGCGGACGGTTCTCCTTGATGGCGCAGGCGACGCCACCGATGAGGCCGCCGCCGCCGATGGGGACGACCACGGCTTCGAGGTCGGGGACCTGCTCCAGCAGCTCGAGGCCGATAGTTCCCTGCCCTGCGATCACCTCGTCGTCATCGAAGGGATGGAGGAAGGTGAGGCCGTCAGCGTAGCTCTGGCGGATGGCTTCGGCGCAGGCCTCGTCGTAGTCGGCGCCATAGAGGACGACGTCCGCGCCGTAATTCGAGGTCGCGGCGACTTTGACGAGGGGCGTCATGAGCGGCATAACGATGCGCGCGCAGATACCGTGCTGGCTTGCATGGAACGCGACGGCCTGGGCATGATTGCCGGCGCTGGCCGCGATGACGCCGCGATGGCGCTCATCGTCGGAGAGCGTGAGGATTTTGTTCAGCGCGCCGCGCTCCTTGAAGGCGCCGGTGCGCTGCAGGTTGTCGAGCTTGAGAAAAACCTGCTGACCCGTGATCTCCGAAAGGCCGGCGGAGTGGCGCGCGGGCGAGAGGTAGATGTGGCCGCGGATGCGCTCCTGCGCGGCGCGGATGGAATCGAGTGTGATGGTCAAGGCTGGCGTTCTCCCTTCGACATAAAGGCCCCAAACGAAAAAGCCATCGGCGCCCGGAGCGCGATGGCTGTTGTGCGTTGATTGCGATTGCTCGCTTAGCCGCCCGCTCACAGTTTCATGGACATGCTAATTCGCGCAGTGGCGACAACGAAGGCGCGAATGGAGCGCGGCTGGAGCATGGGATGAGGAGACCAGAGGTTACGATCCGTGTCAATTCACCTGAGGCAGGATAATGGAGGGATGCCGCTGCTGCCGGAGATTCCTGCGCCCATCGAACTGAGCACCGGGGTCCCCGGCGACCCTGCTCGCTGGGCCGCGCCGCTCGAGTGGGACAAGTTTGTTGCGTTTCTGGGCGCGTATGCGCAGTCGGTGCTGGGGCGCGCGTGGATTGGCGCGCTGACGCCGTCGACAGACCGCGCGTGGATGGGGCGGCAGCAGACGCTGGTTGCGGAGATGCGGCTGCTGGTGGCAGCCGGCGTGATGCCGCAGTTGCGGGCGCTCTTCGATCCGTCGGAGCTGCTGGCGAAGGCGCGGATTGAGGGCGTGGCGCTTGAATCGCAGGAACTGCGGGCGGTGATTGGGCTGGCTGAGGAGATCACCGGCTGGACGGAGCTGATGCGGACTCCGCCGGAGAACACGCAGGACCGGTTGCCGGAGCTGACGGCGCTGTCACACGAGCTGCTCGCGACCAGCCTGCGTCCGCTCACGGAGTCGATGCGCGAGAAGATCCTGCCGGATGGCACGCTGACCGACGACGCATCGCCGGAACTGCGGCGCCTCCGGCGCGAGATGGAGCGCCAGCAGCGGGCGATCGAAGAAAGCCTGCGGTCCGCGCTGCGACGTTATTCCGAGGGCGGCACGGTGCAGGATGAGCTGATCACGATTCGCGGCGAGCGGTTCGTGATTCCGGTGAAGTCGGAGTGGAAGCGGCGCGTGCAGGGGGTGGTGCACGGAGCAAGTTCCAGCGGGCAGACGGTGTACGTGGAGCCGCTGGAGACGATTGAACTGAACAACGACCTGGTGCGCCTGCTGGAAGACGAGCAGGAGGAGATTCACCGGATTTTTCTGCAGATGACGCGCCAGATCGCGCAGGTGGCCGGGCCAATTCTCTCCGGGGCCGCGGTGCTGGCGGAGGTGGACACGCTGCTGGCGCGGGCGCGCTTCGCTCAGGAATACGATTGCTTCGCTCCGAAGTTTGCCGAGGAGCGCGCGCCGGAGTTTCGGCTGAAGAACGCGCGGCATCCGATGCTGGAGCGGCGTCTGCGTGCCGAAGGGAAAGCCATTGTTCCGGTCAGCCTGGAACTGGCCGGCGCGGACCGGCAGCTCATCATCAGCGGCCCAAATACCGGCGGCAAGACGGTGACGCTGAAGACGGCGGGATTGCTGGCGATGATGGCGCAGGCCGGCGTTCCGGCGCCTGCGGATGAGCTGGTGTCACCGGTCTTCGATGCCTTCCTCGCCGACATCGGCGACGCGCAGTCGATTGAGCAGGATTTGTCGACCTTCTCGGCGCACGTGACGAATCTGAACCGCATTGCGGGGCTGGCCACATCGCGTTCGCTGGTTCTGCTCGACGAGCTGGGCTCGGCGACTGATCCCGAAGAGGGCGCGGCGCTGGCTGTTGCTGTCGCCGAGCATTTTCTAAAGGCTGGCGCGTGGTCGATTGTGTCGACGCACCTGACTTCGCTGAAGGTTTATGCAGAGAACACGCCCGGTGCGGTGAATGCCGCGGTGGGCTTCGACGAGAAGACGCTGGCGCCGACGTATGAGGTGCGGCAAGGCGTGCCGGGAGCCTCGGCGGGAATCAACATTGCGCAGCGGCTGGGGCTCAGCGCAGAGATTCTTTCCGCAGCGCGGCAGCGGCTGAACACGCAGACGCTGGACATCGCGCGTTTTATCGACAGCCTGCACGAGCAGCTGGCTTCGCTGACGAAGGATCGGGATCGCGTGTTGCGACTCGAAGAGGAATTGGCGCGGGAGCGCGCGCGGCTCGACGCCGAGGGGATGAAGGAGTGGCGGGCGAAGGTCAAGGACCTCGAAGGGCAGCTGCAATCCCTGATGAAGAGCTTTGAATACCAGATGCGCGAGACGGTGCGGGCGATTGAGGACCGAGCGGCGCAGCAGAAGCTATCGAAGCAGGCCGAACAGAGGATTGCGCGGCTGCGGCGGGAGTTTTCTGAAAGCTTCAACACGGCGGTGGTTGCGCAGCATACGGGCGCCGATCGCGGCGATCAGAATGCTCAGCCGCACATCGTGCGCCACGTTGCCGAGGGCGACATGGTGCGGCTGCGGACGCTCGGCCAGACAGGAACGGTGCGGCGGCAGATCGACGAAAAGACGTTTGAGGTTGCCGTGGGGGCGATGAAGATGCGCGTGGCGCGCGATGAGATCGCCGAGGTTGTTTCGGGCGGACGCAAACAGACGCCAATTGAATCCGCACGGCGGCGTGCGGGGATCAGCGTGCAAGTAGCCGAGCCGGACGTGGCGTCGAGCGAGATCAATGTGATCGGCAAGACGGCGGATGAGGCGCACGATGACGTCGAGAAATTCCTCGACCGCGCGTTTTTGGCGGGGCTGCCGCGCATCCGAATTATTCACGGCACGGGAATGGCCGTGCTGCGTCGCACGCTGCGCGCATGGCTGGAGAAACATCCGCAAGTGGCCTCCGTGACCGAGCCAGGACAGAACGAGGGTGGGGCGGGCGCAACGGTGGTGGAGCTGCGGGATTAGCTGCCGGGGGAGAACGCCGAAGGCATATGCCTGGACGGCGAGTCCCTTGACGAGACCTGGCAAAAAATGACAGGATCGGCTCGAAAGCAAGGTAAAGGCGATGATTCAGGTCATTACGGTGGAGCGGGAATACGGCAGCCAGGGCGCGGAATATTCGCATCACCTGGCCCAGCGCCTCGGCTGGAAGCACATCGACAGCTGCATCATCGAAGACGTGGCGCGCAAGGCCGGCGTCGCGCCCACGCTGGCCAAGCGCTGCGACGAGCGCATCGATCCGTGGTTCTACCGTTTTGGCAAGGCCTTCTGGCTGGGATCGCTGGAGCGGCTGCCGGGCGAGCCTCAGGTTTTCGACAGTGCGCGGATGGTCGAGTTCGTGAAGGGATACGTGCAGGAGCAGGCAGCCAAGGGCAGCTGCGTGGTGGTAGGGCGCGGAGCGGTCTGCATGCTGGCCAAATCGCCGGGCGCGTTTCACGTATTTGTGTACGCATCGATACCGCGCAAGATTCGCTACATTGAGGAGCACTTCCCGGAGCACGCCAAAGACGCCGAAAACGAAATCCTGGCGACCGATCGGCGGCGCGCGGAGTACATCCGGCGCTTCCACCAGCGGGAGTGGGACGATCGGCGCCTGTACCAGCTGATGCTGAATTCGTGCATGGGCATGGACGCGATGGTCGAAGCCACGATCGAGGCCGCGGGACTGCACGCGGTAGCCGCAGCCGCCGATCACACGGATCAGGCTGCTGCAGTTAGCTAAGCCGGCCGCTTTCGTTTAAGAGATCAGTTCTAGTGTCCGGGGCGGCCCTCTTCCGTCGCGTCCCACACCATGGCGTCGAAGCGATGTGTCCCGCGGAACCCAAGCCGTTCGTACAGGGATACAGCTCTGCGGTTGGAAGCGGTGACGGTGAGCGTGAGCATGGTGAAGTTGCGCCTGGCGAGGGCGCGCGCGCATTCGATCATCAGCAATCGCCCGAGACTCTGACCGCGGTATTCCGGCGCGACGCAGATTTGGGTGACGTGGCCAACGTCGTCGCGCACCCGGGAACAGAGCAGGAGTCCGACCAGGTCGCCGCTGCCGTGCTGCACCAGCGCGAACGAGGCCTCGGGATCGAAGTAGCCACACCCGGGAAATCGCACAATGTTATGCAGAAACCGCTGCGAACCGCCAGCAGTGCGGTACTGCTCGTTGATGTGGCCGTCGAGGTGGCCCTGATAGGCGGTCGCAATCAGGCGGGAGGCAGCGCCCAGGTCGGTTTCGTTCCAGAGACGCAGATTGATGCCCGCAGGCAGCGGAGGCGCGGCGATGACGCCGAATCCCGCTCCGTCCCCATGGGACGCGGCCGCAGATGGCTGCAGCGGCCACTCCATAAAGATGCGCTCGTGCACTTCAAATCCCGCGTCCTCAAAGACGCGCTGATGCACCCCGTGAGGATGAAGGAGCAGCTGCGACTCAATCCGCGATACGCCAGGGGTGCTCTTCAGCATTTCGAAGAGGCGCAGCAACAGCTCGTTGCGAATCTCGGTGGCCGATTGTCCGGGGCCTCCGGCGCCGTCGGGACTCGTCCCGGGATGGGACTCAAGCGGTGACAGCGCGAAGACGTCACCGATGACCGCCTTGTGTCCCTCGTAAACGCAGAAAACGTAGCCAACGATGCGGCCGTTCTCGACCGCGACATAGCCGGGGAGAATGCGCGAATCGAGATACTGCAGTAACAGGTCGGCCGAGCCGCGATAATCCCAGTGAAGACGCTCGCTCCAGATGCGGCTCTCTTCTTCCAGCAGGGGCCGGAGGCTGCCCGCGGAGAAATGGCGCAGGTCCAATAACTCGAACTGGAGCGCGGAGCTCATCGATAAGACACTGCCAGGGCGCTCTTTCAGACGCCAGAGGGGCTTGCTCTCGAAACAAATGCAAAAAACTGCTCACCGATTGCGGACTGCTCTTCCTGAATCACCGGCCGCGACTTCGTACACGATCAGATTTTGCGCAGGATAGGTGAAAAGTGGCTCGTATCGCCTGGCCTGCAGTGTTTGACGAAGCTCTGCAATTGAAGATTCCGAAATTACCAGAAGGTGCTGTCTGTCCGGAATGCCGTCCTGCATGGTGCCGCTTGCGAACTGCGGCGATTTATCCGGAATTCTGGGATCGAGCACCTCGAATTCCAGTTTCACTCCTGGCTTCCAGCCCGCCCTCATGGCGTCGAAGTCCGCCGCGTTCAGTACAGGCTGGCCGTTTACCGCTACCAGATCGTCGCCAACGAGCCTGCGCAGGCCCATTTGCTCGGCAGACGATCCTTCTTTGACTGCGTCGATGATCACGCCGTGCGGACCTGGACCGGTACTGGGCGGCAGGTCGCTCACCGTGATGCCAACATCGTAATTCACAGTGCGCTGATTTCGATAGAAAGAAAGTCCGTATTGTACATCTCGGCGCACGTGCCAGACAGCCACGACACCCGGCGGGGGGCTGATTTCGTCGAGAATCTGTGCCAGCGGCCGCGATGAAAAGGTCATATCCATGAGGGTGATATTGCGGTTCATGCCGTGGACCGCTGGGATGCCGAAGACAGGACCGATCCCGAACATGTACAGCAGCACGATGACCATGGGCGTGATGGTGGCGATGCGCAGGCGCTTGAGACCGAAACGAGCGACGGTAATGAGGATGAAGACGGTGGCGGCCACGCCCACCATGCTGGCGGCGATGATGGCGATGCGCGGCGGAACAGCCTCGGGGTCACGCAAGTGCAGCGGCATGAGGAGCACAAACATGGTCAGGATGCCGGTAAGCACCGCATGCAGGACGAGAAGCCACGGCTTGAGGCCACGGTTGCGGATGCGGTTGAGGTAGTCGCCGGCAAGGATGGTGAGCGGAGGCACCGCGGGCAGGATGTAGCCGGGCAGCTTCGATTCGGAAAAGGAAAAGAAGACGATGGGCACCAGGGCCCACAACACCAGGAATTCCGGAAAGGCGTCTCCCGCGCGGCCGTGGCCTACGTAGAGAATCTTCGCTCGCCGCACGCGCCATTCGTTGATCGATCCGCCGACGGCGTCGGCGAAGGCGGTGACTGCGATAACCGCCCAGGGCGTCAGGCCCAGCAACATCACCGGCACGTAATACCAGAACGGATGGTAGTGCTCAAATCGATCGGTGGCGAAGCGCTCCAGGTTATGTTCCAGGAAGAAAATTTTCAAGAAGGTTGGGTTGCGCAGCTGGACGGCGATGAACCACGGCAGGACCATCGCGAAATAGAGCACCATGCCGGGCCACCACAGGCTGCGGCGGAATAAGGACCATTCGCGGCGCAGACCGGCGAAGATGCCGATAATCACGAGCGCCATGAGAGGCGCGATGGGTCCCTTGGCCAGCGTCGCGGCGCCGACGAAGAAATAAATATCGAAGAGCCAGAACTTGCTGTTGGTCTCGTACCACGCGTACCAGCCGAGCATGCCAATGGCAAAGGGCGCGGCGAGCTGCATGTCGGTCGATGCGCCGCGGGCGAAACTGAGGATAGCCGCGCAGGACGCGGTGATGAGGGCCGCGTCCAGCTGGCCGCCATTGCGGAATCGGCGGATGTGCAGATAGATGAGCACCACCAGCATGAAGGCGAAGCTGGCCGAAGGCAGACGGGCGGACCAGTCGTGGACGCCGAATTCACGGAAGGCGAACATCGCGCGCCAGTAGTAAAGGGCCGGCTTTTCGAGCCACGGGTGTCCCCAGAGAACCGGGGTGACGTAATCGCGACGCGCCAGCATCTCGCGCGCGACCTGGGCGTAGCGAGGCTCGTCGGCGCCCACCAGTCCGAGGCCATCGCCGCCGAATATCGGCACCAGTCCGTAAAAGAGGAAGAATGCGGTCAGTCCAAACAGCGTCGCAGCTTCAGCGATTTCGCTCAACGCGGGAAATCGAGCGCGCACGCGCATCAACAGGCTGGGTGATCGCGGCGGCGAGCTGTGCTCCGGCTGCGCAGGCCCGGGCTCTTCCGGCGCGTCGAGGGCGTGCCCGGAACGCGAGGAGTTGACGTGGCCAGGACCTTCACCGGAACCCGTTTCAGTTTTCCCTGGATATTTCGTCTCGGTCACATTCCCGGTGCGCGATTCATTCATCCTGGTAAACGGCGTGGCTCTCGCGCGCAACGCGCATCAACGCGCCGCTTGCACCACCGGCCAGATACCTGAGGTATGGATGCACCACGATTGAGTCAGCCTACCAGATTCCGGTTCCGTTCTTCCGGCGATCCGGAATGGGCAGGAACCATCGTCACCAACTCGTTCCGCATCGTGGCGAGAATCTTCTCAGAGGCCTCGCGCAGAGGGCCCTGGAGCGTGCAGCCGCCGGCGTGCAGATGACCGCCCCCTCCGAAACTGGCCGCGATGCGTGCGACATCCAGCTGGCCCTTGCTGCGCAGCGAGAGCCGCACGCGATGGTCGGGCAGCTCGCGCAGCAACACCGCTGCCTCGACCCCGCCGATGGCGATGGCATAGTTAACGATCCCTTCGCAGTCCTCCTCGGCGGCGCCAGTGCGGGTCATGTCGTCATGCGTCACCCACAGCCACGCGAGCCTGCCTTCGCGCCTCAGGTTGGAGAGCGCGGCTCCCAGAAGCAGCATTTTCGACAGCGGATTGGAGAAGTAGACTTCGCGCGCAATGCCGGCGGGATCGGCTCCATGGCCGACCAACTCGCGGGCCAGCTCGAAAGCTTGCGCGTCGGTTCCTTCATAGCAGAACGATCCGGTATCGGTGAGCACGCCGGCGTAGAGGCAGGCCGCGATCTGCGGAGTCACTTCCGCGCCGGCTGCGTTTGCCAGACGATAAACCATCTGCGCCACGGCGCAGGCCTCCTCGTCAATCCAGTTGACATCGGCAAACGAGCGGCCGGTGGCGTGGTGATCGATGTTGACGAGGAAGCGGCCTTCGAGGCCGGCAAGGCGCGAACGCTGGACTCCGTCGCACTCCAGCAGGATCACCGCGTCGTAATCGCCCTCAAGGCGCGTCGTCTGCCGAATCTTCGAAGCGCAGGGCAGGCCGCGATAGATCAGCGGAACCGGATCGGCACAGATCAGGTCGGCATGCTTGCCCAGCTGATCGAGGATCAGCCCGCAGGCGAGCATCGATCCCACGGCATCCCCATCGGGACGTGCGTGCGAGCCGATGGCGAAGCGCTGCCCCCGACGCACGGCCTCCAGCACCGCCCGAAGACCCTCGGCGGGTGCAGTTCGGCGCTGGCCTAGGTCGCCCCGGTCGCCGGCGTTCTGCAGTGGAATGTCGTGTCCTGCCACCATGGCGTTCTTCCCGGTTCTTCAGCCGCTCTGCTCGGTGATCTGGGCCTTGAGGTTGGTCCTTCGTTTCCTGCCCAGCAACTCATCGATCCGCGCCTTCATCTTTTCGGAGCGGTCGATGTGGAAGGTCAGCTCCGGGATGTAGCGCTTTCCCGTCCTTTCCAGCAACTCGTGGCGGATGTAGCCGCGCGCGGCCATCAGGCCGTCCAGCGTATCGGCCTCCTCCTGCAGGCCGCCGTCGACGGCCACATAGATGCGGGCCGACTTTCCTCCCGGATTGAGCACGACCTGGCTGACATAGGCGAAGCTGATGCGCGGGTCGGAGAGCTGGCCCTCGATCATCGCGCCGATCTCGTCGCGCAGCGTTTCAGCTATGCGTTCCTGGTGGTACTTTCGTCCTCGTAGTTCCGGCATCGTCCCAACTCCTTCAACCGCACTGCATGGCATCGCCACAGTACGGAAGAAAACCCTTGAGAATATCAGAGTGGGGCCGCCCGGAAACAGGAAACGCAGGCCCTGCGTAGAAAAACTGTGCTAAACCATTCGTGTCTGTGCAGATGCTGCCTGCAATAGCACGAACCTTCGAGGCGAACTATGGACCGACAGTCGCTGCACTCGTTTATGACGCAGCATCGATACGGCGTGGTATCCAGCATAGGCCCGGACAGCACGCCGCAGTCGGCGCTGGTGGGCATCGCCACGAGCCCGGAGCTTGAGATCGTCTTCGACACGGTGAAGTCTTCGCGGAAATATTCCAACCTGATTGCGCGGCCGGCCTGCTCTTTCGTCGTCGGCTGGGCTGGCGAGCAGACGGTGCAGTTCGAGGGGATAGCAGAGGAGCTGCAAGGTACGGAGTTGAGGCGCTGCCAGGAGATTTACTTCGGCGCGTGGCCGGATGGTCCCGCGCGCATGGCGTGGCCGGGCATCACATACTTCGTCGTGCGACCGCGATGGATTCGCTACAGCGACTTCGACCAGAGGCCGCCTGTAATTGAGGTAATCGAATTGAGCAAGAAGTAAGAAGGGGCATCCGAAGATGCCCCTTCTCGACCGGTTGTCGCGAGATTCCCGCTACTTCGTCTTCGATGGCTGTTTGGCGATGATGAGGCCAGCGATTTTGTCGTAGGTCGCGGCGGGAACGATGCCCTTTGTCTTCAGCTGCGTCTTGTTGGCATAAGGACGGCCTGCAATGATCTTTTGCGAATAGGCGTCGCCGATGCCGGGGAGTGCCTTGAGCTGATCGGCCGTTGCAGAGTTGATGTCCACGAGGCTGGCGGCCGGTTTGCTGGCCGGAGCCGAAGTCGAGGCGGGCGCAGGCTTGGCCTGCGGTTGGGCGGCAAATGCCGGCAGCACGCTGAACAGCGAGCAGGCTGCCAGAGTGAGAAGAGCGGATCCAAAACGTGCGATTTTCATGCTGTCTTCCTTTCGTTCCTGAGAAATGTCTGGTGGGCGATCGATGCGGATCCGATAACGAATCGCACCCGAAGGGCGAGGGCGCGGCTTATTCGTGGTGACTGCCGAGCATACCCTCAGCTGCGCCCAGCAAGCTGCCAAACCCACCGGAGGCTGGGGCTCCTTCTGCTTCGGAACCCGCAGGTTGTTGGGAGCTCAGCAGCGAGCCGACAACTCCCTGGAACTGCTCCGGAACCTTCGACTTGATCAGCTCGAGGATCGCACGCTCCGCTTCCTGGGCCTGGTCCTGGCTGAGGCCGAATCTTTGTTGCAGCAAATCCGCAATTTCGTTCATGACAGTTGTTTCCCTTTCTTTGGTCAAAGGGGTCCGCTGACCGCACCGGGCAGAAATCGACAGCGCCGGGAAGCATGGACCACGGAATGAAGTTTTGGGGGATTTCGTCGCCAGTTTATGCCACAGGCTAAGGACGGAAGGAAGGACGGAGCTACCCTGGCGGAGCGGCTTCACTTGTATAAATGCGGCTGCGCAATTGCG
>Ga0182015_10005771_pt1 | contig 12710 bp, 10 predicted proteins | sample 712P3MmetaG_FD_120478 | JGI IMG/M metagenome (GOLD analysis project Ga0182015, IMG submission 120478) | Permafrost microbial communities from Stordalen Mire, Sweden - 712P3M metaG | ecosystem: Environmental > Terrestrial > Soil > Wetlands > Permafrost | place: Sweden: Stordalen | collected...
CCCAAACAACCCGAAATCCTCGCTGGCCATGATGGGCCCCTCGTCGAACACATTGTGCACTCCCAGCGCTTTCACAAGGGCCGCCTTCACGCGCCCGCTGAGCGCCGGGTCGTTATACGTGGGGGGCTGGGACTCGCCGTCGAGAACGGTAACGATGGGTTGACGATCGTCGGAAACTCCGGCGGACAACGCCACGCCCTGCGCGGTGCGCCGGATTCCGTCGACGATGATGCGCGTCGCCTTGTCGCTGAACGCGCGCGTGGTCAGCTCCATCTTGACCTCGTAGGGGATGACGTTGCGCTTGCTGCCCCCGCTGATGTCGCCGATGGTCACGACGGCCGGGTCCTGGGGATTTTCCTGCCGGCTGACGATGGTCTGAAGTTGCACGATGAACTCGCCCGCCATGACGATGGGGTCCTTGGTGTTCTGCGGAAAGGCTCCGTGCCCCCCGGTGCCGCGCATGATGACGTCGACCGACGTGACTCCCGCCAGCGCCGGACCGCTCGTGATGCCCACCGTCCCCGCCGCGCGCGTGTTCGTGTCATGAAGCGCGATCACGAAATCGGGCGTGCCGAAGCGTTCGTAAAGATGATCGGCGAGCATGGCCTTCGCGCCGCCTACCGCCTCCTCCGCCGGCTGCCCTATGAGAATCGCGGTTCCATGCCACTGGCTGCGCGTGGCCGCAAGCGCGCGCGCGGTGCCTATCAGATTGGCGACGTGCACGTCGTGCCCACAGGCGTGCATCACGCCGACTTCCTGTCCCGCCGCGTTCTTCACCTTCACGTGACTCGCGTAACTCGCTCCGGTCTCCTCAACGATGGGCAGCGCATCCATGTCGGCGCGAATCATCAGGCGCGGCCCGCGGCCATTCTCGAGCAGCGCCACCACTCCATAGGCTCGGGTGCCATCCGAATATTTTCCCACGCCCTCGGTGACGCTGAAGCCGGCGGCACGCAATTCCCTGGCCAATAGCGCAGCCGTTTCCTTCTCCTGACCCGACAGCTCCGGATGCGCGTGAATCTCCTTGTACGTTCCGACCAGATCCGAAAGCTCGCCAGCCACCACACTATCAAGGTTCTGCGCCGGAGCCGGCGCCGCAAGTAAGCACGCCAGCGACCAACCCCACGTGAAATTCTTCATGGATCACCCCGCAGTCAATATTACCCCCGTCAACCGTCCCACACCTTCCAGGGCGCGTTGCCGCCCTCCCAAAGCGCGGTCAGATGCAGCTTGTCGCGCAGCGTGTCCATGGGTTGCCAGAATCCACGGTGAACCCACGCGGACAGCTGGCCGCTGGCAGCCAAGCTCTCCATGGGTTCCTTCTCCCAGAGCGTGTGCTGGCCATCGATCAAGTCGAGCACGCTGGGCTCGAGCACGAAGAAGCCGCCGTTGATGAGCCCGCTATCGGTCTGCGGCTTCTCCTGGAACGACGACACCCGAGCGCCCTCGATTGCAATGCGGCCGAATCGCGCCGGCGGGCGAACGCAGGCCACGGTGGCCTTGCAGCCGCGCCCCCGGTGAAAGGCGATCTCCGCGCCGATGTCGATGTTCGCCAAGCCATCGCCGTAGGTCATGCAGAACGACTCGCCCGGGGTCAGGTATTTGGCGACCTGCAGCAGTCGGCCGCCGGTCATGGTCTCCTCCCCCGTATCGACCAACGTAACCTTCCACGGCTCGCTGCGCACATCGTGGTACTCGACGCGATTGCCGGACATGTCGAAGGTCACGTCGGCCTGATGAAGGAAGTAGTTGGCGAAATATTCCTTCACCATGTAGCCCTTGTACCCAAGGCAGACGATGAAATCCTGAACGCCGAACGACGCGTACGATTTCATGATGTGCCACAGAATGGGTCGGGTGCCGATTTCCACCATCGGCTTCGGGCGCGTATTCGATTCCTCCGCAATGCGCGTTCCCCTTCCGCCGGCAAGTATCACGCACTTCATCGGCTGGACACCGGGAACGGAGCCGTCCGTTGTTGATACTTCGCGAGCTGTGTTTCAGTAAGGTTCTGCATGTTTTCCCCCGCCGCATGGGCCCGATACCAATCAGCCGTCCACCCCAAGGATTCCTCCAAGCTCAGCGCCGGCCGCCACGCCAGCGAGCGCTCCGCCAGGGCCGACGACAACGTCAGCGCGCCGGCCTCTACAGGATGCGTGGAGCCATCGCGCTCCCAACCCGGTTTCCCAGCAAACCGCGCGCTGAACGCATCCACCACGCCGCGCACGGCGCAGAAGGATGCGGGGTCGGGGCCGAAATTCACGGCGCGCGGCGCGGTGGCCGGCGCTTCCACCAGCGCCTCGGCGAGCCTCAGGTATCCGGACAAGGGTTCGAGCACGTGCTGCCAGGGCCGGATTGCGTCCGGATACCGCAGCCGCACCGGCACACCCGCACGCAGCGCTCGCACGCAATCCGGAATGAGCCGGTCCGCCGACCAGTCGCCGCCGCCGATGACATTGCCCGCGCGGGCCGACGCGACGGGCGGCCCGCCGTCGAAGAAGCTGTCTCGAAAGCTGTTGGTGACGAACTCTGCGCACGCCTTGCTGTTGCTGTACGGGTCGTGGCCCCCCAGGCGATCACCCTCGGCGAACGGGCGCCCGGCGCCGTCGTTCTCATACACCTTGTCGCTGGTGACGACGATGACGCATCCCAGATTGCGCGCGCCGCGACAGGCCTGGAGCACATTGGCCGTGCCCATGACGTTGGTTCCGTAGGTGCCGAGCGGATCGCGGTACGATTCGCGCACCAGGGCCTGGGCCGCCATGTGGATGACGACCTGGGGATCCGTGGCGGCGATCGCGCCGTGCACGCTGACCTCGTCGCGGACGTCGCCGATGATGGACCGGGCGCCCTGTCCCACCATGCCCCAAAGATTGGGCTCGCAGTCCGGCGGCAGGGCATACCCGGTGACGTCGGCGCCCAGCGTGCGCAGCCACAGGTGCAGCCACGCGCCCTTGAATCCGGTATGGCCGGTTAGAAGCACTCGTCGGCCCCGCCAGAACCCGAGGTGGTCTTGATGATCTTGCAAACTCATTCCTTGGCGCCGCCGGTCACCCGCGCCAGTACGCCTTCAATGCCTGCAATGTCGGCCGCACCTGCCGCCAGCCGACGCCGCCGCCGATTCGAGCCTGCAGGTTCAGGTATTTTCGCAAATTTCGCACCAGCATGAACACGTCCATGTATTGTCCCCGGCCCTGCGTGACATAGGCTATCTTCAGCGCGTCGCACGCGATCGCGACCGGCAGCTTGTAGAACCGCGCGCGTGCGGCGAACGGGTCGCGGACTCGCGCCACGAAGCTCTTGTCGCTGACGAGAATCCACGATGCGATGCGCTCCATGACAAACACCTTCATCTGCACATTCCTGGCGCCGCGGTACGCCGTGCGTGCGCACAGTTCGCGGCCCAAGGGATCATCCGGCGTTTCGGCGATCGCGAACAATTGTTCCGTGATGTCGAGCCAGGCCCGCCAGAACCTCGGCTTCGCGATGAAATAATTCGAGTACACGGTGTTGCGCGAATCGGAAATGAACTCCTCCAGATCGAGCGGCCGGCGGATGCGCTCGAACAACCGCACCGCAGCCCCCGCGAGCCCGGGATGCTCCGCCTCGCCGTGCTCGAAGACGTTGCGGTAATAGCAGCTGTTGTGAATGCTGGGGCTGAACAGCACCACGTCGGTCGCCTCATCCGCCGCCGCGACGAAATCCCGCGCCTGCGCCGCCGTCAGGTTGGTCTTGTGCTTGAACTTCGGCGACAGGAATCCATAGAAGGCATTCTCGTCCAGCGCCTCGTTCAGCAAATACTTCCTGATCGGCCAATACTCGTACCAATCGGGCCGCTCGTTCGCCGAGTTGTCCAGCACGCCGAAACCGGGGTCCATGTCTTGCGGCGAAACGTAGGGACTGCGGATTTGGAACATATGCATTGCGGGCATCGGCGCATTGTACCGAATGCCGCCGTCAGCGCGCCGTCAGCCGGTTCAACAGCGCAACATAGTTTTGCTGGTAGGACGGCAGCGAGTAGCGCTCCGCGACGTGGGCAAGCCCGCGTGCGCCGAAACTCGCCCTCAACTCCGGCGACCCGATCAAGCGTTCCAAGGCCAGTTCCCACTCGCCGCCGTCCCGTGCGTGAAAGCCGGTGACGCCGTCGATCACCGCCTCCGTATTGGCGCCGACGGGCGAGGCCACGCAGGGCAGCCCTGCGGCCATGTACTGCAACAGCTTGAACGCGCATTTGCCCCGCGCCCATTCATCGTCGGTGAGCGGCATGACGCCGATATGCGCGGCGGCGAGCGCGGCGGCCTCGGTTTGCGAACTCCAGGCAACGCGCTCGACGTCAAGCCGCGGCCAATCGGGGAACTTCGAGCAGACGACCCGCAATCGCAGCGTGGGATGCCGCGCTGCCAGCCGCTCCAAGGCGGGCCGAATCATTTCCAGATAGATGAGATTCTCGGGGCTTCCGATCCAGACGATGGTGGGTGGATCCGCCGCCGACGCGAAGCTGCGGCGATACGCCGACGGGTCGATCGACGTGGGCAGAACGACGACGGCGCGCGCCGTGCGGCGGGCCACTCCGGCCAGCACGTCGTTGCCCGCGGCCACCACGTCGGCGGATCGGCAGGTGGCGCCGAATTTGCGGCGTCGCCAGAACGAATCGTTCACCGGGTCGCCGAGGCGCCGCGGCTTGCGCACATAGATGGCGTCGTCGACGTCGAACACCCGGCAACGGCTGAAGGACGCGATCAGCCGCGCTTCGAGCGCGCTCAGTTTGATCTGGTGCAGGATGACGATGTCGGCCGCGCGCAGCAGGCCGCGCCGCTCCCAGGTGCGGATACCATACCGCCCGCTCGGGAAACGTTCCGCGCAAACGTGCCATCCGGCCGATTCCAGCGGGACTATGAGGCTCTGCATCCGGTGCCGAAAGGACGGTTGCTCGAGATCGTAACCCAACAGAAGTGCATTCGGCATACGCAATCGGCCGCCGTTAATCGGATTCCAACAGGCGCGCCATCGCGCGCAGCGCCACATCGACCCCGTCGCTCAGGCCCAGGCCGATCGCACGGCCGGCCAATGCATTCAACGCCTCTTCGTCTTGCAGCAAATCTGCGGCGCACTTGCGGATTGCTGCGGCGTCGAGAGGTGCGGCCACCGCGACGCCTGCGCCGACGCAACGTCGGATGCGTTCGCGCTGGTCGCCCGCAATCGGCACGGCAATGCACGGCTTACCGCACGCGATCGCTTGCAGCAGCGTCGAGCCGCCGTTCGCAATGATGAGGTGGGCGCCCCGCATCAGCTCAGCCAGATCAGCCTGTGGCAAGGGACCTATCATGAGCAGCCGCGAGCTCGCGGCGGTCGCACAAAGGCCCCGCGAATCCGCTGCCGGCGCTGCGGGCGCCGCTGCGTCCGGCGGCACCGATCCTCCATACGCGGGCCCGGCACGGCCCACGAAGACGGTGTCGACGCCGCCTGCAGCCAGCGCGCCGGCCGCTTGCAAGAACCGGTCAACCGCATCGCTTGCCCCGGGGTGGCCGGTGCCCCCTCCCGGCACCACCAAGGTGTAACGCCCCGCGGCACCAACCATCCCCGAGAGAATCGATTCGCGCGGCCGGCCGCCGCCTCGCGCGAGAATGACATCCAAGTAACGAATCTGCGTGCGCCGCAGGTACTTGAGCTTCAGACGCTCGACAAATGTGAGACCGCCCGCGATGAACTGCGGATAGGCTATCCAATGTTCATCGATGAGGAGCATCCAGCCGATCCGGAATGCCTTGCGCCGCTGCCGCCGCCTGGCGCTGATGAAAATCACGCGGGCGCCGCTGCGCTTGGCCGCTCGAAGTTGCGCCGTGCGCCCCGCGTTGTCGAAAATCACCACGTCGGGTCCCCAGGTCCGCAGGATGTCGCTGACGGCGGCGGAATGAAACGTGGGCGACGCGTCGAGCAGTGTGGTCTGAAACGGGGTCGATTGCGCATACGGAGCCTGCCGGCTCAGGACGAACAGGATCGAGGCATCCGGCCATCGCGCCTTGACGCCCTCGGCGATGGCCAACGACCGCGCGTACTCCCCCATGCCGTATTGGCCGGAGACCGGTACGAACAGGAACCGTGGCGCCCGCTCACTCAAACGCGGTGAACCAGCGGTCGAGCACCAATAAATACCAGGCCCGGCGAAACTCGGTGCTCACCGCTCGCCGCAACACACCGCGATCCATGAGACGCGCCACGGCGTCCCGCAGCACCTGCGGATTGCGCTTCAGCCAGCGATGCACCGGCAGACCGAAACCCGATTTCGGTCGATTCAAGTGTCCCGGTGGCAACCGCGGCTCCATGAGCCTGCGCACCAACAGCTTGCCACGGCGCCGCCGCGGGTCGACCAGAAGCCGCGGATCGACGCTCAGCATGAATTCCACCAGCCGATGATCGAGCAGTGGCGGCCGCACTTCGAGCGAATGCGCCATGCTGGTCCTGTCCACCTTGGTCAGCAGGCCGTCCGCCAGATCCGTGTTCAAGTCGAGCCAGCGCAACTGCACGAGCGGATCCAGCCCGGGTTGCCAGAATTGTCGGTAGAACCATAGGTAATCGTAGCCGCGTTCCCGCCAATCATCGGCCAACAACGCGTCGACCTGTGAACCCGTGAGGCCTCCCAGCGCCACCGTGAACCCCGGCAATCCTACGGAGGCGTGGCGCTGCATGGAAGAACCGAAGCGCGAAAGCGGCGGCAGCAAACCGGCCAAGGTTCGGTTCAAGATGTTCGAGCGCGAGCCGACGTGCGACCAATATCGCGGATAGCCGCAGAAGATTTCATCGCCGCCCTCGCCGCTAAGAGCCACGATAACCTCGCGGCGCGCGAATTCGGAGATCAAATAATTGGACCAGGCCGCACTGTCGCCGAAGGGTTCATCGAACATCCGCGGAATCGCGTCCAGAGCGGCGCCGAAATCGGCCATCGGCGCCGTCATTTCCGTGTGCAGCGTCGCCAGATGGCTGGCCGCGGTGCGTGCCGCCTCGAGTTCCGACCGGTTGCGTGCGTCGAAGCCCAGACTATAGGTGCGCGGACTTTCAAGGTAGTAGGCCGTGAGCGCCGAATCCATGCCGCCGCTGAGGAACACGCCAACGGGCACATCCGACAGCGTGTGCGCCGGCACCACTGCGCGGAGCAGCCCGTCCAGCTCCTGCAGGGTATCGGCCTCACTTCGCGCCTCGATCGCAGGGGACGGCCGCCAGAATCGTTCGATGCTCACCCTGCCGTCTTCCCAGATCAGGGTGTGACCGGCAGGCAACTTGGCGACGCCCTGATAGATTGTCTTGGGCGCGGGGATGTAGCCATGGACGAGAAAATCGCGCACCGCGCTGCGCTCCACCGCCGGCTGGCCGAGAACCCGCAACGCCTTCAACTCCGAGGCGAACGCGATGCCGTCGGGCAACAGTTGGTAGTACAAAGGCTTCATTCCGAGCCGGTCCCGCACCAGCAAAAGCCGCCGCGCCGCGGAGTCCCAAAGACCGAATGCGAACATCCCCGCAATACGGTCGAGCGCCGCGGTTCCCCCTTCGGCGAGCAGATGCAACAGGGTTTCCGTGTCGCCTGTGGAATGCCAGGGCCCTCTGAGACCCTGACGCAACTGCCGATGGTTGTAGATCTCGCCGTTGTACGTCAGCGCCAGCGAACCCAGCAACATGGGTTGATGCCCGGCCGGAGACGTGTCCTGGATGGCGAGCCGGCGGTGGCCCAGGGCGGCCCCCGGAGAAGTCCAATAGCCCTCGCCATCGGGTCCGCGGTGCCGCAGGCGCTGCGCCATTGCGTTGACGGTGTCGCTGTTTGCCCGCGATCCGATGATTCCTACTATGCCGCACATGGCGGGCAGTCTAACGCGACCTCGGGATCGCATGTACCGCTAGCCATAAGGCATCACTTCGTTTAGGGTGCTGCGTGGAGCGGTAATGTATGGCAACGCCAGCCGATCAACGTCTGCTAGAACTACTGGAGAAGTGGCTCACGAGTCTTGATCTCCACGCCAAGTATTGCTCGCTGGACGACGGCAGCTACGCAAAGATTCAACCTTGGCCCGAGCATCAACGGCCGAGCCGCTGGATCATCGATCTGGCCAAGCAAAAGGCGCTCTCTCTTCAGGGCCAGATCCAGGCCCGCATCAAGATGGGCGACGGGAAATTCTCCGAATCGCTGGAGCTGATGGCGTTCCTGTCGAATCTCGTCGGCTCGGAACACATCGAGCGCTTCATCCCCCTGGCCGAGCCCGACAAGGAACGCGTCTTGGGGCGGGGGCCGCCGGATGGCCGGGCGGAAGCGCCGGCCGAGGCGGCTACCGGGACGAGGGAAATGCCGAAGTTCATCGGCGGCACGGCACACGCGCCGCCGCCGGTGGGGACCTCCGCCGTCGCGCGCGCGGAACGCAAGGCACAGCCCAAGCCCGCTGCGCCCGCCCAGGCGTACAACCGTAATGGACCCTCGGACGAGGCGCGCGAACAGGTGATCGCCGATGCGGCGCGCCTGGTGCAGTGGGGCCGTAAATGGTACGAATTGGCTGAGCTCATCGCAAGCATGGCGGATCGTCCGCACCTGACCGACATACGCCGTATACTGAAGGACAACAAGGCGGTCATCGACGAGAAGGCCGGGCGCACCTAGTTTATTTGCTGGACCGGTGCTGCGCAAAAAAAAGATCGATTGTAGGGAACCTCCTACCCACATCCTCGCTCCAAGGCGGCCATGATTACGACGAAAAACCTGACCAAGCGCTATGGTGAAAAGCTCGCGGTCGACGACCTGACCTTCACGGTGAAGCCGGGAGAGGTGTTGGGATTCCTGGGGGCGAACGGCGCCGGGAAATCCACCACCATGCGCATGATCGCCGGCTTCATATCGCCCACTGCCGGTGAGGTGACGGTGTGCGGGCACGACGTCGAAAGCGAGGCGGTGGCCGCCAAGGCATGCATGGGCTACCTCCCCGAAGGCGCACCGAGCTACGGCGAAATGACCGTGGGAGAATTTCTCGATTTCGTCGCCGACATTCGCGGCCTGCGCGGCGAACAACGGTCCCGCCGGCGCGCTGTGGTGATCGAGCGGCTCGAACTGGGGCCCGTCATCGATCAGGTGATCGACACGCTTTCCAAGGGCTTCCGGCGCCGGGTCGGGCTGTCCCAGGCGCTCATTCACGATCCGCAGGTGCTGATCCTCGATGAGCCCACCGATGGCCTGGATCCCAATCAAAAGCACGAAGTACGGCGCCTCATCAACGAGCTCAGCAAGGAGAAGCTCGTCATCGTTTCCACTCACATCCTGGAGGAGGTGCACGAGGTGTGCACCCGCGCCATCATCATCGCCAACGGCCGAATCGTGGCCGACGAGACGCCGAGCGCGCTCGAAGCCCGCTCGCGCTACCACCACGCCGTGAGTCTGCGCTTCGAGAAGCCCGACCAGCTCACCGCCGCCATCCGCGACATCGCGGCGCTGCCCGAAGTGGCGGCGGTCGAATCGAACGAGCGCGACCTGCGGCTCACTGCCGTACCTCATCCTGGTGCCAGAGCACTGCCCGCCGTGAGCGCCGTCATCGCGAAGAACGGCTGGGAGGTGCCCGAGCTGCACCTCGAATCGGGGCGCCTCGACGAGGTATTCCGCTCGTTGACTCAGGCGCGTTCGAGCGGCGCAGCGCGGCGGCCGGCGGAACCGCCGCCGGGTATTGGGAAAGAAGGAGCGTCGGTTTGAAAGCTGTCTGGACGATTTTCCGCCGCGAGTTGCGCAGCTATTTCGCGACGCCGCTGGCCTACGTATTCATCGTGATTTTTCTGGTGCTCGCCTCCGTGTTCACCTTCCAGGTGGGCGGCTTGTTCGAGCGCGGGCAAGCCGATCTGCAGCCGTTCTTTCGCTGGCATCCGTGGCTGTATCTCGTGCTCATCCCGGCCATCTCGATGCGCCTCTGGGCCGAGGAGCGCAATAGCGGCAGCATCGAGCTGCTGATGACGCTGCCGATCACTTTATTGCAGGCGGTGCTCGGCAAGTTTCTAGCCGCCTGGGTGTTCGCGGGCGTCGCATTGGCGCTTACGTTTCCGGTGTGGATCACCGTCAATTATCTGGGCAACCCCGACAACGGCGCCATCGTTGCCGCCTACGTCGGCAGCTTTCTCATGGCGGGCGGCTTCCTATCCATCGGCATGTGCATGTCGGCGGCGACCCGCAACCAGGTCATCGCCTTCATAACCGCGGCTCTGGTCGGCCTGATCTTCCTGCTCGCCGGTTTTCCCCTGGTGCTCGACTTCGTGCGTGCGGTCCTGCCGCAGGCCGTGGTCGACGCGGTTGCCTCCTTGAGTTTCTTCACGCATTTCGACGCCATCTCGAAGGGCGTGATCGATTTGCGCGACCTGACGTATTTCGCGGCGCTGATCGGTTTCTGGCTGACGGCCACGGCACTGGTGCTCGACATGAAAAAGGCGGAATAGGTGAACATCAATCGTTGGCAGAGAACCGGCTATGGCGTGGGCGGCCTGCTGGCCCTCTTCGTGCTCTTTCTGGGCCTGGTCATGCTGTCGAATGCGGGCCTGCGCGGCGCACGCCTGGACCTCACGCAAAACAAGCTGTACACGCTGACGCCCGGCACGCGCCAGGTGCTGGCCGAACTCAAGGAGCCGGTCACCCTTTATTACTTCTTCTCGCGGGACACCGCGGTCAAACAATCGCCCCTCCTCATGCCGTACGCCAGCCGGGTGCGCGAATTCCTCGAGGAGATCGCCGCCCGCTCGGGCGGCAAGGTGCGCGTTCGGGTCATCGATCCACAGCCGTTTTCGGAGGACGAGGATAGGGCTGCGGAATTCGGTCTCCAGTCGCTGCAAGCCGGCAGCGGCGATGCGCTGTATTTTGGGCTGGCCGGCACCAACTCGACCGACGGCCGCGCTGCGATTCCGAGCTTTCAAGCCGACCGGGAGGAATTCCTGGAATACGATGTGGCCAAGCTCATCCAGGAATTGGGAACGACCAAGAAGCCCGTGATCGGACTGATGAGTTCGCTCCCGATGCAAGGGCGCTTCGATCCGATGACCGGGCAGATGAGCGAGCCGTGGCCCATCCTCGCTCAGATCCAGCAGATATTCACGGTGCGGCCATTGACGTCCGAAGCCGATCACATCGACCGGGACGTCGATGTGCTGATGCTGGTGCATCCGAAACAGCTCTCCAACAGGACGCTTTACGCCATCGATCAATTCGTCATGCGCGGCGGGAAGATGCTGCTGTTCGTCGATCCAAATTCCGGAGCCGACACCGGCGGACAGGATCCATCGAACCCGCTCGCGAGTTCGATGGCCGATCATTCCTCCAATCTTCAGCCGCTGCTGGCATCATGGGGGGTCGAGTACGATCCCGGCAAGGTGATCGGTGATCTGCAGCTGGGATTGGAAGTGCGCACGAGCATGCAAGCGCCGCCCGTGCGCCACATCGGCATCCTCGGCTTGCACCACGATGACCTGGATCAGAAGGATGTGGTCACCACCTCGCTCGAGGCCGTCAACATGGCGAGCGCGGGGTACTTGGCGGCGCGCAAGGGAGCCAAGACGACCTTCGAGCCGTTGTTGCTGAGTTCGACCAGCGCCGCTCCCCTGCCTGCCGAACGCTTCAACGCCCTTGCCGATCCGGCGACCTTGCGCGACGGATTCAAACCCACCGGCACCCGCTATGTGCTCGGCGCCCGCGTGACCGGGCCCTTGGAATCCGCATTCCCGCAAGGGACGCCCGCCGAGGGAAAACCGGCCGCCGGACCGCCCGCGGCGCACATCGCAAGGTCCTTGTCGCCGGCGAACATCGTGATCATTGCCGACACCGATCTGTTGATGGATTACATGTGGGTGCAGACGCGCGAACTTTTCGGTCAACGGGTGGCCCAGGCATTCGCGAACAACGGCGATCTGGTGGCCAACATACTCGACAACCTGAGCGGCAGTAGCGCGCTCATCAGCATTCGCGGCCGCGCAAGCTTTTCGCGTCCCTTCGAGCGCGTCGAAGCCCTGCGGCGGCAGGCGGACGATCGCCTGCGCGGCAAGGCGTTGGAACTGCAGTCGGAGCTCCAAACGACCGAAGCCAAGTTGACCGAACTGCAACGCAGGCGCAATGACCAGGCGTCCCTGATGCTCACTCCCGAACAGGAACAGGAAATCAAGCGTTTCACCGCCGAGAAGGCGCAGGTGCGCAAGGAATTGCGCGAAACGCAGCGCGGGCTCAACGTCGACATCGACCGGCTGGACAACACTTTGAAGGTGCTCAACATCGCCGTTGCGCCGCTCATCGTTGCGGTGGCCGGCGGATTCGTCCTGACTGCGCGCCGCCGTCGCAGATCCCGGGGCTCGCCGTGAACAGGCAGCGCTTCACGCAACTGCTGATCGCGGCGTTCGTGGTCATCACGGGCGCCTTGTATTTCGCCGCGCAACGCAACCGCTCGCAGGAGACGCAAGGCGCGCAATTGCTGCCGTCGCTCGCAAACGAGGCCGCCTCGGTCAATGCCGTGCTGATCCGCAAAGGCGGCCCCACGGCGACGGTGACGCTGCACAAGATGGGCGATCATTGGACCGTGGCGGAGCGCGCGGATTATCCGGCGGACGTCGCCAAAATCCGCACGCTGTTGCTTGCGCTGCGCGATGCGAAAATCGTCGAGGAAAAGACCGCCGATCCGGCGCGATTTTCGAGCATCGGCGTCGAGGATCCGGCCACGCCTACG
>Ga0182015_10005772_pt1 | contig 12710 bp, 10 predicted proteins | sample 712P3MmetaG_FD_120478 | JGI IMG/M metagenome (GOLD analysis project Ga0182015, IMG submission 120478) | Permafrost microbial communities from Stordalen Mire, Sweden - 712P3M metaG | ecosystem: Environmental > Terrestrial > Soil > Wetlands > Permafrost | place: Sweden: Stordalen | collected...
ATTTGACTGCAAGTAGCGAATGAGCCATGCAATCGTCGCATAACCAACGAGCGCGGACACAATAATTCCCACCAGAAAAGGCGCATGCATCCCGGCAGGCAAGCCCTCTTTATGAAGCTCGTGCGCTTTCAGTAAGGCGGCGCCGGCGATGATTGGAGTGGATAGTAGAAAGCTGAAGCGAACTGCGGCCTCCCGAGTCATGTTTCGGAACAGGCCGGCTGTAATGGTCGCGCCGGAGCGCGAAACCCCCGGGATGAGCGCAAACGCTTGTGCCACTCCAATGAGCAGCGAATCAACGAAAGATGTCCGCGTGAGCGGCTTCTCACGTTTGCCAACTTTTTCTCCCAGCCACATGAGCAGCGCTACCAGGATCAATGCTGCGGCAATCAGGACGATGTGTTCGCGAAAATAATCTTCGGCGGAGTGTTCAAGCAGCTTGCCCGCGATCGCTCCTGGAATCGTGGCGATCGCCAGAAACCAGAGGAGCATGCGCTCCTCCTTACGCTCCTGAGGGGTCAAGTTCTCATCCGAGCCGTTGGCTTCGGAGAAGCGCACGACCTTCCCTCCCAGCGCAGCGCGGATAATCTGAAACCAAGTCCTGCGGAAGTAGAACAGCACGGAGAGCAGCGTTCCGAAATGCAGCGCAACGTCAAACGTGAGCTCGTGGGCCGGAGACAATTCGTTCCAGCCGAGCAACCGCCGCACAATGATGAGGTGTCCGGAGCTGGAGACGGGAATGAATTCCGCCAGTCCCTGAATGATGGCAAGAACTACAGCTTGATAAATGGGCAAAATTAATCCGCCGTGTTTCCGTAGGTTGGAATATCCCGTTGAATGTAGAAGATTAGACGCTGCGTACGCAAGGCCCAATCGCTTTGGCCGTATTGCGAGACAATTTTTTGTGCGATCGACAATGCGCGGTCTTTCGATTCGGCCGACTTCTTTTGATTGGGTTCTGTTTTATAAATTTGAATGAGCGCCGCGCGCCGCCACGCCGCGTTATATAAGGCTTCCGGAGCGGCGGGAGATTGAGGATGGTCCTTGGCGTAGTTTTCGTAAAGATCGGCTTCCTTGTCGGGACACTTCGACAAACCTTCCCACTCGCCGCAGAGTTTATTTTCGAGAAGGCGAAACGCCGCCAGATCGGCCCACTTGGTCGACGGATACTTTTTGATGACCAGCCTCATCCAGTCTTCTTTCATTTGGCCGCGCATGTAAGCATCGCGCTCGCGTGCGGAGGGGCGGGTCATTACGTCGGAACGCTCGATCTGCCACCGGATATCGGCGGCGCGGTAAAGCGCTTCGGCGGCAAGCGGCGAGGCGGGCATCAGATCGTATACGCGATAATAGAGACGCATGGCGTCTTGCCCGGCATCGCGGCGCCCGCGGCGGCGGCTGGCCTCGTCTTCGGAATCGGCCGCCTCGCCGAAAATGACGCTATCGCCATCTTGTGTCGTAGCGCCTACAAATCCCTGGCTGGGAATCCATCCGGTGATGGCTTTGCCTTCGTTTTCTTCGTCGAATGCGTCGTCCTGGTTGCTTGGCGGCGGGAGGATCACTTCCACGTGGACCCAGTCGCGGGTGGTATCGATGACGATGAGTTCATAGCCGCGATTGGCGTCGCCGACTCTTTGCGAGTCGGCGCTAGGGGAAACGCGGATTGTTTCGGGATGCACAAGTGTTCCGCGGATCGCATCCGCCGAAGCTAGGCGGGCGCTGGCGAAGAGGATGAATGACAAGAAAATGGCAGCGATAGTCGGGAGCCGCTGGTTCATAGCTGTTTTGATGCCGATCAATGGCGTTGGCTGAGATGTCCTGCAAAGGATGGTCAAGGAGAAATGTGCGGTTGTCAATCTGCGATTGTCAATTCCGGCGCAAAACAAAACGCCCCGGACTCGGTTTGAGTCTGCGGGACGTTTGCTGATCAGCCCTCCCCCAAGTGCTGCTCAAGAAGGAGCATAGGTTGAGGGGCGCTTACGGTAAATGGCACTCAAGTGCTAAGGGCATGGCGCGAAAGTGCGCCGGTGGTGGGGGATTTATCCGGCAGTCTAAATCGCAACAATGTTCCACGTGGAACATTTTAATTTGCACAAAAAACTTCGCCGCAAGTGATTGATTCTTCAGGAGGCGATTTCGGTGGTTCAATGGATTCATGGGGTTAGGCTGCGGATAAAGTATCTACTTTCGAGGGGGTTGGACGAGGTGAAATTAGGGTCTAAAGTAGATGTGACAGGGGCGGGGTGTACTTTCTAAGGTACGTGCACTTTTGTGCCGAATCGCATGGAAGTAGAGTTAATGGATTGCTATTGACCTTACAGACAGAAGCAATAGGGATTCTGGGTTCTGAGCTGCTATAGCGACTATCGCCAAGCGACGCGCGGAATCCCGCCAACTTCACACTTCATTGACTTGCTCTAGCCCCGGCCCTAAGATTTCAGTCCAATGATCGGCCAGACCATCTCGCACTACCGCATCGTCGAGAAGCTCGGCGGGGGCGGCATGGGTGTGGTCTACAAGGCCGAGGACACCGAACTCGGCCGCTTCGTGGCTTTGAAATTTCTGCCCGACGACGTGGCCAAGGACCCGCAAGCCCTGGAGCGTTTCCGTCGTGAGGCCCGCGCCGCCTCGGCGCTGAACCATCCCAACATCTGCACCATTCACGAGATCGGCAAGAACGGCGATCAATCATTCCTCGTAATGGAGTTTCTGGACGGGATGACGCTGAAGCACCGCATCGGCGGTCGACCGATGGAGACCGAGCAGATTCTGTCGCTGGGGATCGAGATCGCCGACGCGCTGGACGCGGCGCATGGGGCCGGGATCATGCACCGCGACATCAAGCCGGCGAACATCTTCGTCACGAAGCGCGGACACGCGAAGATTCTGGATTTCGGGTTGGCGAAGATGACGCAGCCGATCGGCGAGCCGGGCAGCGAATCCCAGGCGTTGGGGCAAACGACGGTGACGCTGGAAGAGCATCTGACGAGTCCGGGCGCTACCGTGGGCACGGTGGCGTACATGTCTCCGGAGCAGGTGCGAGCGAAGGAACTGGATGCTCGTACGGACCTCTTCTCATTCGGCGCGGTTCTCTATGAGATGGCAACCGGTACACTGCCCTTTCGCGGCGAAAGCTCGGGGGTGATCTTCGACGGCATATTGAACCGCGACCCCATACCCGTGACGGAACTGAACCGCCATCTTCCGGCGAAGTTGCAAGAGATCATCCACAAAGCGCTGGAGAAAGACCGCGACCTGCGTTATCAGAGTTCCTCCGAAATCCGCGCCGATTTGAGGCGTCTCAATCGTGACACGCAATCAGGGGTGAGCGCTGCCAGCAACGTTCCCGCAACGCGCGCCAAGCGTTTTTCCATTCGGTTGCTGCTTGGTTTCGCAGCTATGGCAATCATTGGAGCCGGTTTGTATTTCCTGAAATGGCGCGGAGACTCAACGGTTCCCAAGAAGCAATTGACGCAACTGGAACTCACCAGCAACGCGGCCGACGACCCGGTCGTATCCTCGCTGATTTCACCCGACGGCCGGCAGCTTGCCTATACCGATCGCAGCGAAGGCCTGGTCTTGTTGCAGATAGATACAGGCGAGAAACGCCGTTTCCCTAATGTCGGGAACGTGACTTTGGTGGCGTGGTATCCGGATGGCACTCACCTGCTCGCACGACCGCCGGGTTTTCATGGTCTGGTCCGCCTATCGACACTCGATGGCTCCACGCGAACGCTAATCGATGGCAATGTTATGGTCGCAGACGCCGCCGTGTCCCCAGATGGCGCACGCGTGGCGTGGACGGACGTGCCCTCGAATACTACTTCCAAGCTGCGGGTGATGAACGCGGACGGTGAGAACTCCCGCGAGGTTTTGTCGGCTGAAAACTTGGCTCAGGTGAACTGGTCTCCGACTTCCCGCAGGATTGTGGTGTCCTCCACGAACAGCGATTTGACTTTGGGCGCACTTCGTACCTGCGACCCGGAAGGCCACGACTGCTCAGTTTTTTTGTCGGATGCAAAGCTCACAACGCACGAGGGGAGTTCGTATGTGGTCTGGGTCGCCGACGGACGCGTTATTTATCGGCTTCGCGGATCGGGCACAGGTAACGAGAACCTCTGGTCGATTCCGCTGGATCCCGACACCGGGCGCGTCAAAGGAACGCCGACTCAGATTACTGCTTGGGCGGGATACGAGATGCAAGGCATCAGCAAATCCCTGGACGGGAAGCGGCTTACCGTGGAGCGGCTCCGCACGAACCAGGGCATACGCTTGCTTGATCTTCGCAGCCCGGGCCAGACCGTGGCAACGTCGCGAGAGCTGGGAGCGGACAGTTGGTCGAAGGACGAGCCTGTGTGGACACCAGACGGATCGTCCGTCATCTACGCTTCCGATCCACAGCAACGGTGGGGTATTTTTCGCCAGGACCTGCGCACAAAAGAAACAGCTGCGTTGGTGACGGGGCAGGGCAATTACCGCCATCCAGTCATAAGCCCGGATGGGAAGTGGCTTCTATTCATCAAGCGCGACTCCAAGGATTCCCCCAAACAAATCATGCGCATGCCGCTTGAGGGTGGCTCGGCAACTCTCGTACTGTCCGGAGACATAAGTTTGCAATGTGCAGTTACGGCCAACGTCTGTGTGATGGTGGAGCGCGCGAAGGAAGGACAAGAGTTGTTCATGTTCGACCCAATTGAGGGGCGTGGTCAGCACATCACGCATACAAAGGAAATCGTCACAGACTACTACTGGAGCCTCTCTTTTGACGGAAAGAAGATCGCCACGCTCTCCGATTCCGCGCCACAGCACATTGAGATTCTCGACCTTCAGAATGGAGGGAAGAATGGAATCGAATTAAGGGACTGGCTACTGCAATTTGCCGACTGGGCCCCTGACAATCAACATCTTTATGTCTCCGGCTCTGTTGGGGATACGTTCCAAATAGCCTCCGTCAGTCTGGACGGCAAGGTGAAAACGATACTCAGCGGGCCAGTCGGTCCGGCATGGCTTTTTGATCCGCGTCCATCGCGGGATGGAAGGTACCTGGCGTTTGGATTAAGGCGATATGAAAGCAACGTCATCATGCTGGAAGATTTCTGAATGCGAACCGCTCCCTTGTAGAACACGCCGACCCGGACATGCCCATCCCGAAACAAGCCAAAGCCGAGTACGCGGAGCTGCAATAGCGGCGACGCGACGCTCTCTGCTAAGTGCCCTTGACCTTTGCTTCCTGCTCTAATCTGCTGGCGCTTCCTGCGAGTCGATTGGGCTGCAGGTTGAAACTCAGCTTTGCCCGCAATACATTGACCCGCCCTTGCGTCCGGCCTACTATTGGTGACTTCATGATCGGCCAGACCATCTCGCATTACCGCATCGTCGAGAAGTTCGGCGGGGGGATGGGAGTGGTCTATAGCAGGATTATCAAGGATTTTTCTTGGGCGGGGATGTACAGGGTCACGAGAGAGCGTAGTGGCGATCGAAGCAGATTCCTCGCGCCAGAAACAAGGCGCTCGGAATGACAAAGGTGGGCAAACAAGGCGCTCGGAATGGCAATGTGTGGTGAGACAGGGCGGTGGGGATGCTAGAGAGCGTAGTGGCGATCGAAGCAGATTCCTCGCGCCAGAAACAAGGCGCTCGGAATGACAAAGGTGGGTAAACAAGGCGCTCGGAATGGCAATGTGTGGTGAGACAGGGCGGTGGGGATGCTAGAGAGCGTAGCGGTGATCGAAGCAGATTCCTCGCGCCAGAAACAAGGCGCTCGGAATGACAAAGGTGGGTGAACAAGGCGCTCGGAATGACAATGTGTGGTGAAACAGGGCGCGCGTAATGACAGGGAGTGGGTGAACTACCCGCCTTGATGGAATGAAGTTTAGCGCAAAACAAAACGCCCCTGACTCATATGAGTCCTGGGACGTATGTTGATCAGCCCTCCCCCAAGTGCTGCTCAAGAAGGAGCATAAGGGAAAGCATCGGTTCGGTAAATGGCACCAGAGTGCCATATCCCCCCACCATCGTGCCTGTATTAGTCTTGCACTGTTTCCGGTGCCGATTGCTCTGGATAGCCGACCCTGGTACCGAGGCAATCAAGCGATCACTGCGCTGGATGTGTCTGCTCCGCCTTCAAAGTGCGCCTCGATTTCTTCCAGCGTCTTGCCTTTTGTTTCCGGCAAAACAAATGCGGCAGTCATGAAGTAGACAACGGTGCAGGCCGCAAAGGCGAAAAACATTGTAGAGTAACCAAATCTCCCAACGGTTGGTAGAAACGTGGCGGCGATTCCGGTCGAAACAGCCTGATTGATCAGCAGCGCAATGCTCATTCCGTTGGAGCGAATGCGGGTGGGCATCAACTCGGAGAGCGCCAGCCACACGCATACACCTGGGCCAATGGCGAAGAACGCGATGAAGACGAAAAGAGTGATTGCCACCATCCAGCCGTTGTGGGTGCTTGGAACGGCGCTGATCAGCGCATTATCGATTCGAAGGGGAACCCTACGCGAGGCGTCGAAACTGCTGAATGGGTTGGAAAAAAAGGCGACGACTTTATTTGCCGGCAGGCAGCTTGCGCGGGTGATCTCGATTGGCTGCGCGGCGGGATCATCGGAGCGGCTGACTCTGGTGGCGGAGCGAAAATCGCCGCACGAATAGATGACGATCAGCGATGTAGGCTGGCCAATCAACTTTCTTGCGGCAGTGCCGCTGGAAGCGAGAAAGAAATCGGCCGTCTTTCTGTCGTACCGGATAGTCTCGCTGTCGGCGGCGCTCATCAAGGATTGGACGGCGGAGCGGGCATCGACTCGATACTTCTCGGTGTTGCGAAAAAGCATGCCCGCGCAAAGCAGTGACACGATGATGCCGGCGCTTCCAATCGAGAGGAGAAACTTCCGCCCCTTTCGATCCACCAGGACCACTCCTCCCATTGTCATCAGGAAGTTAACGATTGTGAAAATAACGTAACCCCAATGCGCCTGGACGTCGGACAATCCGCTCTGCAGAAGGATATTCGCGTTGTACCCGATGATGGAGTTGATGCCGGTGGCCTGGTTGCAGGCGAGAATCACGCACGCCAGCAGAAACGGGATCACGTACTTTCTGCGCAGGAGAGATTCTTTCTTATTAGCCCCGGTCTTATCAGCCCCGGTTGACTTGCGAGTTTTTTCTGTCGCTGTAGCCAGTTGCATTTCCGCCAGTTCTAGATCTGCCTGTTGGCGGGTGCGGGAGCGAAGGAGAGAGGCGTAGGCGTCGTCGCGCCGGCCTTGGCGAGAGAGCCATCGGGGAGACTCCGCGACTATCGCGCTGCCGATTACAAACATGATACCGGGAGGCAACGAAACCCAGAAGATGCTGCGCCACGCCTTGTCTTTGAAGGCGAAAAGTTTGGCGGCGTCTCCGAGCCGGGCAACTTCCTCGACGCGGATACTGAAGAACATGCCGGCGATGGCCGCGCAAACGATGCCGAGTGTCAGCAGCCACTGAAAAATTCCGGTGCCCTTTCCACGGCTATCGGCGGAGAGACACTCCGCCAGATAAAGCGGGACCACCACGCCAATCAGTCCGGCGCTAATGCCTTGCAAGAGGCGTCCCAGGACGAGAGGCTGGTAGCCATGGGCGAGCGCAATCACAGGGATGCTGACGACGAAGGTGCTGCCGCTGAAAATCATCAGAAGCTTGCGGCCCATCCAATCGGCGAGGATCCCCGCAAACAAAGTCGAAATCACGCTACCCAGCAGGACGGCCGCCACTACAGTGGAAAGTTGTCCCGCATTCAGTCCGGAGGTTGCTTCCAGGTAAGGCAGTGCGCCCGCAATGATGCCGACGTCGATTCCATACAGCAGGCCGCCTAAACCTGCGACCAGCAGGAGGAAACGGTTATAGCCCGCTTTTTCATCGCGAGGCATTCGGACTATCCCTTCGGTGACCGAAAGATGATCGGAACGAAAGCTATGGTTCCGAAGATATTGCGTAACGATTTGGACTTAAAGACTTATCGTTCCGAAGCAGCCTAAGTCTTTTTGGGATGTGTCGCCAGTTTTCGCGAGGTATTGATGAAGGCCTTGGCGGCGACGGAGAGCGTGCGATCCCGGCGATATGCCAGGCCCAATTCACGGAAAAGCTCCGCGCCTTCTAATTCAACCAGCTTCACTTTTCCGGAGTCGACTTCGTGCTGCGCGAAGGATTCACTGATCAGGGAAATTCCAAGATCGGCTGCCACAAAGCTCTTGATCATCCCAATGCTCGGCAATTCCATCCTGATTCTGAGCTCGGAGCTGTAATCGCGAAAGAGCTTGTCGAGGATTCTACGCGTATGCCCGGTTTTAGGAAGGAGTAGGGGGTACTTCACAACCTCGCTAATGTCGGCGCTCTTCATTTTCGCAAGTGGATTCGTGGGGTGCACCATGAGCATGAGCCGGTCACGAAAAATTGGTTGCACTTTGAGGCTCGGCGATTGGATCGGCAGACTCAAAACGCCGACTTCGAGAAATCCATTTTCAAGCTTCTCCACAATCTTGTAAGTGAAGCTCCGGTAGATGCTGATTTGCACTTCTGGATAGTGACGGCAGTAGTCTCCAAAGACTTCGGGAAGAACGTAAAGGCAAGTGGCCTCATTGGCGCCTACCATGAGGGTGCCGCGTGGCGTCTGGCCGTGGTCTGCGACGGCGACGAGCGATTCGTCGCGCAGAGTCTTCAATCGTAACGCGTAGTCGTAAAAAATTTGACCTGCGGGAGTCAGCTTGACGGTTTTTCCTGAGCGGTCCAGAAGACGATCGCCATACTCCTGCTCCAGTTGGCGAATCTGCGCACTGACCGCAGATTGCGATCGGAAAACTTTTTCTCCCGCTCGAGAGAAACTGCGTTGCCGCGCGACTTCTAGAAATGTAACCAGTTGATCGAAATCCATGAGTAGCTCGAAATTATAACGGAACTCTCCTGGCGAATTCAGTTTAACCTTACTTTGGGTGCGGAACTGGCAAACCCACAGGGCGAAAGGTTAATCTGGTTCATGTCAATTTCTTGCCCGGAATGCGCATCATCGTTACCGAATGCGGCTGCGTCTTGCCCAAATTGCGGAGTGCAGTTACGCTCCGTCGAGCGCGTGGGGGGGGCGGTGGGCGGGCTGCCCATCAGGGTCGCTGGTGCTTTAGCGTATTGCATACTGCCAGCGGTCATTTTCCTGCTAGTTGAGCCCTATAAGAAAAACCGATTCGTGCGATTTCATTCTTTGCAGGGCATCGCATGCTTGCTTGCTTGTTCCTTGATCGGCGCGGCGTTGTGGATTGTAGGCTCGGCTATGGGTTTGATTCCGGTATTGGCGCTGCTCTTCGTGTCCATGCTGCTCGGCCTGGCATTTCTTGTTGCCTGGATGACGCTGGTGGTGAAAGCCTTGCAGGGTGAAATGTTGAAGGTTCCGTTCCTGGGTGCGGTTGCCGAGACACAGGCGGATGTGCGGATCGCTTAAAGCGGCCGCGCAAGCCCACCTCGACAGTGATATTCAAGAAGCAACGATGAACCACAGCGCAGCGACGAACAGGTCATCTATCTGGGTAGTGGGTCGGTTTGCAAAACCAGCGGCTGAAGCCGCGATGATTTTGCGGCATTAAGGGCGCGACTGAAGTCGCGCCCTTTCAAAGCAAATTCAAACTCACCCACTATCTGGGCTTTGGTAGTGGGCTGTTTTGAAAATCAGAGTTTATTTTTCGTGAGGTACTTGTCTAGTTTCTGCCACAAGTCGCGATGCCCAGACGGTTTGGAGCCGTCTTTTTGTATGAGGGTAACGGGCGCGGGGACTTTGAGAACCAAGAAAATCCCGGTTCCGGGAGGGTTGCTTCGCCAGCACTGCGCCGTTCCTAGTGAAAGAGTCTTGGATTTTTTCTTCATGGCGGTATTTAGGACTGTTTATGAACTCGGGTCAATTCAAAGCCGGGGCTAGGGCCTCTTGGGTCGAACGTCACGATATATTTATCAAAGAATCCATCTCGGCCCAACAATGCGGCGATGGGAAGATCGTCTGAGAAGTACCCCACGATTTTGAAATTGTCAGCGCCTACGACCAATCGAATATCATGACCGTAGGTTTGCATCTGCACCCCTTTGACTACGCCTCCACTGACTTTGAGAATACCGGTAGTAATGTCCTTTATCCCAACGGCCCTAGCAACGTCACCGTGGAAAAGACAATCAAAAGAGCCTGAGTCGATTATCGCCTCGAAGGGTGATGTCAAGAGCGAACCACGCGATACCTGGACGGCAAGAATTGGAAGCCAATCAAAATCACCGTTAGGTAATGGGGTTTGCTTGTAGGGATATTTCAACGGACCGGCAACAAGGCTCGTGACATCCACACGTCAGGAGTTCTTGTTAGGACATAGTTTTTCTCGCCCGATTTTTTCGCGACGGTATCGGCTTCCATAAACGTCTTTCCAGTCGCAACAATTCGAGTTTCATCAGCGGACAGGGCGAGCCACGAGTTCATCGGAGCGGAGCGCAGCAACTCCAGACGACGGTTCTCGGTTTCTTTTGGTACGGGCATTTCAATAACTCTAGATGCCATAGATTATCCTTGGGATGCGGTCGGGTAACAAATTACCTAAGTTCCGGGGGAGCATGTTTTATATGTCGAATCCCCAGCGAAATCAAGCAATTTCTTATTTTCTTAGGCCGCCTCTGCTCGGATTTCAAGTACCCGCACGAGTTCCTCAATGGTCCAAACGTGAGATGCCAGTCCGGCTTCCATCGCTGGCGTGACGCGCAATGTTTGGTGAACGCGGCAAAAATTGTAATAGGCATGATAGATCGCAACCATGTGGCAGTGGTTCTCAAACTTCTTAGAGAACGCATTGGTCAAGCGCGTAAAGCGCCGGACGCCCATCCGTAAATTTAGGTTTTGTCGTTCAACGTAGCTCGTAGAAATATACCGGCGGTCAGGATTTCCGCTCAGGATACCCGTGCGAATGCCGATGCACTGGGCCGCGCTGTAGCGACTATCAGGATTATCGGCGGGTGCGCCGTACAGCTTTATTAGCATCGCGTAATCCACGTCCATCCCGAAAGCACCTTCGACAGCCTCCGCATAGGCGCGGTGACCGTCTGTCGTGATCTGAATGCGCGTGGTCACACGCGATGCCAAATCCTCCATGAACTTGCACGCCCACGATGCATCGCGTCCGCCGCACAAGTACGATAGAATCAGCTTAGAATCAGCGTCAATCGCGGTCCACGTCCATACGCTCCCCGCGCCTGTGCCCTGTTTCTCTATGGGCACGTTCTTCTCTTTAGCGTAGCAAAATGACCAGACCTCATCGCACTGCACCCGCTGGACCCTGACGCCACGCACGGCTGAATTGTGGAACTCGGCGCACGCCGCTCCCATATCCCGGATTAGCTTGAGGACGGCATCCTTGCAAACGCCCGTCATCCGGCAAGTAGACCGGATGCTGTTTCCCTCTATCAAAGCCCCAATCACCTGTGCACGCCGCTCGTTGCTTAACTTGTTCATGCGTATAATTATGCTTGAGCGGTAAGGCATTGTCAAGAGAGAAAATAAAATATAGCAGGGTAGGTTGACATTGGGGTTTATCCTGCTATATCTTGGAATAGAGAAAAACGGGAGTTGACGCTCCCGGTTCTTCTGGAAAGGATATTCAGATGATAAGACGGACGCGCCCTTAGAAAGGGCGAAGGGTTAAGGAAACTCCCTACACAGCACTGGCCGGAGGGGATGTCTCATGGTGGGGCGTCCCCAACGGTCACACCCATAATAGCGCGGAAACGTGCATTTTTCCAGAAGAATCTAGGTGCCTAACATGAGCGATCAACCAATCAATTACGAAGCAGTGCTGGCCGATCTGGAAGCCCGCAAGGCCCAGCTCGAAGCTACTATTGCTGGTATCCGACTCCTGGTCGGCCAACCCGGAATCGGTCCAGGCGGAGGTCCGACAAGCGGGGGCAGTTCTTACAGCGGTGGTGCTCCAGCCCACGATGCTTTCATTGGCATGAGTATTCCAGAAGCCGCGAAGAAGCATTTGACTGCCGTTCGCAAGAAACAATCCACTCAGGAACTCATGACCGCAATGCAAGCTGGTGGCCTGCCAGAAAGCAAGTACAACACGGTCTATGCGATCCTCCGACGGCGTGAAAACCAAGTCGGGGACATTATCAACATGAAAGGCGATTGGGCGTTGCAAGCGTGGTATCCGAACCATCGCAAGAAATCGTCCACCAGTGAAGTGGAAGATATTGCACAGGAAATGGCGGATGCAGCCCAAGCAAAAGAGGATGAGGAAAAGGCTGCTACTGCTTAGCCCGTTCTCTGTCCCATCGCACCCGAGCGGCATCGCTAGCAATCTTGCGGCGCTGTTCGGGTGTTAGTTTTTCCGCTCTAGCTTTCCCGCCCACCCTGCCGCCTAGCTTGCCGAGCGCCACTGCCGCCGGATTCTTTTTGGACTTCAACGGCGCACCTGTGGCAATCTCTACCACACGGAGCGCATTTTGTGCGAAATCTCGCTTGCTTGAACGCTTAACCATGCCCTCAGTTTCCCAGACTCATGTTGCTGTACGCAACACTAATCTGGCTGATTTTCAAAACAGCCCACTACCTGGGCTTTGCGGCGCTTGACATTCCGCCCCGAAGCTGTCATTCCTATTAGCTTTTACTCCGCTACGCGAATTGCGTTGTTGGGCGAGCGGAAATTCTTTGGCGACTGGGGAACGGATTGAGA
>Ga0182015_10005773_pt1 | contig 12707 bp, 13 predicted proteins | sample 712P3MmetaG_FD_120478 | JGI IMG/M metagenome (GOLD analysis project Ga0182015, IMG submission 120478) | Permafrost microbial communities from Stordalen Mire, Sweden - 712P3M metaG | ecosystem: Environmental > Terrestrial > Soil > Wetlands > Permafrost | place: Sweden: Stordalen | collected...
CATGAAGCTAGTGGCCAAGATGGGGAATGGGCACACCGAAGCACTACCTCTCACGCACATTGGAATTTGCCGAAACCTTGCCGATGAAATTCTTCCTCTTCAAAGAGGGGCTGTACGTGATCGCTGCAGATCCGAAATACCGAGACTTGCTGGGCTCCCAAGTACTAAACTTTGGCGATGCAAGTGTGAATCAAGCCATGGTAGCTTTGGCCCCCGTGGTTTTTAGGGACAATGACGTCTGGCTCAAAACGATGGGGCCCAATCTTCTTCGTTACGCAGCTCTTTTGAAGGCTTTGAACCTCGTCTCCGATCCATCGCTAGTGCCGTTAACGATTCGTGACTTGCAAGGCCACACCCGTATGGTCACGGTCAGCTCCGATCCCACTCAGCCGGACATTTGGAATACTTATCCGTATCCGAGCACTTGGGTTGGATTCTCACCGTCGGGGGCTGGACCCCTACCGTTGTACATCAAAAATATGGAGGCGTTTTATTGGTTCCAGTATCTTCCCGAGTCGCGTGCCGTGTACTTCCAATACAATCGCGTCCTGCCTGATTCCAAAGAACCATTTGACGCGTTTGTGACACGTCTTTTTGCTGTGATAGCACAACATGACGTGGACAAGTTGATTATCGACTTGCGTTGGAACAACGGCGGTAATACCTATTTGCTGCCGCCTCTTATCAACGCCCTGGTGGGAACCCCGAAGATTAATCGTGAAGGCGGCCTGTTCGTGATCATCGGAAGGCGGACCTTTTCTGCCGCCGGCAACGCTGCCGCCTATATCCAGCGCCAAACGAACGCAATTTTCGTCGGAGAACCAACGGGCGCCAAACCCAACTCTCTCGGCGACGAGGTCTACTTTACGCTGCCTTACAGCAAGCTGGCGGCAACCGCAGCCGACGTCTATTGGGAAAGTTCATGGCCGCAGGACTTCCGGAACTGGATTGCGCCGCAGATATTTGTCGAACCGACTTTTGCAGCGTACCGTTCGAACCAAGATGCAGCCATGGATGCGATTCTCGGACTTGCCCCCCCCTGGGTTTCCGATCAGCCAACATCCCGGTTTTTGGTGCAAGTCCGAACAACAAATGGATACAGATGAGCAGGACGAATCGAAACCACCCGCAGCCCATGAGCAAGGTGCGGGTGGCTGGCCACCCTTGGTTCCCTGAAGGGTGGGATTCGATGGACGGTCGATCAGGGGAATCCGAGTCCCGCTGCCCAACGCCGTGTCACTATCCGCCCGTCACCTTCTGCTAGAATGCCTCCGTGAAAAGACGAACCCTGCTCCAGGCACTTCCCGCGGCGACCTTTCTTTCGGCATCTCTGTGGGCCGCTTCTCAGGGTGACAACCCCAATCCTGCGCAAGCCTCGTCCGGAGTCTACGAACTGCGGGTCTACCATGCCGCCCCAGGAAAGTTGGGAGAACTTCTGGCCCGCTTCCGCGAACACACCATCAAAATCTTTGACCGGCATGGAATGAAAAGCGTGGCCTACTGGAGTCCCGTCGATGAGCCCGAGAAGAGCAATACCCTCATCTACCTCCTTTATCATCCCAACCGCGAAGCGGCCGCCGCTAACTGGAAGTCCTTCCAGGATGATCCGGAGTGGAAGAGTGTCCACGACAAATCCGAAGCGAACGGCAAGCTGGTCGAGAAAGTTGACTCTACCTTCATGGCCCTAACCGACTTCTCCCCCCGGTTGCGCTAAGACAGATGCCATGCCTGCTGCCCGGCAACGGACTGACCGGGCCCTGCGTCCAACGATAAATCGAATTCACGCGACTTTCGGCAGGGAAGCCTCATCTTAAAAGGTTCTCTATACTCATAGCGCCGAGGACGACCGCCATGCATAAAATCAACATCGCCGAAAAGTTCTCCAAAATTTCCGAGTACTACAAACCCCACATCGCCGGCGAACTCAACGGACAAATGGTCAAGCTGGTGAAAGCCAACAGCGAATTCGTCTGGCACCACCACGACCACGAAGACGAGATGTTTCTGGTAGTAAAAGGCCGCTTCCGCATGGAGTTCAAAGACGAAGACGTTCGCGACGGAGCCCGGCGCGAAGGCCACGAATGGATCGAGACCGGGGAGTTCATCGTCGTTCCCCGCGGCGTCGAACATCGTCCGGTCGCCGAAGAAGAATGCTGGATCATGCTCTTCGAACCGGCGTCCACGCTAAACACCGGCAACGTCGCGAACGAGCGCACCCAACCCCACTTGGAACGGGTCTAAGAATTGGCTAAGAGCAAAGAGCAACCGCGAATTCAATCCGCACCTCTAAGATAAGCCCATGGACCTCACCGTCTATTCCGCCGCCTGGTGCCCCGACTGCCGCGAGGCCAAACGCTTTCTCGCCAAGCACAACATTTCCTATAAAGACATCGACGTCGAAACCACTCCCGGCGCCGTGGACGAAATCGTCAAGCACACCGGCAAACGCGCTGTCCCTCAGTTCGTCATCGATGGCGAATGGGTCCAGCCCTACCGACCCGGCGAAGGTTTCCTCTACGAAGCCATGTCCAAGCGCCTGGGAATCAAAGCCCTTTAGCCTTAGGAAAAATAGGCTCTCCCGCGTTTACCGAGTGAACCGCTGCGGGTGCCAGCGTTTGATCTCCCTGCCACGACCGCCTCAGATATCGCCCGGACATCATCTTCGGTACCGTAGTAAACCCTGCTCCCAACCATCAAAATAAACACTCCAAGTCCTCAGCTCAGGCGAGCCAGGCTTAAGAGGCTGAAACGCAATGACTTGGATGAATTCCGAGGACCCACGACCTCATGGTCGAATCCCAGATCGAATCCGAGATCAGCGAGCCCCCGGTTCCCACCTCCGCGGGAGCCCCCAATCCCCAGGGAGCCAGCATCGTCAGCGATAGTTGGCAGCAGACGGTGCAGGCCGTTTTGGGAGTCGTACTGCTCCTGGGAGCCTTCGCCATGGTTCACTATTATTCGCCCACGGCCGCACTGGCCGAGCCGCCCAGCGATCCCACACTTCAAAAGCAGATTCACGAATTGACGGTTCAGGTCGAACAACTCCAGCAAGATCAGGCCATGCCCGCCGTCGTGCTGAACCGCTATCGCAACTCCATTGGCTACATTTATGGGGTCTACCAGGTGAGCTTCGCCAACCAGCGCCCGGTGGTTCGCGCGCGCGTTTCCGGTACAGGATTTCTGGTTGGCAGGGGCCTAATCGCCACCAATCGCCACGTAGCCGAGCCTTGGTATGGAGACTCCGAAGCCGAGAGGCTCATCGATCGGGGAGCTACCGCAATGCTCGAGAACCTCGTAGTCTTCTTTCCCGGCTCGCCGATGCCAGTGACTTTGTCGCCCGCATCGGTTTCGAAGACTTCCGATCTGGCTGTCTTGCGCATTGAAGATTCAGGAGCCGTCCGCGGTCTCGCCGTGCTGCCTCTCGCCCAGTCTCCCGGTTCCCCCGGTCAACTGGTCACCGTGATTGGCTATCCCATGGGGATTGCCGGTATGGTTGCCAAGTCGCCCACTGGAATTTACGAGCGCTTGGCCTATCGCCACAATGACATCAGCGCCGCCAGCGAGTTGGCGGCTTTATCGCTGATTCGTCCTTCCACCACCTGTGGACATCTCGGCGACATCGTCGGCGAGAAACTCATCTACGATGCCCCTACCGCCCACGGCGGCAGCGGCGGTCCGGTCTTCAACACCAAGGGCGAAGTCATCGGTGTCAACTCCGCATTCATGGACGGATTCACCGGAGGCACCATCGGAGTCTCGGTGGACTCGCTTCGCCCCCTGCTGCAAGAAGCCGAGAAGACCGCACAAAAGTAGCGCCGCTGTCCTAGCGGCTGTCGTGATGGCGGCGCCGACGCAATCGATATCCATAGCCATTTCTACAAAGGCGATGCGCGGAAGGAGTCTTCCCGACCGCAGCTGTTTTTCAGGCGAAGGGAAAGCTTGCCCGGCGCGCAGTGGAAGCAGACCTCGGGTGAAGCTTTCCAGCTTGTATTGTTTTCGATCTATTTTTCTTCTCTAGCTTTCAAGCTCACAAGACTCGCATCGCCACCGCGTATCCGCGTCCGCATTCGAGCCGCTTGAGCGCCAGTGAACAGCAGACTTCCCATTTCCATGCGCCGGAAGATGTCCTCGTTCCACGCCGGTGCCGTGACTCCAGCATAGTAATACGCGTGGGAGCCCAGAAGCAGGTGGTCCAGTTTGTGGGCTGCCACCGTTCCCAGAAGACTCGATACGTTGCTGCCGAAATCACGGTGAACTTGTTTCACGCGGTCGTAGAAGATGTCGCCGTACTTGCCGGTCCCGCCCTCACCTAAAAAGGCCAGGCCAAAGACCAAGTGAGACGAAGTTCTTCCTCTTGCGACGATGTGCACCACAAAGTCGTTGCTGCAAGAACTTCGAATTCATCCCGTCCCTGTGAATGGGGGCCCGGACAGATGGGTGACAATTTTCGGAGGGGATGGTCTGGCGTCGCTGGACTGGGCCGCCGACAGCGAGGGCTTGTGGGCGACGTTGGTGGGCGAAGAAGAAAATGCGCTGCTGCGTATCGATCTTCAGGGACACGCCGTTCGAGTCTGGCGTCCCCGGAAAATTGAGAGTGGGCTGGGCTATTCCGTCGCGCGATGGCCGATCGCTGGCGCTGCTCGTCGGCAGCGGAAATGCCAACGGTTGGGTGGCGGAGCGCCCTTCGAGACCAGGGAACGAGCGGCGTCCCCTAGCTCTCGCCGAACTCCCGGTAGCGCTCCAGAACGTCGCGCTGTGAAATCACGCCTTCAAGCTGGCCGAAGTCGGCCCGGCTTACCACCGGCACCAGCGGCCACCGATCCACGTACCGCAAAGCGGTCTCCAGAGGGAGATCGGGATGCAAAGAAGGAATGTGCCGGATCGGCAACACCGAAGCCAGACTAGCCCCACCTTTCCCTTGCTCGGCCAGGGCGCCAAGTTGCTGCTTGGTCACGCTATTCCAGCCGGCGGGGCTCAGGCGAACCAACAACTCCTCGGCGGTGGCAGACTGCGCAGCCCGCAGCGCCTGATCCAGGGTCGCTTGCGCATCCAACACCGGATCGGCCACCGGACGCATTGCATCTTCCACGCGCAGGATTCCCTCTTCCCGCTGTTCTTCCATCGAAGGCAATTCCAGCCCGTCCTGGCGCGTCAGAACGTCAAAAATCGCAATCGGCTGCAGTCCGCGAGAAATCACATACGCAATCGTGTTCGCCACAATCACCGGCAGAATAATCGAGTAGTTCCCGCTCACCTCCAGCACCATGAACACCGACGTCATCGGGGCTCGCAGAAATCCGGCGAACAGAACTCCCATCCCCACCAGTGCATAGGTTCCCGGCGACCCGCTCAGATGCGGCAGAACCACGTGCTCCGCTCCGCCCACCGCCGCTCCTAGCGTCGCCCCGATAAACAATGTCGGCGCAAACATTCCTCCCGGCGTTCCGCTCACAAAGGAAAGCAGCGTGGCAACAATCTTCAGCCCGGCCAGGAGAGCCAAAAATTCCCACGTAAACCGCCCATGCATGGCTTCATCCATCGCCTCATAACCGGCTCCCATGATCTGGGGCGCGCCGAGCCAAGCAATGATCCCAATGAGCAGTCCCGCCACCGCCGGCTGAAAATACTGCGTCCACCGTGGCAGCGCCTTGAACTTCGGCCGCAAGGTGGCAATGCCCGTCGAAAACAGAACCGAAGCCAGCCCGCCCACAATTCCGAGGATGGCATACGCGATCAGCTCCGATGGCCGTTCCAGTTTCACCGCTGGAATCCTGAACAAAGACTCCGACCCCAGAAACCAGCGCATCACCACCACGCTCGATACCGCCGACAGCACCACGGACCCAAGAATTCCCGCGGTCCATCGCCCGATGACTTCTTCAATCACAAAGAGCACTGCGGAAATCGGCGCGTTGAAGGCCGCTGCCAGTCCCGCCGCCGCACCGACCGGCGCGATCAGCCGCATGCGATCCCGCGACAACCGCATCTGCCGCCCCAGAACCGAAGCCAGGCACGCCCCGATTTGCAGCGACGGATCTTCCGGCCCCAGAGAGTGTCCCGACCCAATCGCCAGCGCCGAGGTAATGAACTTCCCGATCGCAGTTCGAAATGGAATGTAGCCGTTGTAGATATAAAGCGCCGCCTTGGTCTGATTCACTCCGCTGCCGCGGGCCAGCGGGAAGACATGGATCACCAGAACCGCAATCACCAGTCCCGCCATGGTGGGCGCCAGCAGAAGACGCGTGGGCGACAACATCGCTCCCGATCCCAACAAATAAATACGGCACCACCCAATCGCAAACCGGAAAGCGACGACCGCCAGCCCGGAAAAAATGCCGATGAATACAGAAAGGATCAGAAAGAATCGTTCTTCTCGAAATACCGATTGCAAAAGTGCCTTCGGGGACCGCCCATTAATCGGTCGAGTCGCCACCGGGTGGTCGTGACTCATTCCCTCCTCGATCGCCGCTCCGGCTAGAGAATTGAATGCCAGGTCCACTCTAGTTTCCTTCATGCAATTTCGCGATCAGCAGTAGCGCCAGATCCGCCCCGGTAGGAGTTCCGCAAGTCGCGCCGGTTTGAGCAGGACTGGTTCGACTCGGGCTGGTTTGTGTGGTGCTGGTTTGGCGTTCGATACTGAACACCAGATCCATGGCCTGCTCCACCAGGTCCGGATCTCGCCGCAAATATTCTTCCGAGATCTTCGGTTTCAACTTTGCCCAGCTGTCCGCCAGCGTCGCTTTGGCCCCTGGCGCCGTGGCTGCGGAAGCCCGAATGCCACAGGACATGAGCCGCTCTCCCGCTGTTGCAAACGTCTGCACCACAATTTCGTCGCGATGCGCCACCGAGCGCTGTCGCCGAAATGGGTCCATCTGCAGTACCCGTTCCGTGGTCTTCAGTAGGTCCGCACTCTGTGTATCGTCAGGGTTGCCGGCGACCGCCTCTTGCAGGTAGCGCTCAGCCAGTGGATAGCGGCCGAGTTGGAACGCCGCCAGCCCCGCTCCCGCCAGCGCTGCCTCATGGCGGGGATCTGACTTTAAGCTGATGTGATACGCCCCCAGCGCGTGCTCGTAGTCATGAGCCCGCAGAAAAAGATCGCCCACGCGTTGTTGCTGGGATGGATCTTCTCCCAGATTTTCCTCCAGCGCAATCAACTCCGCTTGCCCTTCCGCCTGGGCGTGAATGCTCAACAGATACTCGATCAACTCCAGCCGCGTATCGCGTCGTTTCTCTTCCTGATCGCCAGGCCAGACGGCATAGATCGCATTGTGGTAATAATGCAGGGCTTGTCCCGTTTGCCCTCGTTGCGCCGCGATCCGGGCGAGTTCCAGGTTCACCTGGCCATTCTCGGGCTGCTGGTCCTACAAGTTCACCAGATAGGAATACGCCTCACCCGTCCGCTTCAGCCCGATCAAAGCCTCGGCCAGGTTCAACTGGTAATCGTAGTTGTCGGGGGAATACAACAGCGCCGCGCGAGATTCGGTAACCGCACGATCAAAGTGCCGCGCCTTCAGGTCGGCCACCCCGCGGCTGAACCAGCGGTTGCCAAGAGCGGCCCGTTGCGCATGATAAGCACGCGATAACCCGCTGACTGCCGCGAAACAGATCACCGCCAACACCGCCAGCAGAGCCAGCATCACCGGCTGTTGCCTGATGTATAACCGGAGATCCAACCGCCTTCTGAGGGCCGGCTTGTCTTGTTGGGTTTCGAGCATGTGTTGATACTATGCGGAAAATCAGAACGGAATTGCAATCCATCGGATTGAGTATAGAAAGGCGGCCCGAGTTCGGTCTCCGAAACCGAATTTCAATCGCTGATGGGGAGGACGCATCCTGAGCGGAGCCCAAGGGAACTCGCGGCAGCCTTTCAACATGGGGCGGGATCATCGGTGAGCGCCAACCTGTCTCTCACTCTGGTATCTTACTTCGAGACGCCAACCACCCCGGCTCGCGCACATGCTCATCATGAAACCGCAACAGCCGCGCCGCCAGAATCGCGTTGCGTCCCAGGTAGCCAACCACTTTGCGCTCGTCTCCGCGATCCACCACGGGCAACCGCCCCAAATCGTAGCGCAATAGTTTCGCCGCCGCTTCCGATACCAATTCATCCGGATACGTCACCACAAGTTTTGTGCTGCCCGCCTCCTGCACCGTCGCCGCGCCGGAAGAGTCTTTGTCGAGGGCCCGCAAAATATCGCCCCGCGTAATAATTCCCGCAAGGTTGCCGGCTGGGCCCACGATCAGCAGCGCTTCGTGCCGCGCCACCGCGGGATCATGGCGCGCAATCCGCTCCGCCAGCACTCCCACCTTAGTGTCCGCCGGTACGACGGGTGCTTCCTGCTCCATCGTTTCGCCGACCGTGGTCTGCGTCAGCGCGTCCGCCTCGTAATCTTGGTGCACCCGCAGCCCGCGCCGCGCCAACTTCTCCGTCATGATCGAACTGGTAGGCATGAACAGCATCGCGATCCCGTCTGCAATCACCGCCACCAGCATCAACGGCAGCACGGAGTTGTAGTCCCGCGTAATCTCAAAGGCGAAAATGATGAAGGAAAACGTGGCTCGCGACGCCGCCCCAAACACCGCGCCCATCGCCACCAGCGCAAACGCGCCCGGAGAAAGATGGGCGTAAGGAAACATGTGATTCCCCAACATGGCGAACAGCCCGCCCATCGCCGCACTCCACATGAACGTCGGAGCCAGTAACCCGCCCGAAGTGCCCGAGCCCAGCGAGATCACCAACACGGTAAACTTTGCGATCATCACGATCAACAAGAGTTTCCATACCAGCTGCCCGTTCAGAATGTCCCCGATCGTGTCGTATCCCACGCCGAACACGCGCGGCACAAAGAATCCGATAATCCCCAGCGCTAGCGCCCCAATCGCCGGCCACCACAATTCGTCGATCGGGAGCTTCTCGAACAGATCTTCCACCCAATAAAGTGCCTTGCTCAAAGCCACCGCCGCCAGTCCGCATAACGGCCCCAGTACCAGGTAGAACGGCAGCGCATGCGGAACCCCGAAGTCCATGGCCCCTACCTGAAACATTGGCCCCGGTCCGAGCAGTTGCATATGAACCGCAGTTGCCAGCGTGCTAGCGACCACGAGCGGAATGAAAGAACGCGACTTGAATTCGAAAAGCAGCAACTCAATCGCGACAATCACCCCTGCAATGGGAGTGTTAAACGTAGCCGACATGCCCGCGGCGGCGCCGCAGGCCAGCAACACTTTCCGCTCGACAGCTGTCGTGTGCAATACCTGCCCCACCAGCGACCCGATCGCTCCGCCCGTCTGAATGATCGGACCCTCCGCGCCAAACGGCCCGCCCGTCCCGATTGCAATAGCCGCCGAAATCGGCTTCAGAATCGCGACCTTCGGTTCGATCCGGCTGCGATTGGTCAAGACCGCTTCCATCGCTTCCGGAATCCCGTGCCCCTTAATCTTCGACGAGCCATACTTCGCCATCACTCCAACAATCAATCCGCCAATCACTGGAACCAGAATGACCCAGGCCCCCAGATGATGCGAGCCCACACTCTTGAACGTCGTCGACCACCGATGGAAGAAAAAAAGATTGGTGAACAGCCCGATCAGCTTGTAAAGCGCGTAAGCCACCAAACCCGCGAGGAGCCCAATCCCGGCCGCCAAAAACGAAACCAGCACAATCCGAAACTGCGCCGGCTGTGCATCGGCCGACGATAGAATAGAAACCCCCGGCCTGATTCCGTTCCGATTTCCCTGTCCCGCAGCGTGGATCGAACTCATCATTTCGTTAGTCTTCGCTTTTGCCGGTAAACTCCAGCCGCGCAGCGGCGAACGAATGCAGCCCAGAGCGGAAGCTGCAGCGAGGGGAAAAATTGACAAGCCCCAGCGGGGCGAAAGAAAACTCGAGACAACTCTGCACGGAACAGCGCAGCGTTGTGGCACGCCAAAGTTTCGGCTCACAATCCGCTCAACTCTGGTGCCCAGCAGAGGTCTTTCGAGCCTTCTCCGGCGGCATCAGCCGCCGCAGCGCCGCCACCAAATCCGGAGCCGCGCTCCGCAACTCGTCATGATGATGCAGCGCCAGTTCCCCCAGTACCCGCTCCCCCTTGGGCGTCAGTGCCAGCAACACCTCGCGCCGGTCGTCCTGCGCCCGCTCGCGCCGCACATACCCACCGCTCTCTAGCCGGTTAATTAACTCCACCGCGCTGTGATGCTGAATCTGCAGCCGGTTGGCCACTTCCCGAATCCGCGGCCGCACTCCCTCCGGAATCCCCTTGATGGCCAGCATGAGTTGGTACTGCGCCAACTCCATTCCAGTCGCCCGCACGGCATGCTCACGGAAGCGCAAGAACTTCCGAATCTGGTAGCGGAACTCGGCCAGAGCCTGATAATCAGACAGGGTGAGCCTCTTCATGCCCAGATTATATCGTGGGCCGATAGGAGAGATCCATTATATCGTGCAACGATACATAAGCAAAATGCGCGATCGCCGATGTGGGGCCAGCCGCCGCCGGCGGTTCGTCGAGCAAAGCTCGACACCCGGGCCGAAGCCGCAGCCTCAGACACGACTCCTCACCCCACTGCCCTTCCCCCCGCCGCTAGCCTCTTTCCCGCCGCCCCATTTAAAATTCGTAGTCCGGAATTTAGTCCACAATTTCGTCGACAATTTCGCCGCTGCACAGGAGACCTGGTGATCCCGCGCTACACCCGACCCGAGATGGCCCGCATCTGGAGCGACGAAAACCGCTTCCGCACCTGGCTGGCGGTCGAAGTCGCCGCCACCGAGACCCTCGCCGAAGCTGGCCTCGTCCCCAAGGACGCCGCCCACGCCATCCGCGAACGCGCCGACTTCCGCGTCGAACGCATCCACGAAATCGAAGCCGAAGTCCGCCACGACGTCATCGCCTTCACCACCGCCGTCGCCGAAATCGTCGGCCCGCCCGCCCGCTGGTTCCACTACGGCCTCACCTCCAACGATGTTGTCGACACCGCGCAGGCTTTGCTCATCCGCCAGGCGTCGCAAGTCATCGCCCAAGACTTGCAGCGCCTCGCCGAAGTCCTCGAGCGCCGCGCCTGGGAGTTCAAGGACACTCCCATGGTCGGCCGCACCCACGGCATTCACGCCGAGCCGATCACATTCGGATTCAAACTCGCCAACTGGTATTCCGAAACGCAGCGCAACATCGCGCGTTTCACGGACGCCGCGGAAGACATGCGCGTCGGCAAATTCTCAGGTGCGGTCGGAATCTTCGCGCATCTCACGCCTGACCTGGAACAGAAGATCTGCGCGCGCCTGGGACTGAAGGCCGCCTCGATTTCGTCGCAAGTCATTCAGCGCGATCGGCACGCGCACTATCTGGGCACGCTCGCCGTGATCGCGTCGACGTTAGACAAGATCGCTACCGAGATTCGCCACCTGCAGCGCACCGAAGTGCGCGAGGCTGAGGAATATTTCAGCGAGAAACAAAAGGGATCGTCGGCCATGCCACACAAGCGCAATCCCGTGACCTGCGAGCAGATCAGCGGCCTCGCGCGGGTCGTCCGCAGCAACGCGCAGGCAGGTCTCGAGAACGTCGCGCTGTGGCATGAGCGCGACATCTCACACTCGTCGGCGGAGCGCGTCATCCTGCCGGACTCGACCACGCTGGCCGATTACCTGCTGAATAAGACCGCCAACCTGATCGACACCATGTTGGTCTATCCCGAGCGCATGCGCGCCAATCTTGAGAGCACGCGCGGCCTCATCTTCAGCGGACAGTTGCTGCTCGATCTGGTCGAGCACGGCGTCTCCCGCGAGGACGCGTATCGCCTGGTGCAATCGCACGCCATGCGGGCCTGGAAAGAAGGCCTCGACTTCCACCAACTGGTGCTGGCAGACAAAGAGATCACCGGCCGCGTCCCGCGCCAGCAGATCGAATACGCCTTCGACCTTCCACGCCAGCTGAAGAATGTGGACAAGATCTTTGCTCGTGTGTTCGGCGGGAAGAAGGGATCGGCGAAGGAGAGTTCCGCGAGCAAGAGCTCGGCAAGAAAAGGTTCGGCTAGAAAAAAGAAAAAGTGACAGCGAGATGCCGGCAATCGGCAGCTTCGAATATCGTTCGGCCGCGAGCGAGATTCCTCGCAAAACTACCCTGGGGATGGATTCCGCACTTTCAGTATTGCGGCGCGGCGCCGTGGAAATGTCCTGAAAAAATAGTTTGGCGGTTGGGCTCGGCGGGTTTGAGCGAGTTTCGTTGCGGGAATTCTTGAGGTTTTCGCGGGGACCCGGTTCCCCCACTGCTCCGAGACTAAGCTCCTAATTGCGGGGAACCTGCACAGAATAGCGACAGTTCCACGATGAAAATGCTGAAAAGAAATTGGGCATCGATTGCTCCACCCTCGGCGGTGAAATAAAAAGAAGGGCACGGCGTTTGCCGTGCCCCCATCACAGCTTGCGCCTACCCGACTGCTCACGATTTGTTGACCTCGGTGGCTAAAGCCGCCGAGGGGCGTGCTTGTCTCGGCACGGCGGAAGCCGTACCCTTCCCGGTTTCTATCGAACCGGAGTCTTCATCGAAAGCTAAACCGCAGTCCCTCGACTCGCGCAGAGTACGCGCTCCCTGGGAATGACAAAGCTTTGAAAATCAACTGCAGCCGCTGGTGCTGCCGCAGCTGGCGCAGCGGTAGCAGCTGCCGTTGCGCGTCATGATGCTGCCGCAGAAGCTGCAGCTTGGCGCGTCTCCTAG
>Ga0182015_10005774_pt1 | contig 12706 bp, 12 predicted proteins | sample 712P3MmetaG_FD_120478 | JGI IMG/M metagenome (GOLD analysis project Ga0182015, IMG submission 120478) | Permafrost microbial communities from Stordalen Mire, Sweden - 712P3M metaG | ecosystem: Environmental > Terrestrial > Soil > Wetlands > Permafrost | place: Sweden: Stordalen | collected...
CCGGTGGCCGGGAGCAGCAGCGAGGGGAGGCCCATGATGAAAGAGACATCGCCGGAGGAGACCTCCGACCGCGGCGAGCCCGCATGCTGGGCCCACCTGGTATGCCCGCAGTGCGGGGCGATGAAGTCAGCAGGCCACCCGCAGGACTGCCCGGCCGCCGCGGTGCTCCCCGGCGGCTAACGGCACTGGCGCCGCTACTGCCAGGCGGCCGCGATCAGGCCGGTGGCCAGCTGCTTCGGGGTGTGGCCGTCGTGCGATACGTACAGGATGTCCCCGCCGAGGTAGAGCAGCCATTTGCCGCTGGCGCTCGCATCCAGGCTGGTGTGGTCAAGGTTCGCGAAGCCGATCGCCACCTGGTGCACGAGCGCGCCGGCCGGGTTGACCTCCCACATCAGCCGGGAGGTGTTCCGCACCGGCACTCCGGCGCAGCAGGCGCGGCTGACGAACAGGTTCCCGTCCGGCATGAACACGCCCTCGCGCAGGTAACTGTCGCTGGTGCTGGGCTGCCCGGTGACCGGGACCGAGACGTCACCCGCGCCCGACAGGTAGTACCTCGCCGTGGCGGTGTCGAGGATGACCAGGTTCCAGCCCTCGTTGTCCTCCGCTGACGAGATCGACACGGCGAGGTGCGTGCCATCCGGCGACCAGGACAGATGCGAGATGGGGTACGGCAGCCCGCTGGACTGCCCGGGCGCCAGCATCGGGTAAATGACCTGGCCGCCGCCGCTGAGCGTGCGGACCACCAGCTTGTACTGCGAGGTCAGGTCGCCCGTATGCGGGATGCAGCCCGTGGTCAGTGACGGCTCCCTGGCCATCGCGAGCTTCGCGCCGTCGGGGCTCACCGCCGGCAGCGACCCCTTGCCGAGCAGGGTGGGGCTGCCGCCGGTCACCGGGACCGATTCGACCTCCGTAGTGCAGCCGTGGGCGGCCGCGAAGTACACGGTCGTCCGGTCGGCGGAAACCGAGATCTCGTCGCCGATGACCCCGCTGGGCACCAGCGTCTTGGCAATCGAGCCGTTAGCCGAGTCGAGTATGACCAGCGCGCCGCCCTTGGTAACGGCGATCACCGCGGGCGGACCGGCGGCGGCGGCCGGGCTTGCCGCGGCGGCAGTGCTGGTGCCCGGGCTGGCGGCAGCCGGACTGGCCGACCCGCTCCCCTGCGGGCTCGCGCCGCCGCCGCTGCTGCCGCCACCGCACGCGGCGAGCAACAGCGCGGCAGCCGGCAGCGCGATGGCTATGAGCCGGCTCCGGCGCCGATCCCGGTGCCCGGGGGCATCGGCCTGAGGGGTCAGCTGCGCATGAAGTTCTGGGGACATGGTGGCCTCTATCCGGCTGAACCTGCGGCTCCGCGGTCGGCAGAGCGGTGCGTCGCGAGGGAAATCAGATGCTGATAGTGGCAGGACTGTCCCGGGACAGCAAGACACAGACAGCCGACGGCCAGGCGTGCCGCGCTGGCCGCGGCTGCGGGCTGACGGCCAGGGTCTCGGCCTGGGGCTAAGGCTCCAGCCGGACTCGCACCTCGTGGATGAAGTTGCCGCCGTAGCCGCGGCGATTCCACTCCGGCGCCGGCGGCTGCGTGTGCCCGGCGAGGTCGGTGGCCCGGGCCCTGATCGTCGTCTCACCCGGGTGGCTGACCCGTACCCGGTGCTCCCACCGCTGCCAGCCATGCGTGCTGGACTCGCCTATCAGCATGGCGTCCTGCCAGTCGCCGCCGGCCACGCTGACCTCCACCCGCGCGATCGGCGCTGCCCCGGACCAGGCAACTCCGCCGACGGTGAGTTCACCGCCGGAATGCCGCTGGCCGGGGCTGGGCTCGGTGATAAGGGCACGGACCCGCTGCATCCGGACCGGCTCCAGGACCACCGTGTCATCGCGCGGAAACTCGTACATGTAGTGATCGGCCTGGAAGTAGCCGTCGAAGGCGGCGTCAGCGACCCGGATATCGGTCAGCCATTTGACCGAGGCGACGGCATACCAGCCCGGCACCACGAGCCGGAGCGGCGCGCCGTGCCGGACGGGCAGCGGCTCGCCGTTCATCGAGTACGCGAGCAGCGCCCCGGACTCCCTGGCGTCCTCCATAGCCAGGCTCCGCTCGAACCAGACGGGTTCCGCCGAGCCGTCTACCGGTCCGCGATCGGCGCCGCGGAAGACCAGATCGGTTGCGCCGGCCTGGATGCCGGCCCGGTCCAGTACCTCATCCAGCCGCACCCCGGTCCACTCCGCCGTGCTCACTGCTCCCAGTTGCCACTGCGCCCCGTCTGGCGCCGGGCTGAACAGGGTCCGGCCGTTACCCGCGCACTCCAGGGTGGCCACGAAGGTGTCAGCGGGCATCTTCCTGAGCTCATCCAGGCTCAGCTCCAGCGGCTCGCGCACCAGCCCGCTGATGCGCAGCCGCCACGCGGCGTCGTCCAGCACCGGGATCGGGAAGTGGTTGCGCAGGTAGAAGCGGCCGGCCGGGGTTAGCAGGCCGTCCGGCGCGGCGGGGACCGGCGTCTCGCAGTTCAGCGGATCCGCGGTCACTACGGTCAGCCCGGCATCGAGGGCTGCCCGGCAGGCTTCGGCAGGATCGGTGACGGAGATAACCGCGTCACGTTCGGTCTTGTGCATGGCGCCCCCCTCGCCGCGGTTCCTGACCGGCCCCGCGGCACCGTCCCCGCTCCGTGACCCGGCGGCCGCACCGGAAGACCGCTCCCGTGCAGTGCCGCCGTGCCCTAGAAGGTGCTTCTGAGCAATAGTCTATATTATTTATAGGAATTATCGACTATATGCCGGGGGAAATCTCCTGACTCAGGTGAAGCCGACGCGGAGCGCCGGCCCGGGCGCGCCGGGGGCAGCAGCGCGCGCGAGGGAGGGAGGGAAGGAAGGAAGGAAGGCCAGGCGCGGAAGCCGGGCCCGGGCAGGGACCGGCCGGGCTCGTTTCAGCTCTTCGGGACCGCCGTCGCGGCGGCCATCCGCCGCACCGCCGCCAGCATCAGGGCCGGCGAGGTGCCCATATTCAGCCGGGCGAAGCCCCTGCCCTGGCTACCGAAGTCCGGGCCGGGCGACAGCGCCACCCGGCCGCGGGCCAGGAACGCGGCGGCCGGATCATCGCCGAGCCCGAGCGGCGCGCAATCCAGCCAGGCCAGGAAGCTGGCCTGGGGCGGGACGTACCGCACCGCGGGAAGATGCTCGCTGAGCAGCCGGGACAGGTAACCGCGGTTCTCATCGAGCTGGGCGAGCGCCGCGTCGAGCCAGGGCCGAGCCTGCCCGAACGCGGCCACCGACGCGAGCACGCCAAGGTGCCCGGCGAGCAGCGCCTCCCACCGCTGCGCCAGCAGCCCGGCCAGCTCGTCCGAGCCGGCCACCGCGACGCCGCATTTGAGGCCGGGGATGTTCCAGCCCTTCGACGCCGAGCCGAACGCGATCGCGCGCTGCGTCGCCTCATGGTCGAGCGAGAGGAAGGGCACGTACCCGGCGCCCGGCAGGACGAGGGGCGCGTGGATCTCGTCGACCAGGAGGAACGTGCGGTGGCGCGCGCACAGATCGGCCACCGTCGCGAGCTGCTCGCCGGACCAGACCCGGCCGAGCGGGTTGTGCGGGCTGCAGAGCAGGTACGCGCTGACGCCGTCATCGCCGAGCGCCCGGTCGAGCGCATCGAAGTCCAGGTCGTAACCGCCATCGGAATCCCGCCGCAGCGGCGCCTCGACCACATGGCGCCCGGTGAAGCCGATCCGGAAGAAAAACGGCGCGTACACCGGGGGGTTGATGACGATCCCTGACCCCGGCGGCGTGACCGCCATGATCATCTCGGCGATGCCGGTCATCACGTCGGGGATGGCGAAGATCCGGGCCGGGTCCGGTGACCAGCGCAGCCGATCCGCGGCGAACGCCGCGAAGGCCTCGCCCAGCTCGCCCTTGTGCCCGTAACCGGTGTCGCTGATCGCGACGGCTGCCCTGATGGCCTCCCCGATGGGCGCAGCCAGGTCGAAGTCCATCTCGGCGACGAAGGCGGGCAGGACGTCATCGGGATAGGTGCGCCACTTAAAGCTCTTTCGCCGCCTGAGCTCCGCTAGCGAGCAATTCCCGAGCATGGGGTCCACGTGACGGATGGTAACCCAGCGGCCGGCTCCTGCTGATCTTGGATTCGCCGGCGGCTGCCGCAGCTACGCCATCGCGACGGGCCTCCTCCCGCCGTGGGCGCTGAAGCTGCCGGTCAGCGGGAAGGCTCTGGATATTTTTTATCTGATATCGTATAATCCATTTTCGTGATATCCGACCAAGGGACTGGCCTTCTCATCCTCGCCCTGCATCGTGCCACCCACGCGACCCTGGGCGCTCTGCAAGCCGGGCTTGCTGACCTGGACCTGACCGCATCCGAGATCAGCGCGCTGGCGAACCTGGCTGACGGGCGGGCACGAAGCATCGGCGAGCTCGCAATGGACACCGCAACCAAGCCGACCACGCTGACCAGCGTGCTCGACCGACTAGTGCGCCGCGGCTATGTCGTGCGGCAGCTAGATCCGGCCGACCGGCGATCGTTCCAGGTCTCGCTGACCGCCGGCGGACGGCAGGCCGCCGGCTCCGCGCGCGCCGCGGTGGGCGACATCGAGCGCGCGGTGCTAGCCACGGTCACCAGCGCGGACCTGGCCGGATTTCACGCCGTGACCCACGCCATCATGGAGGTTCTCCGATGACCCACGCCATGCCAGCGGAACTCGCCGAAATCATGGCGGAGGTGCTGCCGCCAGGCGGTGCGTTCCGGCACCGCCAGCACATCCACCTCGCCTTCATCACCTGCCGCAGGCACGGCGGCGCGCAGGCAGCCGAGATGATCAGCCGCTGGATCCGGCACATCACGGCCTATGAGCGCGCGCCGCAGAAATATAACTTCACCGTCACCCGCGCCTGGACCGAGATCGTCGCTCATCACGTCACCGCTGACCCGTCCGTGACGGACTTCGAGACGTTCGCCGAGCGCAACCCGGCATTGCTGGACAAGCGGCTCCTTACCCGGCACTACAGGCCGGCCACGCTCGCGTCACCGGCGGCCAGGAACGGATGGGTCGGGCCTGATCTCGCGACCTTCCCGTGGTGACCTGACCGGGGCCAGCTGCCGAAACCCGCGCGGCTGATATACCGGCGTGCGGGACATACCCGGGGCCGGCCCGGGCAGGGCTGCCGCGGGCGAGTCGGCGGAGAGCGCCGGGAGGCACGGCAGGACGCCGGGAGCATGCGGGCGAGGATGGAGGGCCTATGCAGTCAGCCGGCCAGCAAGCGGGCGGCATGCTTGAGCTGGACAACCTGCGCCGCCGTTACGGCGACGTGACCGCCCTGGACGGGCTGAGCTTCACCGTGCCGCCCGGCCAGGTTTCGGTTTCCTCGGGCCGAACGGAGCAGGCAAGACGACTGCCATGCGGGCCATCGTCGGGGTTGCCAGCCTGGACGGCGGCGCGGTGCGCTGGCGCGGCCAGCCGGTCGGCCCGGAGGTGCGCCGGCGGATCGGGTACATGCCGGAGGAGCGGGGTCTGTATCCCGCGATGAAGGTGCTCGAGCAGCTTGAGTACCTCGCCCGCCTGCACGGCCTGACGGCCGCCCGCGCCCGCGCCGCCGCGCTGGGCTGGAGTGCGCGCCTTGGCCTCGGGGACCAGGGCCAGACCAAGATCGAGGCACTGTCGCTCGGCAACCAGCAGCGGGTCCAGCTGGCCGCCGCCCTGGTCCACGAGCCTGAGCTGCTCGTGCTCGACGAGCCCTTCTCCGGGCTGGACCCGGTCGGCGTCGACGCGATGAGCGAGGTGCTTGCCGAGCGCGCCGCGGCCGGGGTGACCATGCTCTTCTCCAGTCACCAGCTCGACCTAGTCGAGCACCTGTGCCAGTCGGTGGCGATCATTCACCGCGGGCGGCTGGTGGCCGAGGGCACGGTGGCGGAACTGGGGCAGGCCGGCCAACTGCGTATTGCCGTCCGGGTTGCCGGTGACGACGAGGGCCGCTGGGCGCAGGACCTGGGCGGCCTGGCCAGGGTGGAGAGCAGCACCGGCGGGACGGTCCTGCTGTCGCTGCGCGACCGGGCCGACGCTCAGGCCGTGCTGGACCTGGCCAGGGCGGCCGGCCCGGTCGAGCATTTCACCTTCCAGCGCAGGAAGCTGTCCGAGGTGTTCCGCGACGCCGTCGGCGCGGGCAGCGCAGCCGCCGCGGACGCGGACGCGAATCCTGCGGCCGGCGGCCGGGCCGGGGACACGATCCCGGGCAGCAGCCCTGATCCGGCCCGCGGCGCCAGCGGAACGGGAGGAAAGCAGCTATGACCAGGCAGTCGTCGGAGCTGATCTGGCTGGTGGCCAGGCGCGAGATACGCGACCGGGCCCGGGCCAAGTCGTTCTGGGTGGCCAGCGTGATCCTGCTCGTGGCCGTCGCCGCGGCGGTCATCATCCCGGCCCTCACGCACGGCGGCCGGGCGACGGCCCGCGTCGGCATCGTCGGCGGGCCGGCGGCCGCCCTCACCCAGACCGTCAGGGAGGCCGGGCGGGTCTCCGGGACGACGGTCACCGTGGTCCCGCTGCCCGGTCTCACGGCGGCCAGGGCGAGGCTGCGCTCGGGAGATCTGGCCGCCGTCCTCGTCGGCGACAGCGAGATCCTGGTCAAGCAGCAGCCGCTCGGCGGCAGTTCCTCGTCGGGCGGCACCGCGCTGGGCGCGCTGTCCGAAGTCGGCGGCCTGCAGCGGCTCTTCGCCCTGCTGCCGCCGTCGGCAGCCGCCGGGATCGCACGGCACGGCGTCGCGCTGCCGGTGCACGGCCTGCTGCCGCCGCCGCGCGGCCTGGCGAGCAGGATCACCGGCCTGGCCGCCGCGATCCTGATCTACGTGATCATCCTCACTTACGGCGTGCGCATCACCATCGGCGTCGGCGAGGAGAAGGCCACCCGGGTTATCGAGGTGCTGCTGACCACGCTGCGGCCGGTCCAGCTGCTGGCCGGGAAGGTCATCGGCATGGGCCTGCTCGCGCTGGCCCAGATCGCCGCGATGGTCGCCGCCTTCCTCGTCCTCGGGCACGCGACCGGCTCCACCGCGGTGCAGGGCGCCTCGACCAGCGTGGTGCTCGCCGGAGCGCTCTGGCTGGTGCTCGGCTATGCCTTCTACTGCACCGCTTACGCGGCGGCGGGCTCGCTCATCACCCGGCAGGCCGACGCCTACAACGCGTCGCTCCCGCTGCAGCTGCCGCTGATCCTGGCCTACGTGCTCGCCTACACCGTGCTGTACGCCAGCGGGGTCAACTGGTTCTACCACCTGCTGGCGTTCGTGCCGTTCACCGCGCCGGTCGCGATGCCGGTGCTGGTCGCGGTGGGAGCGGCCCCGGCCTGGCAGCTGGCGCTGTCGGCGGTGATCAGCATCGCGTCCACCGTCGGCATGGCGCGGTTCGCGGGGGCGATCTACGAGCGGGCGATCCTGCGGACGGGCAGCAGGCTCCGGGTCCGGCAGGTGCTCGGGTCGGCGCGCTAGCCGCCGGCGGCGGCCGCCCGGACATCGCCGGTCAGGTAGCGCTCCAGCGTCGGGCCGATCGCCGCCGCCAGCTCATCCGGGGTCGCCGCGGCCACCGGCCCGAGCGCGAGGACGTACCTGGTCAGCGCGAGGCCGACCATCTGGCTGGCGGCGATGGCCGCGCGGAACTCCACACTGGCCTGGCCCGGGTCGGCTGCCGCGGCCTGAGCCAGGCCGGCAGCCCTGGCGACCGGCCCCAGGATCGCCTCGGTGAGGAACTCCCGCAGCATGGCCGCCGCCTGCTCGCTGGTGACCGCCGAGCGCAGCAGCCCGAGGAAAGGGCCGCGGACCTCCTCGCTCTCCCACACGCCGAGCACGGTGCGGACCAGATGCTCGCCGAGGCTCGTCCCCGGATCGCGGCCGCCGGGCGCCAGCGCGGCCATCAGCACCTCGCTCGGCACAACCGGCAGCCGCATCGCCGCGGTGAAAAGCTGCTCCTTGCTGCCGTGGAAATGATGTACCAGCGCGGGGTCCACCCCGGCGGCGGCCGCGATCGCCCGGATCGTCGCTCCGTCGTAACCGCGATCGGCGAACTGGGCGCGGGCGGCCGCCAGGATCGCCTCGCGGGTGCCGCTCTGGCCGGCCCGGCGCCCGGCACGGCGCCCCCGGCCGGGCTGCGCCTGGGGCTGGGGTGTCACGCTGGTTCCTCCGTTGTCGATGTTGGCAGGGTCAGCTGGAAGAAACGCTCCTCCAGCGTGGCCGGTGCCTCGTATACCCGCGCGCTCACGCCGTCCAGAGCACGCCGGACCTCAGCCGGCGTGGCGCCCGGTACCCGCAGCGTGCGGCCGGCTAGTGCCACTGGCATCCGTGCCTCCTCAAGCACCCCGAACGCCGCCGCCCAGGCCGGCGTTTCCACCACGGTGACACGCGCGGCCCCGATGATCTCCGGCGCCGTTCCCCGGTCCGCTACCCGCCCGTCAGCCATGATCACCAGGCGGGTGCATTCCCCTGCCTCCTCCATGTAGTGCGTCGTCACCAGCACGCCGGCCCCCGCGCTGGCGGTGGCGGCGATCGTCTCCCACAGCCTGGCCCGGCCGAGCGGATCGACCCCTGACGTCGGCTCGTCCAGTATTAGCAGGTCAGGCTGGTGTGACAGGGCTTGCGCGAACGCGACGCGGCGCTGCAGCCCGAGCGGCAGGGACCCGACCCGGGTGCCAGCGTAAGGGCGCAGCGAGACCGGCAGCTCCGGTCGCCGGCCGCCGAATACCGCGGCGGAGAACTCCAGGTTCTGCGCCGGGGTCAGGTCGTCATACAGGCCGAGGCCCTGCGGCACATAGCCGATCCGCCGCCGCGTGCCGCGCGAAGGCGGATCGCCGAACAGCAGCACGTTGCCCGCCGAGGCGGGCAGCAGGCCGAGCAGCATCCGGATCAGCGTCGTCTTGCCCGCGCCGTTCGCGCCGAGCAGGCCGACGATCTCCCCGGCACGGACCTCCAGGCTGACCTCGCTGACCGCGGTGAACTCACCGAACTGCCTGCTGACGCGGGCACATTCGGCGAGCGGCCGGCCGGCAATCATCGCGCGCCCCCGGCCGCCTGGAGCTCACGGGCGATCGCCGCGATGGTGACCGCGTCCTGCAGATCCGGCGTGATCGCCGTGCCATCGCCGCCCGCTGACCCCGGCGGATCCCATATCCGCCAGCTCCCGCCGCGCCGCCACGCGCGCTGCCTGTCCTCCCCGGCGGGCTGCCCGGCGATGCCGCGCAGCACGCCCGGCATCGCGGCCACGATCTGTTCCGGCGTCCCCGCGGCCAGCTCGCGGCCGGCGTCCAGGGCGAGCACGGCGGCGGCACGTTCCGCCTCGTCGAGATAGGTGGTGCTCAGCACGACGGCGCAGCCGCCGGCGGCCGCGCGGGCGATCAGCCACCACAGGCCGGACCGGCTGACCGGGTCAACGCCCGTCGTCGGCTCGTCAAGCACCAGCAGCCGCGGCCCGGCGATCAGCGCCGCGATCACGCCCAGCTTCTGGCGCATTCCGCCGGACAGCTGCCCGGCCAGGCGATCGCGGGCACTGGCCAGGCCCGCCCGCTCCAGCAGGTCGCCGGATCGCTCGCGGGCGCGTGCGGCCGGCACGCCATAAGCGGCGGCACGGAAATCGAGGTTTTCCTGCACCGTCAGGTCCGGGTACGTGCCCGAGCTCGCGGGCAGGTAGCCGACCTGCCGGGCCGCTGGCCGGCGGACCCGGCCGCTGCCCGGCGCGAGGGCGCCCGCCAGGCAGCGCAGCAATGTTGTCTTGCCCGCGCCGTCCCCGCCGACCACGGCAGACACCTGCCCGGATGCCGCGTGCAGGGTGATCCGGTCCAGGGCGAGCTGCCCCCGATATTGAACGGATATCTGGTCCGCTCCCCAGCCACCCTGCTCATCGCCCGCGGTGCCGGCGGCAAGGCTGCCCGGCCGGCTGGTCATGCCGCGCTCCGTGCCCTGGCGGGCGCCAGGTACCGGCGGAACCGCAGCGAGGCCAGGGTCACGATGACGGCGCCAAGCACGGTGAGGAAGACGAACGGCTGCCAGAGCGCGCCGATCGGCTCCGCGCGGAGCATCACGCCACGGGAGATCTCGTTGAAGTAGGTCAGCGGCAGCAGGTAGGCAATCCAGCGGACTCCGGCCGCGATCGAGGACAGCGGGAAGATCAGGCCGGATAGCAGTACCTGCGGCAGCAGGGTCATCACCGCGAGCTGGATGGCCTGGCCCTGGTTCTGCGAGATGCTGGAGATTAGGACGCCGATGCCCAGCGTCACGAACAGGAAGAGCAGCGCGCCGAGCCCGAAGACCGGGAGCGAGCCGCGGAACGGGACCCGGAAGATCGCGACCCCGACCACCAGGACGATCACCAGGTCAGCCGCTGCCACCACGAAATACGGCACGATCTTGCCGAGGAACACGTCACGCGGGCGCAGCGGCATCACCGCCAGCTGCTCGAGCGTGCCGGACTGCCGTTCGCGTACCACGCCGAGGCTCGTGATGATCGTGCCGATGAACACCAGGACCACGCCGGCCAGCCCGGGGATCATGATGTCCGACGTTTTGAGCTGCGGGTTGTAGAGGACGACGACCACAGGAGCGGCCGGGGTCGCGCCGCTCGCCGGGGCGCCGGGCCGGCCCGCGCGGCTGGCAAGAGCGGTCAGCGCGGCACGCGCGGCGAACAGCTGGGTGCCGTCGATGAGCACCACCGGCCGGGCGCCGCCGGTCACCACCGCCACGACTGCCCTGCCGTCCCGCAGCTGATCCTGCGCCCAGGCCCGGCCCTGCGCGGCGTCGGCCGCGACCACGTCGAAGGGCCGGGGCAAGGCGGCGGCCGCGACGCCGGCCCGAGGTCCGGCTACGGCGACGGCGATGGAGGAAACGTCGAAGGTGGCCGCGTAGCCGAGCACCACCAGCAGCAGCACGGGCATCGCGATCATCATCGCCAGGGTCCGCCGGTCCCTGCGCAGTTGCCGGAACTCCTTGACGATCATGGCCCACATCGGCGTGCTCCCCTTGCTCGCTTTGCCCCGCTGCCGGCGTGTTGGCCTGCGCGCTGCCCGGCCAGTAACTCAACGCTCGTTGAATTCTACGGTTGTTGAATTAACGTCGTCAACACGTACGGCTTCGCCGCTGGGCTGCTTGCCCATGGACGCCGCCGCCGCCGCAGCGCTTGCCCATTGACACCAACTGACAGCGCTGAGTACTTATCTTTTGGAGAGAATTGCGGTAATACCTAACAGCGGAGATCACTCGACTGGCACGTCACGTTGCGGCGAGGCCGCCAGCGCCGCCACCAGCCAGGCCGGGACTACGCCCGGCAGGCATGGCGCCGGATGAGTCGAAGGGACACGGTGGAGTTAGAGCGGGCAGCAAAGGCGGACGCGCGGACCACGTTCGGCAGCGTGTTCGCCGTGACCGAGTTCCGCGCCCTGTGGCTGGCGCAGGTGCTCTCGGTCGTCGGTGATCAGCTGGCCAGGGTCGCGGTGACGCTGCTGGTGTATGACCGGACTCATTCGGCGCTGCTCGCGGCGGTCACCTTCGCGGCGAGCGTCGTGCCCACCTTCGTGGGCGGCGTCTTCCTGTCCGGCCTCGCGGACATGCTGCCCCGGCGCCTGGTAATGATCACTTGCGACCTTGCCCGGGCGGCCCTGGTCGCCGGAATGACGATCCCCGGCGTGCCCCTGGCGCTGCTGGTCGTCCTGCTGTTCGCGGTGACCATGCTCGGGACGCCGTTCACCTCGGCACGCGCTGCCAGCTTTTCCGACATCCTGCCGGGTGACCGGTTCGTGGTCGGCAATGCCATCGCCCTCACTACCTACCAGGTCGCGCAGGTCGCGGGCTTCGCAGCCGGCGGCGCGATCGCCGGATTCTTCGGGATCCGCACGTCACTGGTAGCTGATGCGGCCACCTTCGCCGCATCTGCGGTCATCATCCGCATCTGGATGCGGGCCCGGCCTGCCGCGCGGCCGGTTGAGGACCAGGACTCCGGGGGCAGGCAAACAGCCCCGCTCACCGGCATCCTCGCGGGCGTCCGGCTCGTCTTCGCCACCCCTGCGCTGCGCACGCCGATGCTGCTGGGGTGGCTTGCCGCGTTCTATAACGCGCCAGAGGGGGTGGCCGCACCACTGGCGCGAGAACTTGGCGCCGGGGCCGCGGCCGTTGGCCTGATCCTTGCTAGTGGCGCCCTCGGGGCTGCCGTGGGCGCCGTAGCGTTCAGCCGCCTGGTCAGCCCGCTGACCAGGCTGAGGTGGATGCGACCGCTGGCTTTCCTCTCGTGCGCTGTCCTCATCCTGTTCGTCTTGCACCCCGCATTTCCGCTTGCGCTGCTCATCCTGTTTGCCTCCGGGATATTCGACTGCTTCCAGGTCGCCGCCAGCGCGGCGTTCCTCAGCGCGGCACCCGAAAGGCAGCGGAGCCAGGTGTTCGGCCTGGCCCAGGCCGGAATGAGCCTCGGCCAGGGCGCAGCGCTGATCCTGGCTGGCGCATTGGCACAACATCACTCTCCGAGTACGGCAATAGCAGTCATCGGCACGTTCGGAGCGATCGCCGCCGTCATTTCAGCCGACCGGGCTCCCTGGCGTGCGCCAAGGTCACCGGCTAGCCATCCGTCTTAGTGGCCCACGATCAGCCGACATTGCAAAGGCTGATCTCATCCATGGCTGTCCGGCGTCAGCCGCCCCACGATCCTGTCTTCACGTCCGGCCTCCCTTCACCTGTCGCACCCGGTAATCCCGTCCG
>Ga0182015_10005775_pt1 | contig 12704 bp, 11 predicted proteins | sample 712P3MmetaG_FD_120478 | JGI IMG/M metagenome (GOLD analysis project Ga0182015, IMG submission 120478) | Permafrost microbial communities from Stordalen Mire, Sweden - 712P3M metaG | ecosystem: Environmental > Terrestrial > Soil > Wetlands > Permafrost | place: Sweden: Stordalen | collected...
GTATTACGACCGGTCAGATGAGATGTCGGAGGACGAGAAGGCGAAGTCGGAGATTATTCTGGCGAAGCAGCGCAACGGGCCGACGGGGATGGTGATTCTGAACTTCATTTCGAAATTCACGCGGTTTGACAATCCGGCGGGTGGATAAAGTCGAGGGTCCAGGGGTTAGCGTGTGGGAACCGAGGGACCAGGAATCAGGATGTTATTCGCGGAAAGAAAAGCCCCGCCGGGTTGGCGGGGCTTCCGTGCTGAACGGGCCGCAGTTCGGGCTATTGGTAGGCGTTGGCTTTTTTGAAGTCGCCGCCTTTGACGATTGAGATCGGCAGCGAGTCCATGTATTTTTTGAAGGCTGCGTTGACCTGGGCGGTGGTGACGGCGGCCATGGCGGCTTCGCGTTTGGCGTCCCAGTCCATTGTGCGGCCCCAGCGTTCGCGGCTGGCGAGAAGGCCGGCAATTGAGCCCTCTTCAGTACGGCTGACAGTCTGCTGATCGAGCCACATCTTCTTGGCCTTGGTGACTTCGTCGTCGGTGAAGCCGTCTTTGAGAGCCTTCTGCAGCTCTTCGTTGAAGGCGACTTCGACCTTGGGCGTGTTCTGGGGCGCGGAGATGGCAAAGACCGACAGCGCGGCGCCGTCGTCGACCGCAGGCACGAGGTACCGGGCGCCGACACCGTAGCTGAGGCCGTCCTTGATGCGAATTCGGGCGAAGAGGCGCGACTCGGGCGTGCCGCCGAAAACCATGCCGGCGATGGTGAGGGCAGCAGCATCGGGAGAGTCGTCGTTGATCTTAAGGGGTCCTCCCCCGAAGAAGAGTGAGTTCTGCTTGTCGGGCGTCTCGATCTTTTTGTTGATGGCCTCGACCGGCATGTAGTTGCGCTTGATGCGTTCATATTTTGCAGGGCTCTTCCAGTCGCCGAAGAGCTCACCGACGAGCTTCTTTATCTCTGCCGGATCGAACTGGCCGCTGATGACGATTTCGCCTTCGCCGGGCCCGTAGAACTGATGGTAGAACTGGCGGACATCATCAAGTTTGGCGGCTTTGAGTTCGTCTATCGATTCGTCGAGCGTGTCAACGTAGCGAACATCGCCCTTGGGGTAGTGCTCGTTCATGTGGCGGCCAAACTCAGTCGTGACCAGGGTCTGGGGATCGGTTTTGCCGCTCTCTGCGCCTTCGATATGTTGCAGCCGGACCTGCTCAAACTCGGCGTCAGGGAAGGTTGACTCGCGGAAGAGGTCCCTGACCAGGCGGAGCGCATCGGGCAGGTTGGCGGCGGAGGTGCGGATGTTGGCATTGGCGCCGTTGACCGAGCCGTTTATGTTGATCTGCGCCTTGAGCCGGTCCGTCTCATCCTGAATCTGCTGCTTGTTGAGGGTTTTGGTGCCGCGCATGAGGAGCGCGCCAGCGAGCTCGCCATCGGTTGACTTGCCGAAGAGCGATTTCTCATCGCCGAAGCGGATGTTGACAACGGCGCTGACCATGCCGCCTCGGGTCTTCTTGGGGAAGAGCACCAGCTTGATGCCGTTGGGCAGGGTGGAACGTTGAACGCGGGCCTCAATGTTTGCCGGGGTTGGGTCGAAGACCTCGCCTTGCTGCTCGGCTGCGCCGCCCTTGAAATCTTTGAAGCGATCGGCGGGGGAGGGCGTGGGTGGAATTTCGGCGCGGTCGGGCGTAGCGGTGGGAATGAACTCGCCGAGGGTGCGGTTGGACGACTTGAGGTAGGCCTTGGCCACACGAAGAACGTCGGCCGGCGTCACCTTGGCAATTTCCTCTCGATCGAGAAAGAGAGTCCTCCAGTCGCCGACGCCGATGGAGCTGCCAAGCTCAAGACCTATGCTTTGCGAGTTAGCGAGCATGAGGTCGTAATGCTTCTCGATGCGGGCCTTGGCGCGGTCAACCTCCTCCTGGGTGGGCGGGTTTGCGGGCAGGTCTTCGATGGTCTTGACCAGGACTTTACGCGCGTCGTCGATGGACTGGTCGGGCTTTAGATCCGCATCTGCCTCGGCCCAGCCTGGATCGTGCATCTCCTCGACGTCCATGCTGGTGGCGACGGCGAGCTTGGATTCGACGAGAGCCTTGTAGAGACGGCCGGTTTGCGCCTCGCCCAGAATGGTGGTGAGCACGTCGAGCGGCGCGATGTCAGGATGGAGTGCGGCGGGAACGTGATAAACGACGAGCACCTGCTGGGTGGTGCCGACGCGGCGCAGTACCACTTCGCGCTCACCCTCCTGGGTGGGTTCCACGGTGTAGGGCTGGGTCAGGACGCGATCGGGTTTGGGAATTTTGCCGAGGGTGTCGGCGATGAAGGCCAGCGCCTTGGTCTCGTCGAACTGACCGGCGATGACGACGTCTGCGTTGTCGGGCTGGTAGTACTTTTTGTAGAAGACGGCGAGGTTGGCGATGGGCACGCGCTCAACGTCGGCGCGGGCACCGATGATGGTCTTGCCGTAGTTGTGGAAGTTGTAGGCTGCGCCGAGTACGCGCTCGAAGAGAATACGCTCGGGCGAGTTCTCTCCCATTTCCATTTCGTTGCGGACGACGGGCATCTCTGTGACGAGGTCTTTGCCGAGCATGGTCATGTTGACCATGCGGTCGGCTTCGAGCGCGAGCGCCCAGCGCAGGTTGTCGTCTCCGGCATTCAAAATCTCGTAGTAGACGGTCTGGTCGTAGCTGGTGGCGCCCTGGAAGTTGCCGCCACCGGAGTGTTCGGAGAGTTCGGCGAAGATGCTGCGGCCCGAGGTCGTGGTTTTGAAGTTCATGTGCTCGAGCAGGTGGGCCATGCCGGTCTCGCCGTAGCCCTCGTTGCGCGAGCCGACGCGATAGACGACGTTGACGGTGATCTTGGGCTTGGAGTTGTCTGGAAACAGGAGCGCATGAAGACCGTTGGGGAATGAGTACTCGGTGACGCCCTCGATTGAGGTGACCTTTTCGACGCCGGGCGGCAGGGTTTGCGCGGAGATGGCGGCAGCCAGAAAGAAGATGAAGAAGAAGACAGAAATCAGCCTGAGTTGGCGCATTGAGACCTACCTTTTTTGGGGTTCTTGGGGGGACCTGCTACCCAATAGACGCCCTCGTGGGAGTTTTGCTTTCAGACCGAGTGGAATCCGGGGCCCGGATGCAATTCTATTGCAACTGGGGCTGGTGCACTGCATTGGGTGACAGCAAGGGCTTGGCTGTTCCCAGGCTAGAGCCGTCCCTACGGGACTGATGATGTCGAGATGGATGCTTCCCCCACGCTGAAGCGCGGGGCTAACAAACGCTGCGCCTACGGCGCGGGATATCGAATCGACACGATTTTGAACGTGGAAAAGGTCTCTGGGGGCAAAAGACCATGCAGGTTTTTGGCGGCTTTGAAAAGGACCCTCCGGGGCTAAACAGGCTGCGGAAAAGCCCCGAAAGGATGGAGAAGATTCCGAAGAGAGTCCCGCAGGGGCTAAAGCCCGTCCCTTGTTTTGTTGCATTTGCGGCCCGGCTAAAGCCGTGCCCTTGTTACAAAACTCGCCACGAATGAGTTTTTCCGCGAGCTGTAAAGCCCTCGCAGATTTTTGCCGACCTAATGCGGGAGTTAAAACCCCCGCCTCCCTCCGTATCAAGGCTTTCCGCAAAGTTCTAGGGCTCGTTTAGGATGAGGGCGACGCGGCCGGCGATGAGCTCGCCGGGGGATTCGCCTGGGGCAAGGTCAATCAGCTCTATGGGAGACGTGAGGCTATGGGGGCGTAGGACGAGGCGGTTGGCGAGGAAGTCGGCATAGCGGAGCGAGAGGCGGCCGCCGTTGCGGATGGCCAACAGATTTGGGCGGTTGGGGCGGTAGGGGTGGAGCGAGTTGTAGTGGCGATCGATGAGGGTGATTGCCTCGGGGAGAATGAGGGGGTCCATGGCGAGGGCGTCGTCGGCGGGGATGCGGACGGCGACAAAGCGCTGCCAGGCGCGGCGTGAACTGGAAGCGCGGGCACGGAGGGTTTGAAGCAGGCCGACGGGTAAATGAATCCAGCCCTGCGCGGCGGAAGTTCGGATGTAGGGCTCAAACAGTGCGGAATGATGGGAAACGAGCGGGACGGAGTCGCGTTCTCCCTCGACGGGCATGGCGAGCGAGGAGTGGAGGGCGGGCAGGAGGTCGGCGGCGGTGAGGTGCTGGGCGGCAAGGAGACGGTCGATTGCCTCAAGGGAGAGCTGACGGCGGCTGTTGAGGAAGTTGGAGAGGTGCGACTGCCCGAAGCCGGTCTGGCGGGCCAGCAGGGAGACGCTCAGAGTGCCCCGCTGAATCCTGCGCAGCAGTTCCAAGCGGAGTTTCTCGTGCATCTGCGAAAAATTCATCTGTGGAAATTCCGCCACGAGAAATGGGTGAGATGACGACCCCATTTCTTAAAGAAATCTTGCAAGGCTGAATGGCCTTTATTCTCAGCGGTTATGTGTCACTTGGAAAGCGCCTGTGGGGAAATGGCAGGAAACAGATTGACGCAGAGTAATCCATTTTCTAGATTATGTTTACTCAATCTCGCACTAGCTTGTGGGAAATCTAGTTGAAATGCTTCATTGCTGCAAGGCTGAGGCCAGACGGAAGTCTGACCTTACCGGCGGCAAATGAACAGGAAGCCGGAGCAGCAGAAGGGCGAACCGGCGTTCCCATCAATTTCCCGAGGATGCTCAGCAGAGGCGTTCCGGGCAGCTCAGTCGAGAAAAATTCCAGACTCTGCGCGCTAAGGTCATGACAAAAACAGCAGAAACACGGAAGGCAATCCCCCATCAGGACAGAAGAATCCCGAGTCGCCTTTTGTTGTTTCATTCACCCCGCGGAACCACAAGAAGGACAAAAATCCAGCGGGACGCGACAGTACAACGGAGAAATGGTCATGGAATTGCGCGTTCAATTGAAGGTTTGCGAGGGCTGCGGTTGTCTTTGGTACCGTGCCCAAACTCAAGGGAATGTTTATTGCAAGAACTGTGAAGTCAAACTGAGAGCTTTTCCAACGCCAGAGACACGCAAGCGGCGGGGGCGGCCGAACCGGAGGATTTTGAGCCGGGTTTGGGCGGTTGCAGATGAGAACGGGAGCGTCTTATGAGCGCCGCCGTAGCACCACTGATCTGGGAGGCACACCGCCAGCAAGTTGCATGGCGGGAGAGCCGGGCGAGCGCGCAGGGAAAGCCGCTTCCGGCGGTGGTAAAACAACCGAAGACCGAGGAGAAGCCGGAGCCGAACGTCAGCCTCGCCTTCTATCGGAAACATACGGAACGCATGCTAAGACGCTATCTGTATGCATCGATGCAAGTGGGCCGGTCGCCTTCGATTCTGGGGGACCCGGTGGCACGGGGATGGGTTTCAAGCAGGCCCGTGAAGACGTTTGAAGACGCAGTGATTTTTGTGCTGGACATTGAGAAGTGCCTGGACAAACTTGACTCGCTCGAGCGCCAGATGCTGTCACGGATTGTTCTACAGGAGTACACACAGTCGGAGACGGCACAGATGCTGGGAATGAGCCTCCGCGCGGTCTCATACAAATTCCCGTTGGCCCTGGACCGGCTGACTGAGATGCTGCTTGAGACAGAAATCCTGGTGATTCCGCAATAATTCAAAAACGCGAAGACCGAAAAAGCAGTGAGAGGGAGCATCGATCGGGTGCTCCCTTTTTTGCTTGGGCGGTTTCTGGCGTCTCTGCTTATTTATGAAGGATTTAGCGAGCGGCCTTCGAGGCTGCATATCAACTCGTCGAAGAGTGGCGGAAGATCAGCCAGCGGATGGCGGTCCCCAACTTCTTCTGCGTCGATCGGAAGCATCTTGATCAGCCCCAATCGCTCTTCAACGTCGAATTCGCCGAGCGCTTCGTCGAGCAGCAAATATCCGATCTGCTTAAAGGCGGTCTCAGTTTCCTGAAAGCCGGGAATGTAGAGGTAAATGCCTGCAGTTTTTCCATTATCCAACAAAGTGAACTGAACAACCTCCGGGTCGATGCGCAGATTGCCAATTTCGACGGTATTGACCGGCGACCTTCGCGGGCGGAATGCGATGACCTGCCATCGAGGCAGTGCTGGTGCGGCCTTTGCAAGCGCAACAACAGCGGGGAAGGCCGACCGAATGCCTCCGGCACTGATCACGAACTCCCTTGATTGCTTTTTGGGACCAAACTCGAAAGTCAGTTCAGGGTTTACCTTTTGCAACTCACCAAAAAGGCGACCAAAGATCCTCTCCTGGTCCCGTTCAAAGCTAAATAAATCGTCTTCGTTTCTGGTGAACCAAATCCAAAACTGCTCTTCAATGGTCATCGCTGCTCCGGGTTGATTCCGACTCGTCTGACGGTGTAGGTCAAGAATGTTACGTCCAGTTAGCATTCGGCAGCGGCAGTGCCCGAATGCGCGGTACTGTGTTGAAGCGGAATTGTAGATAGCGGCAGTCTACATGCAAGGTCGGCGAGTCCGCGCGCCTGGGCCGCAAGGAATCGGATTCCCGATTTGCGTGCTGATTTGAAATGGGAACGGAATGCAGATGAGCCGCGTGAAGCGGTGTCGAATGCGTTGATGGGGACTCTGGGGGGCGGTAGGTTCAAGGGAGGAAGCGGGCGAAAAGGATTGCGGCGGGGGAGTGGAAGTGAGTGTTGGGGTACAGAGTTCTGATGCCGGGCCGCGCGGGGCGACGCATCTGCCGGCGCTGAACGGGACGAAGAGCCTGCGCGAGGTTGCAGAGGACTATCAGCGGGTTCTAAGGACGAATCCGCGTCATGCGGAGTCGCTGGCGGGGATGTGCGTGGTGGCGCTGGCGAGCGGGCAAAACGAAGCGGCTGTGCGGATGGCCGAGGCCGCGGTGGATGCGGCGCCGGGGATGGCGGTTGCGTACGTCGCGCTGGGCCAGGCGCTGAAGGCTTGCGGGCGGAACGAGGAAGCGGAGTGCGCTTACGCGCAAGCGCTTTGTCTGGATGGTGGGCATGCGCTGGCGTGGCTGGGGCTTGGTGAGTTGAGGCTCGCGGCGGGAGAAACGGAGGAAGCCAGGCGGGAGTTTGAGCGAGCGCTGCGCATACAGCCTGCGCTGGTTCCAGCGCACATGGGGCAAGGGAATGCGCTGGCGATGGAGGGCAAGAATGAGGCGGCCCTCGCAAGCTATGAGCAGGCGCTGCTGTTGAGGCCGAAGCTGGCGGAGGGGGAGTTTGCGGCGGGATTCGTGCTGGCGCGGATGGGCCGGCAAAAGGAAGCGGAGCGGCGATACCGGAGGGCGCTGGTGCTGCGGCCGGATTTTGCAGCGGCGTGGATGAATCTGGGCGTGTTGTTGCGCGAGGAAGGAAGGGATCTTTATGCGGAGGCTGCGCTCAGGCGGGCGGTGGAGTTGCGGCCCGATCTGATTGCGGGTTGGGTGAATCTGGCGCTGGTGGAGCGCGAGGGCACCCGGATGGAGGCGGCCGAGGCGTGCCTGCAGAAGGCGATTGCGCTGAATCCCGAGCACGCGGATACGCAGATTGCGTGGTGCCAGTTTTGCGCCAAGCGAGGGGACAAGGCGGGAGCATGGGGTTGGCTGAGGTGGGCGCTGGCGCGAGACGCGGAGCACGCGGAAGCGCTGAACATGAAGGGCATCCTGCTGCATGGCGAGGGGCGATTTGCCGAGGCGATTGAGGCATTTGGGCGGGCCGAGGCGGTGGGGCACCTGGCGGCGTCGTCGAATCGCGGAAACTGCCTGCTGGACATGGGGCGGATGAACGAAGCGCTCGGCGCGCACGAGCTGGCGGTCGAGCGCGATCCGAAACATCCGGGGGCGCGGTACAACCTTGCGCTGACACAGATTCGGATGGGCGACTGGGAGCGTGGCTGGCAGGGATATGAGGCGCGCTGGCGGTTCAGAGATGTGCATCGAGGGCCGAGGGTGTTCCGCCAGGCGCGCTGGCGGGGAGAGCCGCTGGATGGGCAGCGCGTGTTGCTGCATGCGGAGCAGGGGCTGGGCGACACGATCCAGTTTTGCCGGTTTGCCGCGCTGGTGGCGGCGCGGGGAGGGTTACCGGTGCTGCAGGTGCAGCGACCGGTTGAGCGGTTGATGCGCTCGCTGGCCGTGGTGCAGGCGGGTAGGGCTGAGGCGGCGGTGCTGGGGGATAGAAGCGGGCTGAGTTTTGATTTGGAGTGTCCACTGATGAGCCTTCCTGCGATTTTTGGAACGACGCCCGAGACTGTGCCTTGGGAGGGCGCGTATCTGGCGGCAGACGGGGAGTTGGCGGCGAAGAGGGCAGAGGAGATGGAAATCGGTGCTGGGCAGACTGCAAGGCGGGTTGCGGGCCGCGGAGATTTGCGGGTGGGGGTGGCGTGGGCTGGGAATCCGCGCTACAAGGCGGATGCGCAGCGGTCGATGCAACTGAAGACACTGACGCCGCTGCTGCGAACACGGGAAATTGAGTGGGTGAGTCTGCAGAAGGGATCGGCAGCCGAGCAAATCTGCGAATTGGATGAGGATGTTTGTGTTTGGGATGGGTCGAGCGGGGACCGGGACCTGGCAGAGACGGCGGCGCTCGTGGCGGGGCTGGACCTGGTGATCACGACGGATACGTCGATCGCTCATCTGGCCGGGGCGATGGGGAAGCCGGTGTGGGTTTTGCTGGCGCATCTGGCTGACTGGCGGTGGGGGAACGAAGGCGAGACCACGCCTTGGTATCCGACTGCGCGGCTGTATAGGCAAGAGGCTCCGGGGAATTGGGAAGAGCTGTTGGGGCGGGTCCGGAACGATCTAGAGGCCTGGCGCAAGGCTCCTTGTTTCAATTATTTTCAAAGAGTTCCGGGAAATCATCCTTCAGTTTTGGGCTAAGGCAGTGCTTTTGATTTAGCGGTGCGAAGATTTTTCTTGACATATAGTTCTCTATTTTATAGAGTACTCTTCATTGAGGGATGGATTTGGTTCTCTGCGGCGAGCCGAATCGATTCCCGAGGAGGTTTCGAATGAAGATTCAATTCCCCGTTGTTCAAGCGTCTGGATTCCGTGCCGGAATCTCAGTGTTCGCGCTCCTGCTCTCTCTGACGCCGGTGGTTGTGGCGCAGGGCCCGGGGCAGGCAGGAGTGGATGCGCAGCGCGAGGCAATGCGCAAACTCTCGTTTCTTGCGGGGACGTGGACGGGGCCGGTGACAATCGTGCGCGGGCCGCAGCCCCTTCACCTGACGCAGACTGAGCAGGTGGAGTACAAGCTGGACGGGCTGGTGATGCTGATCGAGGGAAAGAGTACGGACAGCGACGGGAAGAGCTCGTTTCAGGCGTTGGCCACGGTTTCGTACGACGAGGCTTCGCACGTTTATCACTTCCGCGCTTACAACGGCGGACATTACATCGACACGGAACTCACGGTGCAGGCGGATGGGTTTTCGTGGGGATTCAAAGCGGGGCCGGCAGACGTTGTAAACACCATGCACTTGACTGCGAAGGGCGAATGGAGCGAGGTGACGCAGGCGACGGTAGGGACGAATCCGCCGATGCATGCGGTGGACATGCTGCTTGTGAAGCAAGGGGACGGGAACGGAAAGTAACGGAGCATTTTGGGTGGGGATGCGAATCCCGCAGAAGCTAAAGGAGATTTTGAAGATGGCAACCACAATTACCACTCTTGCTTTTTCACCGCTCAGCCCGGCCTGGCTGAAAGGGCGCATGAGGGGGGCTCTGATTTGCGGCACCTTCGGCGCGGTTTGGATGTTTGAAGCGGTGTTTTTTGGAGGAATTGCCACCCCGGTATGGCTCACGCTGGTAGGGATGCTCACGGTGGCCGCGATTGCATGGCCGGTGATGCGGCTTCGTTCGTTTCGCAGCATTCCCTATTCAGCTGCCGACCGGGCGCGATGGGCCGCCGTCGCAGTGGCTTATTGGACGAATTGTGCGATTGAGTGGGTGCTGTGTTTTGGGGCGGCGTTTTGGCTGGCGCACATTCGTCAATACGCCCTGATACCCGAGTGCCTCGGCGTGATTATCGGGCTGCACTTTCTGCCCCTTGGAAAGATGTTCAGATCGCCGGTTTACTACGCGACTGGAGCGGTAATGGTGTTGGGTAGTTTGGCTTCGCTAGCGATTCCCGCCGGGCCTTTGCGCAATATTGCGGCATTCGGTGGTGACGGACTTTCGCTATGGGGAACCGCGGCGGTGATTCTGTGCCAGGATTGGCTTTCAAGAGAAGAGGAGAATTAAGCGATGGATGCGATGGAGACACAAGAGCTGAAGGATCGGCTGGCGCTGATTGAGCAGATGATGAAGGCAGGCCGGCGGTCGACGGAGAGCTGGGGCTGGACGTTTTTGCTATGGGGCGTCGCCTATTACGTGGCGATTGGTTGGAGCGCATTGGGAGGAACGTATGCCTGGCCGGTGACGATGGTAGCCACATGCGTGCTGATGGGTGTGATCCTGACGCGGCGCGACCACAAGCCAAACACGACGATGAACCGGGCGATTATCGGGGTGTGGATTGCGCTTGGGGTGACGATGATGACGCTGATGCCTGCGCTGGCGATCAGCGGGCGTGCGGACGCGCATGGGTCTATTGCAGTGGTGAGCGCGCTGCTGGGGATGGCGAACGGGGCTTCAGGGATTGTGCTGAGGTGGCGGCTGCAGATTGTGAGCGCATGCGTGTGGTGGGTGGCCTCGATTACGGCGTGCTTCGGAAGTGAGAAGCAGGCGCTGGTGGTGTTCATGGTGGCGATCTTTTTTTGCCAGATCGTGTTTGGGATTGCCTGCATGATTGCCGAAGGGCGCGAAGCGCGGGCAGCGAAGGATGGCGCACATGCCTGAGCTGCCGGAGCTGAATCCCGTGGTGCATGGGAAGCTGCGGCTGGCGGTGCTTTCGCTGCTGGCTACGGCGGAGGAGGCCGAGTTTACGTGGCTGCGCGCGCAGACAGGCTCGACGGACGGCAACCTGGGCGCGCAGTTGATGAAGCTGGAAGAGGCGGGCTATGTGAGCGTCGAAAAGAAGTTTGTGCAGAGGAAGCCGCAGACGCTTTACCGGATGACGGAGGCGGGGCGGGAGGCGCTGACCGAGTACGTGCAGGCGCTGAGGCAGTTGCTGGGCGGAGCAATGTTCAGTGGTCAGTGATCAAAAAGAGCAGGGACCGTGCGACCCCGGCGTGCAGAGACCGCTCCCAGGGGCCGGGGCCAAGGGAATGAGCACATTGAAGCTGGCCGGCGTGTCAGTGGATCAAGGAAGCAGCTCCCGACGAAGAGTTGGGCCGGAGGATGAAATGAGCGAGGCGGGTGGAGTGCTTGGTCCCGGGGGACCGGATTTGCTGGTTCGAATGCGAGGCAGAGCGGCTGGCGCCCTTGTATGTGCCGGGTTCGGCGCCTATGCGCTGTATTGTTGGACCCTGGTTGCAATCCAGGGCGAACGGAGACCCTGGTTTGGCGCAATCGCTGCGGCTACGGCAATTCTTGTCGTTTGGGCGATTGCAAACCTTCTCGCGCTCCGGCACGCGCCAAGAGTTGCCTTGGATAAGCGGCTGGTGAGGTTTTATCGAATCGGATACGCTCTGATCGTCGCGGTAGAAGGCGCAGCGATATCGGTTGGAGCGCCGATTCTGGGGCACTTCCATCGGCCCGATCTGTTCGGGCAATGGATCGGCGCGGTTGTTGGACTGCACTTTTTCCCTCTCGGCAAGCTATTCAAGATACCTCTGTACTATTGGACGGGCGCGGCCATTTCGCTGGCTGCGTTTGGTTCGCTGTTAGTGGCTCAGAGCGACCTCAGCTCCGCCATAACCGCGGGAGGAACGGGTGTGGCCCTATGGATCACCGCGGCAACGATCTTAAGCAAAAACCTGGAGAGTCTACCGGCAGAGATGGAGGTTCATTATGAGAATTCAAACAGCAAATCAGCTTAGAGGCCGGGCCATCGGAGCCATTTTTTTCGCGTGCTTTGGGACAGGCTGGATCTTCCTTGCTCTGACGGCAAAGGAGCTCATCAGTCCGGTCACCGTCTCAGGGACGGTTGCAGGCATGGTGGTCCTGCTGCTGGCGGCGGCGTACCTGCTGCGACGGGCCAAACTCTGGCCGCGGGTGCAGGAAGATCCGTCAAAGGACCGCGCAAGGGGCCGCGCTTTCGCGTGGATCAACGCGATTCAATGGACTGCGGTCGCGATTGTGGCATTCACTTTTGCGAAGTTTCACATTGACGCCTATGTGATATCTGCGATCACCGCGATTGTGGGACTCCACATGTTTCCACTTGCGCGGTTGTTCCGCTACCCGCTGCATAATTTGACCGGGGGAATATTGATGGCCTGGGCCGCGGCGAGCGTGGCGCTCGTGCCGGTGGCCGAGATGCAGGGAACGGCGGCGATGGGAACGGGGATGATTCTTTGGGCGAGTGCTGCGTTGACGCTGGCGATTGCGCTGCGAGCTTCGCAGCAACCGGCGGCGGCGCAGGCGGTGGCGTAGATCGCTGTCAGGCTCCGGAACGGAGACTCTCGCGCACGCGCTGCATGATGCCGAGGTAGTAGGCGAGGTTGTGGATGGTGTTGAGGGTGGCGGAGAGGGGTTCGCCGGCTTGCATGAGATGGCGCAGGTAGGCGCGCGAGTAGCGGCGGCAGACCATGCAATTGCAGGCTGGATCGAGCGGGGCTTGATCCTCGGCGTACTTTTTGCCTTTGATGTTGAGGCGGCCTTCGCTGGTGAAGAGCAGGCCGTGGCGCGCGGCGCGGGTGGGCAGGACGCAATCCATCATGTCGACACCCATGCGCGCGTACTGCTCGATCTCGTCGGGGTAGCCGACACCCATGACGTA
>Ga0182015_10005776_pt1 | contig 12704 bp, 7 predicted proteins | sample 712P3MmetaG_FD_120478 | JGI IMG/M metagenome (GOLD analysis project Ga0182015, IMG submission 120478) | Permafrost microbial communities from Stordalen Mire, Sweden - 712P3M metaG | ecosystem: Environmental > Terrestrial > Soil > Wetlands > Permafrost | place: Sweden: Stordalen | collected...
GAAGACCGTGCGATTCGTGGTGGAAGCCCCCGCATTTATGCGGGGGAAGGAGCGCTTTAGCGCTCCGTGAAAGAGTCTCGATTTTGATCATGCGCTTTAGCGCTGGCAGTGCCAGGGGTTTAAAGCCCGACGGATTCTCAATCATTTGCGGCCCGACTAAAGAGCTTGCGGAGAAACTCGATATTTTGGTCGAGCCTTCGTCCCGGACCGCAAATGTTGAGGTACCCTCGGCTCCACAAAATGTGAGGCAGACGATTACCTCGAAATTGGCGAGTCGGACAGAAAGATTCGCCGAACCGAGTTTTTCCGCAAGCTCTAAAGTCGTGCCCTGATACAAAAACGGAGTTTTTCCGCAGCCTGCCAGGTCGTGCTATCCACGAACGAAGTCTGCTCTCCTAACGGTTGCTCGGCGACAGTTCGCTAGAACACAAATTTTCCAGCCAGCTGCAGAATGCGTGCATTGTGGGCGCTGGTTACCGTAAGAAACGGCGACGCCGAGCAGTCCGTTTGCGAGCTGTAGCAGGAGTTTTGATTCACTCCGCTCCACTGCGTGTGGTTGAAGACGTTGAATCCCTCCGCGCGAAACTCGAAGTGCATATCCTCGTGGACGGCAAAGGACTTGAACAACCCCATGTCGAAGTTGGTCCGTGAAGGCAAGCGGAGAATATTGCGGCCTGCCGTTCCATAGGTCAGCCCGGTTGGCGGCCCAAACGCGTCGCTGTTATAAAGCCGGGGACCCTGCACACCGGTAGGGTGTTTAATCGCAACGGCGCCGTGCAGCGGCCCGACGAGATCAGGGTAGGACTGAATGGAACCGTTACTGTTACTACTGATGGTGTTGCCCGTGCCCGCATTGTCTGAGAAGGATGAGTTGTTGGTGATGCTGAAGGGAGTTCCCGTCTGAAAGCCCGTGAGGTCAGACAATTGCCATCCTCCGAGCAGCGAATGGAGCATGCCTGGCTGGCGGAACAAGGGCAAATCATAGACCGCGCTCGCCTCAAATACCTGGGTCTCGTCGAAATTTGAGCTGGCATAGCTGCCTTGAGGATTGAGGCCGTTTACGATCTCGACGTTCGCGCCACCGTCCGATGCATCATCGAGAGAGTGCCCGTAGGTGTAGGCCAGGCTCCCATTCAGCCCACCGAAATAGCGGTTCACACTCACCTGAACCGCGTTGTAAGTCGATTTGGCGGAGTTCGTCACATTATTGATGCCGGAAGTACCTATGTAGGGGCGAAATGGATCGGCGGAGTTGCCGCAGGCGACGTAAAGACGAGTTGCAACATCGCTGCTGACCGCGACCCCGTTGACCGTTGCCTGGACTACGTTGCCGGGCCCAATCGTCGCAGACGCGCAGTCGGCGAAGGAAGGTTGCTGCCCCGCGGAGTACGGATTCTCCGACGGAGTGAGAGGCGTAATCTGGTTCAGCTCATGGCGTACGGGCAGATGAACACCCAGGCTGCCCACATAGCTCGCCTGCATAATGACGTGGCTGGGCAACTCGCCCTGAACCGACAAATTGTATTGCTGTACGTAAGGCCAGACGGCGTGGGTGGGGATGGCGATTACGCTTAAAGGAAACTGCAACCCGGCACCGCCCGAATTCTGGTACCCGATGTAGTTGTACTTGTTCGGGGTTTGGACTACGGGAGCCGTGCCCTCGAGGAACTCGGAGTTGCTCTCGTTGCCGTTGGTGTGCTCGAAGAAGATACCGTAGCCGCCGCGCACGGCCAACTTTCCGTTGCCGAAGACGTCGTAGGCAAAGCCTACGCGTGGAGCAGGATTCAAGAGATGGCCTGACATGCAGCTCGGGGAAACGCCGTTGATGCCGCAGCGAACAAGGCCATTGAAGACATCTCCGCTTCCGGGCACGATGGCTCCGGCCTGGCCGGTCACGGAGCCGTCGACATCGATCGCGGGTGCGTTGGCCGCGCTCCACACGCCAGGTTCGAAGTTGCCCGACTGATCGCTGATGTCGTGGTAGGTTCCAAACAGGCTGAACCGGAGGCCTAGATTCAAGGTGAGCCTGGGAGTCGCCCGCCAGTTATCCTGGAAGAAAGGTTCCACAATTTCGTAACGGTTAAAGTATTTCGGCTGCGCCGAAGTTTGGGAAAATTGTCCGATTCTTGCCGTCAACAAGTCGGCAAATGCATTGCCTGTGGAGACTGCGGAAGAGGTATTGAAAGTAACCGTGCCCTGGTTGTTGCCCACGCTGGGCTCATTCTTCTGCGCGAAAATCGAACTTGCCCCGAAGATCAGAGTATGGTTGCGCAGCGTCTTGGTGATGGTATCGCGATAGCTGTAGGTAGGGTTTGAGTTCTGCCAGGGAAAGTAGCCGGTATTCACTGAAAATCCGCCCTCATACGCTGTGCCGCCGGTGACCACCAGGGAAGGCAAAACGCCGAAGTATCCATTGTCGAAAAATCCATTGCCGGTGAAATTGGAGCGGTCGATGCCGGGTGTGGTGTTGATCAGCGTGATGTGGTCGGTGGTGTAGTCGGCCACGAACTCATTCACCAGGCTGGGTGAGGCCGCATAGGTCAGGTTGGCCACCATGTCCACACCGGGCCCCACGAAGGAATTCGTTACCGTGGGGAAGGAATTGGTCTGGAACGTTGGCTCGGACGTGGTCTGCTTCCAGGAATCGTAAATAAAGCGATAGTATCCCCGGAACTTTTCATTGAACACGTGGTCGATGCGGAAGAGTTCTTCACGATTGGTCGTGAGCTGGGAAGGCGAAGCCTGATAGAACGAAGAGGTACCGGAGCCCACATTGGCCGCGGGAATCAGCACCAGCATCGCCTGACCATTGGAGTCGATGGGGACCTGGTTGTTGGTAAAGTAGCCCCCCGTCGCCGGATTGACCGGGCAGTTGGGAAAGTCTGCTGTATCGACTCCACTTCCCGGCGCGGGACACTGATCAGAGAAGTCGCCGGTGCGTTCCGCGTTGGACGGAACGGATTGATTAAAGACGGTTGCGGGAACGTTCTCGTGACGCCATTCCTCGGAATAAAAGAAGAACGTCTTCGCATTTGCCGGTTTGTAGATTTTCGGAATGAAAAGCGGACCGCCTACGGTGAAGCCATAATCGTGCTTTTTGTAAACCGGTCTCGTGGTATCGAAATAGTTGCGAGCGTTGAAGTCATCGTTGCGCAGGAACTCGAAAATATCACCGTGAAAATGTTCGGTGCCCGACTTGGTCTGGGAGAGAACGGTTCCGGAAGCGTTTCTGCCATATTGCGCGCCATAGTTCGACGTAAGCACCTCCGTCTCGGCGATCGCATCCACGTTCGGGTAGACGTTGAGGGTGCCGTTGCTGCCGTTGTCCATCAGGCTGGAGCCGTCGACTTCCCAGTTGTTGTACTCGACGCGGCCGCCGTTCATGCTGTAGGACACGCTGCCGTTCACGCCGGTCTCGCCCTCATCCTGCCCCGTCTGATTGATGACGCCGGGGGTCAAGGTCACCAACTGGGTAAAGTTCCGGCCGTTCAGTACCAGCTGGGTAATCTGTTTTCCGGTAATGGTGAACGAGACTTCGGGCGACTCGGTCTGGACCGTTCCCAGGTCGCTGCCGACGACCTGCACTTGCGTGGTCACCGCACCGATCGTTAGTTTGGCATCGATTCTCTCGTTGCGCGACACCCGCAGTACGATGCCCGATGCCTTGTACTGCTCGAATCCCGGCGCCGTTACCTGCAAATTGTAGGTGCCGGCTTCGAGCGCTGGAAAAGTATAATCGCCGGCGCTGTTGGCGGTGGTGTTATAGGTTGTTCCCTGTGCGGCATTTGTCAAGACCACTTGCGCGTTGGGAATGGCGCCGCCGCTCCCATCGGTGACCGCGCCGTTGATAGAGCCGGACTGCTGCGCGCGCAGCGCGCAGGGCATCAGCAGGAACAAGCAGAGCAACGAGGATGCAAGGGCGTGTGGGAGTCGCTGGTAATTTAGACAAAACATGGGTGATACTGCCTCCATAGCACTTGGGGCCCGTGGCGCCGCTTGCTGGTTTTGAGCTGGGAAAAACGCTTGCAGGCGTAAAAAATCAAGTATCAAATCGTTTCAGGTCGAAGTCAAGAAAAGATGTTTAGAAAGGTTCTTCCTTCGCGGCGCAGTTTGGTTCCGTTCTCTCCCGGGGTCTTGTGCTTTTTTCTCTTGCTCTCGCAGCGTGGGGCGGCTTCACTGCTTGCAGTCACCGGCCAGGCTGTGGCGAATTCTCCCCTCAGCGCGGCGGCGATCTTTCGCCAGGGCGTCGAGGCGATGCAGAAGGGCCAGCTGGCGATCGCCGAAGATGATTTTCGAAGTGTCATTGCGCTTGATCCGCACTCCGGTGCAGCCCATGTCAACCTGGGGGTTGCCTACATGCGGGAAAAGCGGTGGGATGATGCGCTGGTCGAACTACGCAAGGCGCAAGCCCTGTCACCCGATCAGCCGGGCATCTCCTTAAATATAGGTCTCGCGTATTACCGCAAGAACGATTTCGCCGGCGCCATTGAGCCCTTTACTGCCAGCCTGCAGCAAGCGCCGCAATCGTTGCAGGCACGGTATCTTCTTGGATTGTGCTACTTCTTCCGGAATCGGTATCAGCAAGCCAGCGAAACTCTAGCGCCGCTATGGGATCAGGAGTCGAGCAACCCAAACTATCTTTACGTCCTGAGCATCGCGGCCGGCAAGTCTGCGAACGTCTCGCTGGAAAAGCAAGCCATTGACCGCATGTTCGCCATCGGACAAAATGCACCCGAATTCCATCTTTATATCGGCAAAGCATGGTTGGCCAAAGGCGATACCGATAAAGCCATCGGTGAGTTTAACGTTGCCGCCGCGGCAAAACTGAACCTGCCGCTGGTGCATTACTTTCTCGGTCGCGCGTATCTGGAACAACACGCCTATGCAAAAGCCGAAGCCGAGCTGCTGAAAGACGCAGCGATCGAGCCCGACTTTGCTTACAGCTACGAAGACCTGGGATTGCTGTATGCGCAGTTGAACAAGCCTGAGCAGGCGGAGCATGCGTTTCACCAGGCAATCGAACACGACCATTCGCTGGTGAACTCTTATGTTGGTTTGGCAAAACTTTATCGCCAGCAAGGCAAGACCAGTGAAGCGCTGGCGATGCTGGATCGGGCTGTGGCGCTAGCGCCTCAGAGTGCCAGCGTGCATTACGCGCGTGGCCAGGCGCTGGCGCGGGTTGGGCAGCGGGCGAACGCGCACCAGGAGTTCGACACGTCAGCCATGCTGCTGAAAACATTCAATGACCAACTACAGCAGGATCCCTCGGGGGATCTGGCTGCGGATGCGCAGGATGCTGCCCAGCAGTAGAACTCGCTCCTGGCTGCGATAATCTAATGCCGCGATAACCTAATAACGTTTGAAAGACGATTGGAGTGTTCTCGTTGACGAAACTAGCCATCATCACCGGAGCGGCCCAGGGGATTGGGCGTCGGACTGCCGAGATCTTCGCCGCGGCGGGCTATTCGCTGGCGCTGCTGGATCTGCAACCGTGTACTGCGACGCTTGCCGCTGTTCGCGCAACCGGTTGTGACGCTGCGGATTTTGCCGGAGACATTTCTGACGAATCAGTTGTGGGCAGAACGGCTGCAGCGATCGCGAAGCGATGGGATCATGTCGATGTCCTGGTCAACAACGCCGGGATCAGTTCCATTGCGCCGGCGGAGACGATCGACGCGAAGACCTTTCGCCGTGTTCTTGAAGTGAACCTGGTCGCGCCGTTTCTGCTGGCGCGTGTATTTGGGAAGAAGATGCTCGAGCAGCGATCCGGCTGCGTGGTCAATGTCGCTTCGATTGCGGGATTGTTCGGCGTTGCGGACCGGGCTGCCTACAACGCATCGAAGCACGGGCTCATTGGGCTTACGCGCACGTTAGCGGCGGAGTGGGGCGGGCGTGGTGTGCGCTGCAATGCGGTGTGTCCGGGGTGGGTCAAGACGGAGATGGATGCGGCTGACCAGGCCAACGGCACCTATACCGACGAGGACATCATGGGAGTGAATCCAATGGGCCGTTTCGCTACGCCGGAAGACATCGCGAAAGCCATTTTATTTTTAGCTGATCCAGCACAAAGCGGCTTCGTGAATGGGCATGCGCTGGTAGTCGACGGCGGCTGGACTACGGATGCCAGTTGGCAGAGCTTGCGCCTGAGTCACCGTTAAAGCAGTCTCTCGAATGCAATCATAGTTACAAACAGTCACGTCACTCGATCATCCGGAGCACCCGCTGCACCTGCGCTCTCAGCTCCGCCATTTCTTCGCGTAGCGTTGCCACCTCTGCCTCAAGATGAGCCACACCTCGGCCCTCGGCAGTGGGCTCTGGGCTCGCGGGGTCTGAGGCAACCTCCATCGGCTCCCCCGACAACAAATGAGCATAGCGAGCTTCCTTGGTCCCGGGCTGGCGGGCCATTACTTTCACCAGCGGCGGTTCGCGCTGCATAAGCCGCTGCAGGATCGATTGCACATCGCTCAGCTCTTCAAAGCGGTGCATGCGTTCCGTACGGCCGCGCAACTCGCCCGGTGTTTGCGGGCCGCGCAGCAGCAGAACACACATCACAGCCGTTTCCGCACGGGTAAAGTTGAAGACTTCCTGCACCCGGTGCTCGTACTTGGCAACGCGGCTTTCCGTGCCCCGGGTGGCGCCGGCCAGTCCATCGTCTTCGAGCCGGTGCAGCGCCTGCCGAATCTCGCCTTCGTCCAGGTTCATCACCGGCTCGCGATTATTTTTCTGGTTGCAGGCGTTGGTCAGCGCATTCAGCGAAAGAGGGTAGTACTCAGGGGTGGTGATTTCTTTTTCCACCAGCGATCCGAGCACGCGAGCAGCAACACTGGAGAGCACAATCGTCACGGGGCAAACCTGGGTGATGAAGATAGAACGCAGGCTCCATAGTAAAGCGCCGGCCGTCTCACTGCCTGGAGACCGCGATGTAGTACAGGTCGGTCGCAACGGCGAACCGGTCTTTGGTCAGCGGTGTCTGCATGGTCTGCCATGCGGTGGTGGGGTGAATCGTCTGCCAGTGGTCCTGGCTGCCGACCATCACCGGCATGGCAAAATTGGGTTCCTCGGCCTGCCATCGGTAGCGGACACTCCCACCGGTCTCGAATTGCAAATCCAGGACCGGCAGTGCCGCGTGACGCAGGTACTGATCGAAGACTGGAGTCAGATCGATGCCCGTTTGCTGGTTGAAATACCGCACCACGTCCTCGGTCATGATGTTTTGATATTTGAAGTGCTGGTAATAGCCGTGTAGCAGCGCCCACCAGCGCGGGTCATCGTTGACCACGCTGCGCAGCGTATTGAGAAACAGGGCGCCTTTGAAGTACTGATCTACCGGTGGTCTGCTGTTGACGCCGCGCGCAGAAACAATCGGTTGCAGGTTCTTCACTTTGAGCTTTAATCCGTTCAGGTACTTCAGCGCATCGGCGTGCCCCCAGCGCGATTCGACGTAGAGGCTCTCCAGGTAAGTTGCCCAGCCTTCATGAATCCACATGTCCGAGGGGTCCGCGGCGGTGATGCTGTTGCCAAACCACTCATGCGCGCTCTCGTGAATGATGATGAAGTCGAAGCGCAGGCTGAGACCCCCGCCGGCCCAGTCCCGCCCCAGGTAGCCATTGGTGAAGCCATTGCCGTAGGTTACGGCGCTCTGGTGCTCCATGCCGGAGTAGGGCGCCTCGATCAGCTTGTAGCCGTCGAGAGGAAAGGGATAATCGCCAAAGTAGCGGCCAAAAATCTGCAGCATCTCCTTCGCCTGTACAAATTGTTTTTCTGCTTTGGGCTGGTCTTCCGGCAGCACATAAAAATCGAGTGGCAGGTCGCCTAGACGGTCGGAGAAGTGCACGTAGTTGCCGATATTCAGAGAGACATCGTAGTTATTGATGGGGTAGTGCACCAGCCAATCCCAACGGGTGTAGCCATCGCCGAGATCGGTCGTGCCCATAAACTTTCCGTTCGACACATCGACCAGGCCGTTGGGGATCGATACGCTGATCTGCATGCCCTCCACCTCGTCGCGCCACTGGTCTTTGTTCGGCCACCAGACGCTGGCGCCGGTCTCTTCGCATGCGGTGTTGATCCATGGGTGGCCGGCCGGATCTTTACGAAACGTGATGGCGCCGAATCGGCCCGTCTCCACCGGATGGCCCGAGTAGTAGAAGTCGAGGGTGTAGATGCCACCCGCCTTGAGCGTCCGGGGGAAGTCCACGAAGACCGCTCCTGCATCCCGCTTGTACTTGAGCCTCTCAGAGCCGAGGAGGATTTTGTCGATATGCAGCGCGGGGTGCAGGTCAAGCTGGATCCGGCGGCCGTTCTTGAGCATCCGGAAGCGGATAGAGTTCTTGCCCGCAATGAATTTTTTGTCCGGATCGACGCGAATGTCGAGGTGGTAAAAGAGCAGGTCGTTGTTGGCGCGATCGGGCCCGTACGCCCCGCGCAGAATATCGCCATGGGTAGCCCCCCGCGCGCAAAGCACGGCCGCAGCCATGAGCAGCATCGATACCGTTAAGATCCTGGTGCCGCGGTTCCACGCAAAGTTCCTGATTTGGTATGCCTCGACCGAATCCGTGCCGGAGTGGGCCAAAAAGTTGGAAAATGTACCGCCACCAGCCATCAGTAATCTATCGGTCGCATCTCAGCAGAGCAAGACTGAAAGGCACAGGAACGATAGACTGAAAGAGTCGTGCTCAGGGTGCTGGTGAGTGCGCCGCTGATCGAATCAACCAAAGGACCATTGCCCCCATGACCTTGTTGTTGACCCAGATGGCGATCGTGTTGTTGATTACCGTGACTTGCGGCTGGCTGGCACTCAAAGTCGGCCAGGCCCGCGTGATCGGCGAAATCATTGGTGGCATCCTTGTGGGACCGTCCGTCTTCGGGCGCGTTGCCCCGCATCTTTCCGCCACCCTTTTTCCCCTCAGCTCGTTTGCGCCCTTCGAGACTCTTTCGACCGTGGGTCTGGTGCTCTTTCTTTTCCTCATTGGGATGGAGCTTGATTACGAGCAGCTTTATCGTCATCGCGTCACCGCGGTCATGGCCAGTGGGATGAGTATCCTGCTGCCCTTCGCCATGGCGGCGCTGCTGGCCCATACGCTTCGTATTCGCTTCGCGCCCCATGGCGTTGGCAGCATTCCTTTCGTGCTTTTTCTGGGTATCGCGATGAGCATCACCGCTTTCCCGGTGCTGGCCCGCATTCTTGAAGAACGCAACCTGCAGGGAACTGCTCTGGGGACCACCGCCATCCTTTGTGCAGCGGTCGACGACGTGGTGGCATGGAGTTTACTGGCCTTCGCCCTCGCGTTTGTCGGCGGCCAGGATGCTCCGTCTTCGCTGCTGCTACGCCTTACGGAGCTGGTGGCGTACCTGGCGCTGATGCTGGGTGTCATTCGCCCCCTGGCTGCCTACCTCGTCCGCCGGCACAAGAAACCCGAATTGACCCTGGAGTTGTTGGGTGTAGTGGTCGCGGGAGCGCTGCTCTCGGCTGCCGCCACCGACAAAATCGGCGTCCACCCGCTGTTTGGGGCGTTTCTCGCCGGCGTTTGCTTTCCCCGCGTACCGCATTGGCAACTCGCTCTGCGCGAGCGTCTTGACATGCTGGTTTCGGTGCTGTTGCTGCCGCTGTTTTTTGCCCTCACTGGCATGCGCACCCGGCTGGACCTGCTCAACGACGGAGCTATGTGGCTTTGGGCGGGGGTGGTGTTGTTCGCCGCGGTGTTCGGCAAGATGGGTGGCGCCGTGCTCGCCGCCCGCTGGACCGGACAATCCTGGAGAGATGCCGCCGCGCTGGGAGCCCTGCTCAACACCCGCGGCCTGGTGGAGCTGATCGTGCTGAACATCGCCTACAGCGTCGGCGCGTTTACGCCTACCCTGTTCACCATGTTGGTGGTGATGGCTTTGGTGACCACGATGCTCACATCGCCGCTGCTCAGCCTGCTCGGTATTCGCGGGACTGCGAAAAAACAGCCCGGCTCGGTGCCGGTTTCTGTGAGCTGAAGACACGCACCAAAGGCCCAGCCTGGGAACGGTTTGGTTACAGCCGCTGGCCGGTTCCGACGGTAGCAATGCCTGCCTGGCTCGCTGCCAAAGCACCGATGATCGGCAATTGAACTGTCTTGCCCTGGTAGGCGGTGTACATCAGGTAAATCCAGAGGCAGAGCGCGCCGAGCATGATTATGAGGCTGAGGGGCGACAGGATAAAGATAAACAAACCATGGGTAATGGCCGTGAGCACCCCGCCGACGATCAACCAAACGATCCATAACACGATGAACGCCACATGCACGAAGATTGACTGGAAAGCGTGAAAGCGAACAAAGCGGTCCTGCTTGAACGGTTCGATCACCAAAAACACAATCCCGGTTACGAGGCCCAAAACGTAAGCCAAGGCTCCGGCAACATTCGGGGTAAGACCGGTTCCCGCCTGGACAGGCTGAGCCACTGGCTGGGCGTACATCGGTGCCGGCGGCGGTGGAGGTGGAACGGAGCCGGGCATAGCGCCCGGCACGGCGCTCGATGCTGCTACACCCTGGCTGGCTCCGCACGCTGGGCAGGCTGGGCTTCCATCGGTCAGGCTGGATCCACAAGTTTGGCAAAAGCTCATTTGTCTTTCTCCTTGAGACTTTGTAATTGCAGGCCGATGGTCGCGCAGGCTGACAGCAACCTTCGCGGCCATCGCCTGCGGCTGGGGGTTGCCGGAACATCCTTGTTGCCTGGGAGAGCAGTGTACACGATGCGTGTGCCGCTGTCTCTCTTTCTGTGCAATCGCATCGTGGCGTCTTTGGGGCGGGGCCCAGGGGCTGCCTAAGCTATTTTCTTCTCCTTTGCGCCGGTGTTAAGTGCTTCTGCATACCTCAGAAGGGAAATGACTAAGCGCTCTGACCCGGGTGACCCATCCTCCGATAAGCAAAGGGGTACGTTCGAAGCCGAAGCACGATAGGATGCGATCTGGATTATTCGGCGGGTTGCCTCGTAAGCCGGCGCGGTCGTCCCGATATTGTTAAAGAATCGAGTTAAGCGGTTTGGCCCCTGGAAACAAGCTATTTCTCGCGGTGCTTTTCTGGGTGTGTCTCGGGCTACCCCTGAGCGGCCAGCAAACCGTTCCCGGGTATGCCAACTGGAGTGGAGTGCTGCGCAGTGCGGCGGGCACGCCGATCAGCGGCTCTACTGTCGAGCTGGTAGAACCTACCACAACGCACAAAGCGCACAAAGCGGTCACCCAGGCAAACGGCCGCTTCGCTTTCCACCGCCTGCCGCAACTCCGCTATGCGCTTTTTGTCACCATGGGCGGCCGTCGCACCGCGTATGCTCAAACCCTTGATTTGACGGCGGCCGATCTCGCCTCGTCGCCCGGACGAGTTTCGGGACGCGATGTCATCCTTACCCTCACCGAGCAGGGAGTGCTTTCGTTGCGGGGGGCGGAGGCCGAAACCGAGACCACCGGTGGCGTCGCTCTTTCCAGCCACGCCGTCAGTGAGCTTCCCCTGAACAAGCGAGATTTCAGCCAATTGCTGCTGCTTGCGGCCGGCACCATGACCGATGCCAACGGGGCTACCAACTTCACCCAGCAGTTCGCCATCAACGGTCAACGCGGGGTGGAGGCAACGTTTGCCATGGACGGCGCGGATATCAGCGATCCGGAAATGGGTGGTTCGACCTTCAGCAACTTCAACGTCGACGCAGTGCAGGAGATTCAGTCGCAATCCGGGTTTATGCCGGCGCAAAACGGCAATGGAGGCGCCGGCTTTACCAACATCCTCACCCGGTCGGGCAGCAGCGGCTTCCACGGCTCTTTTTTTGAGTTTCTGCGCAACTCGGCGTTCGATGCCAGGAACTACTTCGACCACTCCTCGATCGCCAGCCCGGGCAGGCTGCCGCCCTTCCGCCGCAATGAGTTCGGCTTTACCAACGGCGGCCCAGTAGTTCTGCCTCATCTGTACCACGGGCCGGGCAAGACGTTTTACTTCGGTCAATATCAAGGTTTTCGCCAGGTGCTGGGCACGACCCAGGTGTTTCCCGTGCCCACCGCACAGGAACGCGCCGGTTTCGACAGTGCGGCCTTTCCCGGCGACACGTTGATGGTTCCGGTGGATGCGGGGGTAGCCCGCGTTCTGGCACGCTATCCGCTGCCTAACAATCCGGTTGGGTCTTACGGAGTCCACACGTACGCCAGCTCGTCTCCGGTAAAGACCGATGCAGACCAGTTCTCCGTGCGCCTGGATCATCGCATCTCCGATCAGTCGCAGCTCTTCGTCCGTTTCAACTTCAACAACCTGAACGGGCCTACCACCAATCCTGACCAAACGGCAATCGACCCGGCCTTTGGGGTTCGCTACATCGACCGCCAACGCAACCTGGTGCTTACCTATACCCGCACCGCGTCGGCACGATTGATTTTGGAATCCTCGGCCAGCGTGACCCGGTCGACCCCTTCGTTTCCAACCACCGATTTTACTGATCCGGGGGTTAAGTTCAACGACGGTTCCTATGAACCCTTCAATTCGGCCGCGGGAACGGTGATCAGTATCTATGGCAATCTCTTTCAAGCCCGGCAGAATGTTTCCTTCACCACCCCCGGCCATGCATTCAAAGCGGGGGCTGAGGTACGCCTGAATCGCGACACCACCTACTTTGGCATCAGCCCGAACGGGGAGTATGACTTCGGTGGAGGCACCGCTTACTCCCGCGTGAATATTCCGTCGCAAAGCGGCCAGCACGAC
>Ga0182015_10005777_pt1 | contig 12703 bp, 9 predicted proteins | sample 712P3MmetaG_FD_120478 | JGI IMG/M metagenome (GOLD analysis project Ga0182015, IMG submission 120478) | Permafrost microbial communities from Stordalen Mire, Sweden - 712P3M metaG | ecosystem: Environmental > Terrestrial > Soil > Wetlands > Permafrost | place: Sweden: Stordalen | collected...
AACCGAAACAGGCAGAACCGAAACAGGCAGAACCGAAACAGGCAGAACCGAAGCCGCAGAATGAAGCCAGACCCGAATCCAAACAGGATGAGATGAAGCCTCCCAAGCAAGACGAGGCCAAACCTGCGAGACCGGACCAACCGGAACAAAAGCAGGACGAGAGGCAACCGCGCGAAGACATGAAGCCGGCACAGCAAGAACCGGCGCGGCAAGAAGCGGGTCGGCCCGAACCAAACCGGCAAGAAGCCGCTCCCGGGCAGGATAATGCCCGCCCTGCCGGTAATGGCGGCCGCATTCCGGACGATCGATTCCGCGCTCAATTCGGCCGAGAACATCACTTCGCGATGCAGCGTCCGGTGGTGGTGAGTGGCCGGCCGCAATTCCAATATGGCGGCTACCCCTTTGTGCTCGTCGATGCCTGGCCGCCCGACTGGGCTTACACCGACGACTGCTACATTGACTACGTCGATGGGGAATATTTCCTTTTTGATTTGCGTCATCCTGGGATGCGACTCGCGCTCACGGTTGTGATGTAAGCCCCGCTCCACCGTGTCTTGGGTCTTAGGTGTTAGGTCTTCGGCAAACCGCCGGAATGATCAACACCTAAGACCTAAACCGACAAGCCCTCGACAAACGCCCAAGACCTTAACACTCAAGCCTCCGACTTGGCTCGTCCCTGCTAGACTTTCCGCATGAAGGCTTTAGTGCTCAACAGCTTGTCTGGACCGGACGCGCTCTCCCTGCAAGATGTTCCCGAACCTACGCCGAAGGGCGGACAAACCCTGGTGCGCGTCGGCGCGGCAGGGTTGAACTTTGCCGATGTGATGACAACCAAAGGAGGGTATCCAGGAACGCCGCCGCCGCCGCTTGTGGTGGGACGCGAGTTCGCCGGGATTGAAGAAGGCAGCGGACGGCGCGTGATGGGATATGCACAGTGGGCTGCCTTCGCGGAGAAGACATCCGCGTTCTCCAACATGATCTGGACGATTCCCGACCGCTGGACCGACGAACAGGCCGCCGCCTTCCCGGTTAATTACTTCACCGCATACCTTGGATATTGGCAGGCGGGTCTCACTCCGGGGTCCGCGTGGGGACAGCCACCTTCGGCTGTCCCGCGAAGCGCGGCTTCGCCTCGCGTACTGATCCACGCTGTCGCCGGAGGCGTCGGCACCGCAGCCGTACAAATTGGTCACCTGCTCGGCATCGACATGTACGGCACATCGTCTTCGAACGAAAAACTCGCACTCGTAAAAGAACTTGGATTGCAGCACGGCGTCAACTACAAGCAGCACGATTATGAGGAGATCGTAAAGAACCTGACCCACGGAGAAGGCGTCGATGCGGTCTTCGAAATGCTCGGAGGAGAGCACACAGCCAAGAGCCTGCGCTGCCTGCGCGACTTCGGACGCGTGATCCAGTACGGCACCGCGACGGGAAAGGCTCCGCAAATCGATTTGCGCGCAATGTACGCCAAGTCGGCCAGTGTGCAAGGGCTTTGGCTAACGTATTTGTCACAGAAGGCGGAGATCATGGAACCCGCCTGGCAGCAACTATCTGCCTGGATTGCCCAAGGCAAACTGACTCCGCAAGTTGGCCAAGTTTTTCCGCTAGACCGCGCCATCGAAGCCTACAAGTTCCTGCAAGACGGCAGGAATTATGGGAAGGTGGTGCTGAACATTCAATAGCCCCTGTCCGCCGCCTTTGCCGTTGCTCTTGTTTTTGCTCTTTGTCCCTTGCGTTTGCGCGGCGACAGGCCATAGCCCCGGACGTAAGGCCGGGCAGGCAGGAGAATCTCTTCAGGACGACACAAACCTCCGGCGCGAACCCGACCTTGCTGCCCGATACAGAGCTTGACCCCTAAAACGCTGGCAGTCCCGAAGATCGCCTGCCGGTTACTGATAGATCACCGCGTGGGCATGCTTTTTTTCGACCGCATCCTCTTCGGCCTGAGACAGCGGAACATTTTTTTCTCCTTCGCCAGCCGATGTCTCGCGCATGAAGTCCTCGAAGCCGGGCGCGGAAAAAATGGCGACCAGGTTGATGGCGTCGCTTCCAAGGTTGTCGGCAGAGATCCAGGTACCGGCAGGAATGAACACGCTGGCACCCGTATGGACTTCTCTCACCGTGTCTCCCAAATGCACCCGAGCCGTCCCGTTCTGCACAAACAGGATTTCGTCGGCCTCGGGATGCCGGTGGGTGTCGATTTTCTTTCCTACTGGAATGCTTGCCGTAAGCAGGACCAGATGCGAGGATCCTCCATTCTTCGGGTCGATCTTGAGAATGAAGGTCTCTCCCGGATCGGGATGCCCAGGCCATCCCCGCACCACGCGGCGCTCGCCTTCGTCTTTCTCAAGAATCAGCGGAGTCGGCTTGGTTGCGTCGATTTGCTTGCGGCTTGGCGCCGAGGGCGCGGTGGCGCCCGCACAGCCGAGGATCGCAAAAACACTGATGAAGGCGCGAGGCATTGGCATGGGACTCCTCCTGTGACGCCCGGTCAGATTAAGTCCGTCCCGGGGGTATCGGTGGGAGACATTACTGCACCCGGCAGTCGAGCGCAACGGTAAAGATGAATCGGTTTTCGTGAATCCCGGCGAGGCTCTGACTTTGTCGCGGGGGGACATCGGTGGAGCAGGCTGGTTCGAACATCCAGGTTTCAGTTGCGGGCTGTCAGTCCAAAACTCGATATACCACTCGCAATTAGGCGAGGCTTCAGGCTTCGCGACTGACCGAACCGCAATGTCCCACCTTTTCCTCGGTCCGAACATCTAACTAGTCAAAAGGGTAGGTGCGGCCTGGATGTCGAATCTGCTCGCGAGATCCTGTGCTTCGCCTGCCGAACGGCTCCGTTCAGGATGACTCCCGACAGTAGCGGGAACTCAAACTGAACGGCTACTACACTGAGTCAACATGGAGTGAACCGGTCCCGATGCGAGAGCTGCTGGGCTTTATCTAGGCCATCGGCGTTCAGGTGGAACGGAACCATAAACGAGTCGCATAAGCAAAAGGGCAAAACCCTCGAGGAAGAGAAAAACGGAAGAGCAAAACCATGGAAGGTAGGGCGGGTAGCGGTCGAGCAGCACATGGCAAGGAGGATCCTCATTCACTTCTTCTATGCGACAGGCCTTATGGCCGGACCCGCGGCCTTAGTCTGAGGCAGCTCTCGACGGCTCACGATTATGCGACTTTGACTCGCGAATATCAGACTGATCAACCGTCGAAAAAGCACCTCGATCGCTACCCGCTCTACCCTCAGAAAGCGAAACTCATGAAACGCAACAGCAACACCAACCCAAGGATAAATATACAGAGGGATTGACAGTTCACTCCATATCAGAAGTCAGAAGTATTCCCTTATGGTCTCGCGGCATTTTCTTTTGGAAGGAGCGGTTATGAACAAATGCAGTTTTATGGTTAACGCGCTATTGGGTCTGGCGATCTCGATGTCGGGGAGGCTTTCGGCTCAGCAGGCTGCGGCCGACGGAGCTCCGGCAGGCAAAGTTCCGGCACACATAGTGGTAACCGTCGAACCTCATCACGGTTCTGACATCCCAAACGTGAACCGCGAGGATGTCATGGTGTATGAGGGCAAGGATCGCGACACGGTGACGGAATGGATTCCTGCCCAGGGGGAGCACGCAGCTCTCGAACTCTTCGTCCTGCTGGACGATGGATCCAGCAGCAATCTGGGTTCGCAACTGCAGGACATTCGCCAGTTCATCAACGGACAGCCGGCCTCCGTCAAAGTTGGGATTGCGTACATGCAGAATGGTACGGCCAGCGTGGTACAGAATCTGACGACTGACCATGCCCAGGCGGCAAAGTCGTTGCGCCTTCCCATGGGGGTGCCGGGCGCCAATGGCAGTCCGTATTTTTCTCTAACCGATTTAATCAAACGCTGGCCGGAGAGTACGGGCCGGCGAGAGGTGCTGATTGTCTCCGATGGGATCGACCGATATTACGGTACCGGGGACCCGTCCGATCCGTATGTGGACGCGGCAATCGACGATGCTCAACGCGCCGGCATCCTAGTATCTGCGATTTATAGCCCGGGCGTTGGCCATTTTGGTCATAGCTACTGGCAGACGTATTGGGGCCAACTTTATCTGGCCCAACTGGCGGAAAAAACTGGAGGCGAATCATATTCCATCGGATTCAATGGGCCGCCGGTTTCCTTCGCACCGTATCTGGAGGATTTGACGCACCGGCTGGGACATCAGTATTTCCTGACATTTCTTGCCAAGCCGCCGAAGAAAGCGGGTCTGCAGTCCATAAAGCTGAGGACGGAAGTGTCGAATGTGGATCTGGTATCGGCGGATAAGGTTTGGGTATCGCCTGCACCACAGCAGTGACGTTAAAGAAATGCTCGACTGAAATGGACTGAAATGGGATTTCTGGCAGGGATAGAGAACCATACGGCTGCCGCGCAGAATAACGGTATAAGGAGCGAACCAAGCCGGCCCTGAGCAAAGTTGAAGGGAGTGCCCTCCCTCCACGAGATTCCGATAAGATTGGACGTTCCGTTCAAGTCTCCGATCGGGTCTCAATGACGAAACTTCTGCGCTTTTTTCAGCCATCGCATCAGCACACGGCGTTTTCGGCGACCCTGTTGCTGATTTCGGCGGTGATGTTGTCGCGCGTGATCGGATACGCGCGAGACGCGTACATTGCATGGGAATATGGAGCTGGTGGGTCAACGGACGCCTACGTCGCGGCTTTCACGCTGCCGGATTTTCTCAACTACATTGTGGCCGGGGGTGCGGCTTCGATCACATTCATCTCCATCTATACACGGTTTCTGGCCGAGAAGCGCGACGACGATGCGCAGAAGACATTTTCCATCATCATTACGCTGATGACGGCGGTGATGATCGTGGGGACGATTCTGGCGGAGATTTTCGCTCCCCAGTTTGTGCGCTGGTTCGTAAAAGGATTTTCCCCGGACAAAATCGAGCTGTGCGTTCACCTGACCCGAATTCTGCTCCCGGCACAAATTTTCTTTTATGTAGGCGGGGTGGTTTCGGCGGTCCTGCTCTCCCACCGGCTGTTTCTGTTTCCAGCATTTGGACCGCTGATTTACAACGTGTTCATCATTCTGGGCGGGGTGATCGGCGGGAGGCATTTTGGTATCGCTTCGCTCGCCTACGGCGCGCTGATCGGAAGCTTCGCCGGTCCGTTTCTCGCTAGCGTGATTGGGGCGGCCCGCATTGGGACTGGATATCGACCGTCGTTTGATGTGATGAACCCGGCATTTCGGGAGTGGGTGAAGTTGTCAGTGCCGCTGATGCTGGGCGTCTCGCTGGTGGCGGCGGACGACTGGATTCTTCGGCACTACGCGTCGAACGGCGTAGGCGACATTACACGGCTTACGTTTGCGAAGCGATTGTTCGCAGTGCCAATTGCCGTGCTGGGGCAGGCGACCGGTCAAGCATCCCTGCCATTTTTTGCCCGGCTGTTCAATGAGAAGAAACGGAAAGAATTCGCTGCGACGGTGAATGATTCGGTGTACCGGGTCGGGGCGGCTTCGTTGCTGGCCAGCGGATGGATGATGGTGGTGGGGCTTCCGCTGATCGATCTGGTCTACCGGCGGGGAAAATTTCTCTTCGCAGACGCACAGACCAGTGCGATTTATTTCTTCTGGTTCTCGCTTTCCCTGGCGTTCTGGTCAGCCCAGGGACTCTACGCCCGCGCATTCTATGCGGCCGGGGACACGCTCACGCCCATGGCGGCGGTCAGCGTGATTACGGTAGCGTCCTTGCCCGTGTATTCGTTCCTGTTTCATACCTTTGGGGTGGTGGGGCTGGCATGGGCGTCGGATATCGGGATCGGCGTGAATCTGCTAGCCCTGGCCGGGCTGCTGCACTATCGCAAACTGGTTCCCCTGAGCGAATTGCGATGGTGGGAACTGGGCAAGGCGGCAGTGGTGGCGGCCGTGGCGGGAGGAATCAGCTTTGAAGTGGCGAAGGTTGTGCCGCTCGCGATTTCCGGCCATGGCAGCCGTGAGGTAGATCTAACACAATTGGCGGTGGTCTCGGTTACGTGGGCGGCGGCGGTGGCCGGGGGATTGTGGCTGCTGCGCTCGGAACTGCCGCGGGATTTGCGGCGACGCAAGGGCGCGGTGTATCCGGAAGTGGCTCACGTAGAAGCCAAGGAGATCCTGGGGGCCGGGAAGTAGGAGCAATTGCGGAGTCTGTTTCCATTGCTCGGTGAGCCGACTAGTTGGTTAACTAGTTGTATGAAAACGGTGGGAGCGTTCGAGGCAAAGACGCACTTCAATGAATTATTGAAGAAGGTTTCCACGGGCGAGACGATTCGGATCACGCTCCGCGGGATTCCCGTAGCCAAGTTAGTTCCTAGCGAAGACGGCGAACCCAAGGATCTGAAAAAGATGGTTCGCGAAATCCGCGAAATCCGACAGGGAGCAAGTCTGGGAGATCTCACGATCCGCCAGCTAATCGATGAAGGGCAACGCTACTAAACGGTTCGCGCTTGACGCCTCGGTGACGGTGGCGTGGTGTTTTCCGGAGGAGGGCACGACCCGTACAGAAGCAATCCTCGATTCGCTGGCGAATGGCGCGGAAGCGATAACCCCTGCGATTTGGCCATTTGAACTGGCGAACGCTTGCTTGTCGGGGAACGACGGAAACGCGTGAGCATGGCACAGGTCCGCTCGGTTCTGCGGCGCATCGGTGCCCTCCCCATTTCGGTGGATCCCGCGCGAGTCGATCATGCGTTTGAGCAGGTCCTGTCGTTTGCGCGGCAACAGCAACTGACCGAATATGACGCTGCCTATCTCGAACTTGCTCTGCGCGAGAGCCTCCCCCTCGCCCCACTAGATAACAGGTTACAGCGCGCCGCCAGGAATGCCGGGATCGCAGTGGTTAAGATCTAATCATGGAACCGAGGCGGCGGGAAGATCGATCGAGAGAAGAGTGCCGCGCTATACTTTATCTGTGGAGAGCACCATGACCACCGCGGTAAAGTCGGTTTCTATTCAAACTCTCGTCGAAGCCCTTCGTCAGTTCCCCGAGTCCGCCTTCGACCACACCGAGTCGATTCGGCGCCTTCTTCAGGACACGCCCGTGAGCGCTGACTCGCTGGCTCCGTACTTGACTTGGAATCGGCAGCACTACACGCGGAACCTGATCGACCGGACGCCGTTGTATGAATTGATGGCGATTTGCTGGGAGGTTGGGCAGGCAAGCTCGGTGCACAACCACCGCGACCAGAATTGCTGGATGGCGGTTCCCCTCGGGCGCTTGCAGGTGGAGAACTTTCACCTCATCCACCAGGACCTGCAAGGTGGACGCTGCCGGCTGGAGGCCGGCAACTCCGTCGAGATGAATATCTCGCAGCCGTGCGCTGTGGACCCAGCGGATCCCGTGCATCGCGTCGTGAATCCCCGAGAATTCAAAGCGCGCGCGGTCAGCCTGCATGTGTATTCGCGGCCTTTCGATACCTGTGTAGTGTATTCACCCGAACAAGGCACGTGCGGGGAAATTGAGCTCCACTTCAATACTGAATACGGCAAGCCTAAGTAGCCCGAAACTTCCACGCTACCTCTCCGACGGATTGGGGCGGGAAACTGGTGCCCCGGCGGACTTTCGGACGAACCTCCCTGTGACTTTTCTGCTGCTACACTAAATGAGTTGCCCGCGCGTAAAAAATCACCGGATCAGACCCCGCCAGCGGCATCTTCGACCGGAAAAGGTGCGAATGGCAAAGCCACGCCCGGCGCGGCGTCCGGGTCTGCGGCGGCCCGCGGCCGCGTTTACCTGATCGACACCATGTCATTCATCTTCCGCGCCTATCACGCGATGGTGCGGCAGCGTCCCATGTCGACTAAGACCGGGCTGCCGACGGCCGCGATTTACGTCTTCGTGAATATGCTGCGCAAACTGCGCGACGATTTTTCTCCGGAATATCTGGCGGCCGTATTCGATGTGGCCGGGCCGACATTCCGCGACGAGCAGGCGGACGCGGTGACCAGCATCAAGAAATTCGATAGCAAGACGCAGACTTTCACCGAAGTCGAATACAAGGGTTATAAGGCCAATCGTGTGGCCATGCCGGAAGACCTGGCGCAACAGGTTCCTTACATTCGCCGGGCACTGGAGGCGTACCGGATTCCGATCCTGGAGGTCATGCGCTTCGAGGCCGACGATGTGATTGGCACGCTGGCCCGCAAAGCTTCTGAGGCGTCGCATCCCGTGTACGTCGTTTCCAGCGACAAGGACATGATGCAGCTAGTGAACGACAAAGTACAGATTCTGAATCCGCCGAAGGACAACCTGATTTGCGATGCTGCGAAGGTGGAAGAAATTCTGGGCGTACCTCCCGAGCGCGTGATCGACGTGATGGCGCTGCGGGGCGATGCGATCGACAACATTCCCGGCGCGCCGGGCATTGGCGACAAAGGCTCCGTGGAAATCATCAAGCGCTTCGGCACAGTCGAGCAAGCGCTTGAGCATGCGGCTGAGGTCGAAAGGAAAACTTACCGCGAGTCGCTGCTGAACAATCGCGACACCATCCTTTTCAGCAAGAGCATGGCGACCATCGACACCAATGTTCCTATCGAACTGAATGTGGAATCCATGCGGGCGGGAGAGCCGGACGTGGATGCATTGCGCGCCCTCTTTACCGAACTCGAATTCACTTCGCTGCTCAAAGAGCTGCTGCCGGTGGCCCCGGTGAGCGAGACGCACTATACCGAGGCGACGTCGGCGGCGGATATCGAGAGCGTGCTCGGTGCAGTTATCGCGGGAGGCGCTCTGGCCGTGGCAGTCGAGCAGGTGGAAGCCATCACGGCGCGGGAGCCGGAGGAAGAAGACCAAGAGGAAGAGAGGCAGACCGCCCAACTATCTTTCATGGAGGGAACGATGGGTGGAGGCTTGGACGGATCGATGGGGACTTTGGGAGGCTTGATGTTCCCGTCGGCGCCCGCTCCCACGTCGCGTCGCGTCGCCATCTCGGCTGCGGTGGGATCGGCCGTGATCGTGAAACTCGACTCCGACAACACCGGCGAAAAACTGCGTTCTGTACTGCGGGATGCGGCGGCGCCCAAGTCAGTGTACGACTACAAGGCCGCGATTCACGCTCTGGACCCGTTCGGGATTTCTCTCGCGGGCGTGCGTCACGATCCCATGCTGTATTCGTATCTGCTCGATCCGACTTACTCATCGCACCGGCTGGCAGACGTTGCTCTGCGGCGTTTCAACTTGAAGGTGGCCGAGGAACTCGCCGAGTCCGCCGACCTTACCGGCCGGTTGGCTGGCGCCCTGCGCAGCGAAGTGGAACAAGCTGGGCTGGGTAAGCTTTACGAAGAGATAGATTTGCCGCTGGTTCCGGTGCTGGCGCGTATGGAGCAGGCCGGAGTCAAAATCGACACGGCCGCGCTTTCTCAGATGTCGAGCGAACTGGAACGCGAGAGCGCGGCCAAGGCGAAAGAAATTTACGAAGTTGCGGGGATGGAATTTAACGTGGGCTCGCCGAAGCAACTGGGCGACGTTCTGTTCAATCGCATGAATCTGCCCAAGCCGGTGAAATACGGCAAGGGGCGCACCATCTCGACCGCAGTCGACGTGCTCGAACAGCTTGCGGAGAATCATCCGATCGCGCGCATGGTGCTCGATTATCGTCAGCTCACCAAGCTAAAGTCCACGTATGTGGATGCGCTACCTGCGCTCATCCATGCGGTGAGCCGGCGCCTGCACACAACTTTTGGGCAGACTGGGACTGCGACGGGCCGCCTGTCTTCGGCCAATCCAAACCTGCAAAACATTCCGATTCGGACCGAACTAGGACGCGGCATCCGCGCCGCCTTCATCGCGGAGCCCGGCCACGTGCTTCTCACCGCCGACTACTCGCAAATCGAGTTGCGCCTCCTGGCACATTTTTCGCACGATTCCCTTTTGGTCGAAGCTTATCGCCGCGGCGACGATGTGCATACGCTCACGGCTTCGCAGGTGTTTGGCGTGCCGCCGCTGATGGTCACGCCCGACCACCGGCGACAAGCCAAGGTGGTGAACTTCGGCATAGTTTATGGGCTCTCGCCTTTTGGACTCTCGCAGAACTTGGGCATCGAGCCCGGCGAAGCCAAGCAATTTATTGCCGCTTACTTTGAAAAATACAGCGGCGTGCGCGCCTTCATTGACAAAACTTTGGAAGAGGCCCGCCGCGCCCTGAAAGTGAAAACCCTCTTCGGCCGCGTCCGTCCGATTCCCGACATCAACAGTAAGAACGCGAACCAGCGCGGCTTCGCCGAACGTACTGCAGTGAATACGCCGCTGCAGGGCACGGCGGCTGACCTCATCAAGATTGCGATGATCCGCATCGATGCTGCTCTGCGCGAGCGGGGTCTGAAATCAAGAATGACGCTGCAGGTGCACGACGAACTGGTGTTCGAAGTTCCCGAGAATGAAGTGGAAATTATGCAGCCGCTCGTGCGGGAGCATATGGAAAAAGTGCATGGGCTGGCCGTGCCGCTTCAGGTGGAAATGGGCGTTGGGCCGAACTGGAGAGATTTGGCGTAGCAGGTCGAACTGGCCTAGCGCGGTGTCATCCTGCGGCACGCGCTTTTGGCGGGGCCGAAGGACCTCTGCATTGCGCTGGAGAGTTGCACAGATCCTTGCTTCACTGAGGATGACAATCGGCCTATTATTCTCTGACGTGGTGTAGAATTGCGATGTGAACCCCTCCGCCGGAGGCTGACGGTTTTTCTTTGCGATCGTCGCTCGGTGGAATCCTTCCTCGTCGGGACGTGGCTCAGCCTGGTAGAGCACTCGCTTGGGGTGCGAGGGGTCGGCAGTTCAAATCTGCCCGTCCCGACCATTCATTTTTTTGGGTTCCTTTCGCGGCGGGCGCCTCGGTGAGTCCCATCAGATATTGTATCGACACGGGGAAAACTCAGCCCCGCCTTTCCCCGCAACTCGGTTTAAAATGTTGCTCATGTTGAAAATCCCTGCCGGGATCCCTTTGCAGTATGACAACCTTCGCACATACCGGTCCGATAACCGAGATCGATGTTTTGTGGATCACCGCTGGTCTCGGCTGTGACGGCGACACCATTGCCATGACTGGGGCGACTCAACCAAGTATCGAAGACATTGTTATGGGAGGGATACCTTGGATTCCTTTCTGCCCGTCCCGACCAATAAATCGACGGTACCATAAGCCACTGAAGGTAGGGTTTCGAAAAATCGGTATTGCGAGTGCCTTTTCATCTGTGTGAATTACTTCCGGGTAGCCCGTCATCCGCCCAGAATCGTCGCCCAGCATTCATGGAACTACCCGTTTGCGCCAATAATCGTTGAACAGTGAGCAACTAGGCAAGACCTTGTTCCAACTACTGCAGCCTCGCGTATTCCGCCTTGGCTTGCTTCAGGATGGGGATGTCGGGGTCATGGTTCGGTCTTCCCAGGGTCACGGAAATACTTCTGTAGGCCGCTCTCGACCAAAGACGGCATGCATGAAGTATCGGTCCTTATGCTGAGGCTCAACCGGGACGTTGTTAGCTGGATTCTTTCCGGTGAACGCAATGTTAGAGCACCACCGAGGGCCGCACAATTATTCACCAGCGGCGCTCCTCTCTAACGACACAGCGTTTCTTGCTCTAAGGGTGTACACCTATTGCCCAAAACGCGGTCAGGCAAAAAGACTACAGTGAAAATGTGGGATGTGACTCACTCAATCCGATGAATGGCGAGCGCGCCCAAGTTGCGCCCGGAAATGCGGGCGGCGGATACTCAGACTCCGTGCGGGAGAGAAAGAATGGAAGTGAGTTCTTGATCGACAGATACCGCGGGCTGCCGGAGGCGGCCCCGGATGCCATGGTTATCGTGAACCGGGGCGGGGAGATCATGCTGCTGAATGTTCAGGCAGAGAAGCACTTTGGATACGGCCGCGACGAACTCGTAGGGCAGGACGTGAAGAACATCATTCCGGAGGGCTTCGCAGAACGACTGATTGCGGACGGCAACCGGACTGCGGCTGAGGCGCTGGCACAGCAGATCGGTACAGGGATTGAGCTCTACGGACGACGGAGGGATGGAAGTGAGTTCCCATCGAGATCATGCTGAGCCCGTTGGAGAGCGCGGAGGGAATCCTAGTCACGGCGGCCATCCGGGACATCAGCTTGCGCAAAAAGGCGGAAAAGCATCTGGCGCAGATGGAGAGCAAACGCCGGCTTGTGGAGGACGCGCTCCGAGAAAGCGAAGAAAGATATCGGATGCTCCTCGATGGAGTCCGGGACTACGCCATCTTTATGATAGACCCGCGGGGTCAGGTTGTCAGTTGGAATGCCGGGGCCGAACGAATCAAAGGTTACACAGCTGATCAGATTATCGGTCACAACTTTTCCTGCTTCTTTCCTCCGGAAGATATCGAGCGGGGCAGACCGGAGGACGTACTTCGGATAACCGCCGCAAGTGGCCGGCACGAAGAACAAGGCATGCGCGTGCGGAAAGACGGCTCACGATTTTTGGCGAGTGTTGCCTTCACAGCGTTGCGCGACCCGGCCGGAAATCTGCGAGGATTTTCTGAGTTCAGCCACGATCTCAGCGAGAGCAAGGAGTCGGGAGCGAAGTACCGAGGGCTGTTGGAAGCAGCTCCGGATGCGATGGTGGTGGTGAACCAGGGTGGGGAGATCGTCCTGCTGAATGTTCAGGCGGAGAAACAGTTCGGATACCGCCGCGATGAACTGGTAGGG
>Ga0182015_10005778_pt1 | contig 12702 bp, 8 predicted proteins | sample 712P3MmetaG_FD_120478 | JGI IMG/M metagenome (GOLD analysis project Ga0182015, IMG submission 120478) | Permafrost microbial communities from Stordalen Mire, Sweden - 712P3M metaG | ecosystem: Environmental > Terrestrial > Soil > Wetlands > Permafrost | place: Sweden: Stordalen | collected...
CCTCGGAGGCGACAACGGCGAAGCCCCGCCCATGGTCGCCCGCGCGCGCCGCTTCAACCGCTGCGTTGAGTGCCAGCAAATTCGTCTGGAACGCAATCTCGTTTATTAGAACTATGATATCGGCTATCTTTTTGCTCGCCACGTTGATCGCGCTCATGGCGGCGACCGCTGAGCCCACGACCGTCCCACCGCGCTCGGCCTGCTCGCGTGCGGCGCCCGCCAACTCGTTGGCCTTTGCTGCATTGTCGGCGTTATTTTTCACGATTGATGTCATCTGCGCCATCGAGGAGGCTGTCTCCTCCAGACTGGAGGCTTGCTCCTCGGTGCGCCTGCTGAGAGCGAGGTTGCCGCGGGAAATCTCCTCGGCGCCGACCTGCACCTCGCGCGAGGTCTTGCTCAAACTGGAGACCACTTCCATCATGGCTTGAATCATCGAATTCACCGATTCGGCCAGTGTCTTGAAATGACCGGTCTTGTCGGCAACCTTCATTCGCGACGTAAGATCACCCGCGACTGCGAGCTGCACGACCTCCATCGTCTCTGCGACCGTGGTCAAAACGCTGTCGATCATCTGGTTGATGCTGAGCGCGAGCAGTTCGAGGTTGCCGGTTTTGCCCGCCAGATTGATGCGCCGATCGTCCGCGCCGGCAAGCACTGCGTGGATCACGTCCTGGGCCTCATGCACCGTGCTGTCCAAGGCTCGCGCCTCGATGATGATCGGCGTGATTTCACTCGCCAATTTGACCACCTTCCAGGCTTTGCCGGCCTGATCAAGCAGGGGATTGAAGCTCGCGCGCACCCAGGTTTCGCGCGCGTTCTTGCCTACGCGTTTATATCGCCCGTGCTCGAATCGGCCGGCCCGCATGTTTTCCCAGAGCGCCTGATATTTCTCTCCGTTGCGCTCGACCGGGTCGACGAACAATGTGTACGGCTTCCCCACTACCTCGGCGAGGATATAGCCGAACATCTTCAGGTAACTTTCGTTCGCCGTGAGAATCGTGCCATCCATATCCATTTCGATCACAGCCTGTGATTTATCGAGCGCCGCGCGCAGCGACTCCAGCTCTCGCAGCCGCGCGGCGTCAGTCGATTGAATCACCGTCTGTGATTTATCGATCGACGAGCGTAGGGACGGCCGCGCTCGCAAAAGCACGAAATGCGCAAGTCTTGCAAATCCACTGGATTGGGAGATAGCGGTTGCCATTGAGGCGATCCTGTTGATCTGAACTTGATCTTGTCTAACGGCGGATATCGACCAGAGGCGTTGGATCTTGAGGCAACCCGGGCACTTGGAGCGCAAGGGCCAAGGCGGCTCCTTCACGGGATCATTCCATAGCGCGTGGTTTGGGTCGTAAAGTGTGTACCATAGGTGTCTCGATTTGACATAATCATATCCCTGATTGTGATGGGTGCCGCGGCTGGCGCACCCGGCGAGGGGGGCGCGGATTTCCCTGCGGTAAGATTCACCAATGGTTTTCGTAGACAAGGCACGCATGCGCTTACTTTTGAGCCTGGTCTCGCTGGGTGCACTCATCAGTGGGTGCGGGGGCGGTGGCGCCGGAGATCCGCCGCCAGCGGATCCGCCCGCGCCCGCGATTTCGGCGTTGTCGCCCGCGAGCGCCGCGGCCGGCGTCACCGCTCTGACAGTGACCGTCAACGGCAGCAATTTCGTGGCATCGTCCGCCGTGGCGTGGAACGGCGCCATGCTGCAAACCACCTACGCCTCCGCCACACAGCTCACGGCACAGGTGCCGGCATCGGACATCGCCGGCGTCGGCACCGCAAATGTCACCGTGGCGAACCCGGCGTCCGACGGCGGGACCTCCGCCGCCACATCCTTCAGCGTTACCGCGGCGCAGAGCGGGCCCGCCTTGGTCCAATCGAACTCATTTCAGACGACCAGCAACAACCTTGCGGCCAACAGCACCGTTCAATTCACGTCGCCCACCAAGGCCGGTGACACCATCTGGGTCGTAGCGACCGTGAGCGACTTCGGCGGCATCCATACCATTGCGGTGTCGGACACCCAGGGCAATACCTACACGCTTCTCGATCAGGAGAACGACGTCGGGCCCGGCTTTCAGACGGTGGCGCATTTCTACGCGCAGGACATCGTCGGCGACGCCGCGATTCCCGACACCATCACGGTGACCTGGAGCGACGACGACTACAAGGGCGTACTGATCGCGGAGATTTCCGGCACCACGTCCGTGCCGCTGGCGGGACACGCCGCCAATATGCAGGACGGACTCGGCGGCGGCACGAACAACGTCACCGCGGGCCCGGTCGATTTGACCGCCCCCGAGGCCCCGGCGCTGCTGCTGGCGCTCAGCATGAACACGTCGGGCGGCACCAGCGATACCGGCGGCAGCGGATTCGGCGGCGCTGCGGCCGGCACGGGCATGACGCAGGTGAACCCGCCGTTGTGGAACTGGGGGGTCAACCTGGCGACCTTTGTGACCGCGAACGTCACCAGCGCCGAAAGCATATCGAGCACCTTCAGCGCGCCGGACACCGGCAGCACTGTGGACAACTTCGTTACCGTTGCGGTGGTGTTTCATTAGCCTTGCTCATCTTCGGGCCGGCACCAGCGGCAGCACCAGGTGCGAGGGCCGGCTTCGATCGAAGGGCAGCGTATTCAACGGGATGGCTGCGGTCCCGGACTGCCTTCCAGGCAGGGCGGGTATTGCGCAGTCAGGTGCCAGATGCGGAAAATAGATGCTTTATCGTACCGATGCTCTAAAATCAGATTGCGTGCGGTCAGGGGCATGCCGGATCTGCTTGCCGGGGGATGTCGCAACCGTCCCATTGAACCTTGAACGGTGCGGTAACTGATGATCGACAGAAACCCATGACCCAGCCGCTACCGAAAGCCGATGTCGGCCACCTGCTGACGGCTGATGCCGAGAGTTTTCAACTCAATTACAACCACCGATCGTTTCTGTTCGATTCTGCGCTTGCGCATCATCCGATGTTCGCGTTGCCCAGACTCGCCACGATCGCGCAACGCATGCTGGAGCGGGGTGACTCCAAGAAATTCGTCGCCCTTGGGGGCACTGCGGGCTTGGTAGGTGCCAAGTTTCGCGACATGCCCCCGCAGGAACGGCTCGCGGCAACGATTGATCGAGTCGAGACCGCGGGCGTGTGGATCAAGCTCACCAGTGCCAACATTGGCGACCCGGAATACGCGGATCTGCTGCAACAATTTCTCCGGGAGGTTGAGCAACTCGCCGGCATCTCGATCCTCGAGCATGTTACCTGGGCTGGGCTGACGGTGTTCCTGGCGTCCCCGGGAATGGTCACACCGTATCACATCGATCATGAGTCGAATTTTCTGGCGCAGATTTCCGGCGAAAAGGACATTTGGCTTTACGATCAGACAGATCGCTCGCTCCTTTCCGAGGTCGAAATAGAGCAGTTCTATGGCGGGGATTTCGAGGCCGCCCGCCGCCGTGAGGGCGCGCTGGGCGTTGGCACTGGCTATCGTTTGATACCGGGCAAAGTGGTGCATCATCCGCCGCTTGCGCCGCATCGGGTTGCGAACGGCGACAACGTGTCCGTGAGCGCAAGTTTCGGCTTCTGCCTGCACCCGCTCGATTTGCGCGCACGCGTTTACCAGGCTAACTACCTGTTGCGTCGGTTTGGCCTAAGGCCTACGCCGCCCGGTCGATCCGCGCTGCGCGACGGAATAAAAATGGCGGGACTTGGCATGCTCTCCAAATCCAACCCGGTCGATCCAGATGAGATCGTCATGTCGGCCCTCACGCGGCTGCGGGCGCCGCGTAGGCTTGTGAAGAACATCGTGGGTAGAGTGCGCGGCGCAAGGTCGCAAGCGAAATAAATAACTGCGGCGTGTATGCACGGCGCAGCGTCTATGCAGCATCACCATTGGAACGCGAGTTCAACAGGCGAGGCGTGGCCGGTGGGGACACGCATGCGGTGACTCAGTACGAAACAGACGGCAACCAGGCGCCATCAGGCTGGTTGTACAGACCCATGGTCATAAGGGTCATCGTCTGGGTGATGCGCAGGCCCTCGATGAGGCACCACCGCAGCAACTCTCCGTTCCGTGTCGGCACGAGAAAACCGGGGCGGGGGAATGAATCCGCGGCGCCGATGAGGGCCTTGAGGTCATCGTTGGTTTCGCCGACCGCATGACCGAAGAAGGCGACAGGCGTGGCGTAGCCCGTGACGCGGCCGCCGTGCTCCACGACGCGGGCCTCCCCCTTGGCTACTGCGTCCGCCAGTTCGCCGATACGGTCGTGACCGTGCACGCGACGGCACAGCCGATTACAGGCGGGAAGATCATTGTCGGTCGCAGCGCGCACCGCATGACCGGGTACGGTCTTGCCGATCGCAGGGCCTTGCATGCAGGCCAACTGTTCGCGCACTTCGAAGTCAAGCTTCAGGTAGAGGGCCAGCGAGCGATTGTGATAACCGGCCTGGACCAAGCGAATTCCGGCGAATCCGCCTTCGTGTGATCGACGCAAGACGGCTTGCATCAGCGCGCGGCCGGCGCCGTCGTCCTGCAGCGCCGGATCGACCGTAAGGGGTCCCACGCCGCTGATTGAATTGCGCTCGTCCAGAAAGTTGCTGCCGACGATTCTTCCATCGATTTCGGCCACTCGGTTGAAAAAACCTTCGTGGCTTATCAAACCGGCGAGCATGGCGGTGGCCAGACCCGCACTGGGGAAATCAGGTGTGAAATTATGTCTCTCGGCGATGGCTTTGAATGCGCGATAGCAGATGTCGCCCACGGCGATTGCATCTGCCGCCTCGCCCGTGCGCAGATGTATGGTCAATTTCAGCGCTCCTCATTGATCGTCACGCCTTCTTCAGCTTACCAAATCTCCTGCTCCGGCGCCGCAGGAGCATCGTTGGAATATCCACGTGATGCCGGGGCATTCCCGATGCCGACTTAGGGTGCTGGATTCCCGTCGGCATCGATCCTGCGGATCTCGCCTACGTGCAGTTCGCGCACGCCGGCCTCGATCTTGTCGAGATCGCCGACGACGATCCAGATTTGCCGATCCGGCAGGATCAGACGCCTGGCGAGCGAATTCGCCTCGTCGGCAGTGACGGCTAGAATGCGCGGAGTCAGCGTATTGAAGTAGTCTTCCGGCAGGCCATACTGCAGGATGGCGGCGTATTTCTCGCCAAGTTGTTTGGCGGTCTCGAAGGATCCGGGCAAACCGAGTGTTTCGTGCGTCTGCACGTCCGCGAGTTCCTGCTTGCCGATCGGATGCGCGCCAAAGATGCCCCGATATTCGGCGACCATTTCGCGAAGCGCTTCCTTGGTTTTGTCTGCCTGCACGGGCGCTATGCTGAGCAGCGGCCGCTGACCGATTGCATCGGGAATGATGCTGCGCACGCCGTAGGACCAGTGCTTGTCTTCGCGCAGATTCATGTTCTCGCGGGAGCTGAACGTACCGCCGAGGACGTCGTTGACTTGTTGCAAAACAATGGCGTCCGGATCGTTGCGCGGCGGCACGAGTTGCGCGCCGACGATGACGCTTTGCTGGGCACCGGGACGATCGATCAAGTACACGAGGGACCCGGCCGGCGCAGCGGCGGCCGCCACGCTTTTGCGTGGCACTTCTCCCGCCGTCCAGCCCGCGAACACCCGCTCCAATTGCGGCAGGATTTCGTTCATGGCGATATCGCCGACGATCAGCAGCGTCGCGTGATTGGGCTTGAACCAGGCGCGATGAAAGCTGGCGAGATCCTCGCGCGTCATCGCGGTTAGTGCGGTCTCGGTGCCCAGCCCGGAAAACGGCGTGGCGTAGGCATGTCCCTTGCCGTACAGCAGACCCGGCGCAACCCGCAGCGCCATGGATTGCGGCGTGGCTTTTTCGCGGCGTATCGCCGCCAGCCGATCCACCTTCAGGCGCGCGAAATCCGCTGCCGCGAACGACGGGTGCATCAGAATGTCGGCGTAGATGTCGAGTCCCCGGCCGAGGGTGGCCCGCAGCACGGTCAGGTTGGCCTCGGCACCGTCGAGATTGCTGCTCGTCGTGAATTTCGCGTCGATGGCCTCGAGCTGCTCGGCGACCTGCAGCGAATCGCGTGTCGGCGTCCCTTCTTCGAGCATGCGCATCGAGAAGCTCTCGACACCGGGCAGTTGCGGCGGGTCCGCCGCGTAACCGCTGTCGATCAGCATGGAAAAATTGACGACCGGCACGCTATGGCGCTCGGCGAGCACGACGCGCAACCCGTTCGATAGGGTCGCGCGCTGCATCGGCGGCAAAGTCAGTCCTTCGGGTTGGCCTTCCGGCGGGGGGGTGCTCCGGTCCAATCTGCCGGTCGTCGAAAAATCGGCCGGATAGGGATGGACCTCCAGGACAAAGTCGCCGTCGGCAAGCCATGCATTGGCGATCTTGCCGAGACTCGCAGGCGTCGCCGCCTCGACTCCCTCCAGGTAGCCCTTGTAGCAGGCCGGATTCCCGGTGAACGTGGCGCATCTTGCGAGCACGTCGCTCTTGCCGCCGAAGCCGCCGATGCGCTCTGCGTCGCGCACGAATTCGCCGATGAGATTCGTCTTGGCGCTGCGCAACTCGGCCTCCGTGGGGCCGAATTTCAGGAATTTTCCGATCTCCGCGTCGGCCGCGGCTTCGACCTTCGCCAGATCACCCCCGGGGATCGCGGTCAAGGTCACGATGAAACGACCGCCGATCTCCGCCTTATCGTCATCCGCGGTCGCCGCGGTTGCGATTTGATCCTTGTAAACGAGGCGCTTGTAGAGTCGGGAAGTCTTGCCGCCGCCGAGAATTTGCGCGATCAGATCGAGTTGCGGCTGTTCCGGGCTATAGGCCTGGGGCACGTTCCAGACGCGATACAGGCGCGCCTGCGGGACCCGGTCCTGCACCGTGCCGCGGCGGGTTCCGGTGCGCTTGGCGATCCAGACCGATTGTTTCGCGAGCGGCGGACCGGCAGGGATATCACTGAAATACTTTTCCACTTTCGCAAGCGCGGCGGCGGGAGTGATGTCGCCGGCAAGCACCAGGACGACGTTGTTCGGCCCATAGTTGGTCTTGAACCAGTCCTGGACATCCTGCATCGAAGCAGCGTTCAGGTCCTCCATCGAGCCGATGGTCGTCCAGGAATAAGGATGGCCGGCGGGATAGCTGTTTTCGGTCAACAGCTGGCGCGTGACGCCGTAGGGTTGATTCTCCCCTTGGCGCTTCTCGTTCTGCACGACGCCGCGTTGCAGGTCGAGCTTCTTCTGATCGAGCACCGCGAGCAGGTGGCCCATGCGGTCACTCTCGGCAAACAGGGTGACGTCGAGCATCGACGTCGGCACATTCTCGAAGTAATTCGTGCGATCGGGGTTCGTCGTTCCGTTCAGATCGGTGGCGCCGATTCGCTCCATCGCATTGATATAGGTGTGATCGAAGTGTTCGCTGCCGCTGAACATCAAGTGCTCGAACAGGTGCGCGAAGCCGGTTTTCCCAGGCCTCTCGTTCTTCGAGCCGACGTGATACCAGGTGTTGACGGCGACGATCGGCGCCTTGTGATCCTCGTGGACGAGCAAGACCAGCCCGTTCTTGAGCACGAACTTGGAATAGGGAATGTCGGGAATCGCTATCTTGCCGGTTGAATCCGCCGGTGCTGCATCGACCGACCCGGCGCAGGCCGCCGTCAGAACCATGGCGGCGCCAATCGCAAACCTTCTTAGTTTCCGGTGCATGGAGCGTTCATCCGTATCAGCCGCTTGAAGCATGACTATAATCGCACCGGCGCGTAAGCGGTATCGCCCGCGGCAACCGCCGCGGTCATCGTGCTACGATCAACGGCCAAGACCCGCCACCGGCGGCCAAGCGCGAGTCCTGCGGGGAGCACATGAAAAAGGTGGAAACATGACCAAGGGTCTCCCGATCGTCTGCATACCCGGGCTTGCCTGCTCGCCGAGGCTTTACGAAGAGCAGATTCCGCACCTTTGGACCATCGGTCCGGTCACCGTTGCCCAGCACCTGCACCACGAGAGCATGAGTGCAATCGCCCGGACCATCCTGGCGTCGGCACCGGAGCGCTTCGCGTTGATCGGCCTGTCGATGGGCGGTTACGTCAGCTTCGAGATCATGCGCCAGGCTCCCGAACGCGTCGCAAAGCTCGCCTTGCTCGACACGAGCGCCCGGCCGGACACCCCTGAGCAGACCGAAAACCGCCGCGCTCAGGTCAGCCTGGCCGAGACGGCCCGGATTACGGACCTGGCGGATGCAATGTTCCCGCGGCTGGTTCACCCGAGGCGCCGCGACGACGAAAGGCTGCGTGATATATTCCGGCTCATGGGGGAGGAAACAGGCGCGGCGGGATTCATTCGGCAGCAGAAGGCGATCATGGGGCGCCCGGATTCGCGTCCGACTCTCGGAGATATTCATTGCCCGACGCTCGTTCTGGTTGGCGACAGCGATGAGCTGACACCGCCCGTGATCGCCGCAGAAATCGCCGGCGGCATTGCCGGTGCGCGTTTCGTGACCGTGCCCGACTGCGGTCACGCGTCCACGCTGGAGCAGCCACGCCGTGTGACCCAAGCGCTGTTGGAATTGTTGCGAGGCTAGGTCATGGCAAAATCGGTTAATATCGAGCCTGGCAACCGCTGCTTCAGTCGATAACCAACCCATGACCAGTTCTGCACATGATCGATACGACCGCGTGGCGATTTCCCTTCACTGGATAATTGGGGCGGCAGTGCTCGCGCAGCTGGCGTTTGGCTGGATTCTTGGTGACATCAAACGGGGCACGCCGGCTCGCGCCCTGGCCACGAATATGCACAAGTCCACGGGGCTGCTGCTCGCGCTGCTCATCGTCGTCCGCATATTCTGGCGCCTGCGGCACCAGGCGCCGGCCTATCCCACGGGCATGAATGATTTGCAAAGGCGCGGGGCAAGGCTCGGTCATCTCCTGCTGTACGTCTGCATGATCGGCATGCCTGTCTCCGGATACCTCGCATCGAACTTCAGCAAGCATGGAATCCGCTTCCTGAATCTGGTGCAGTTGCCGCCCTGGGGACCCGACGACAAGGTGATCTACGCATGGTTGAACGGCACCCATGATGTGCTCGCGTTCGTGTTTTCCGCGCTGGTGGTGGGGCACATTCTGTTCGCGCTGCATCACGCGTTCATCGCGCGAGACGGGCTGTTCTCGCGTATGTCCCTGGCCCGGGACCGATAACTAAGAGCCTGTCTGACGTAGATTTCTCAGACAGGCTCCTTGCGGCCCCTGCGCGGCGGCCGGCCGCTGGCCAGTCCGCCGCCCGGGGCACCACCGACCGCGGGCCGCGGCATGATGAGGGTGGGTGAATCGTCTTCGTCGAGGGGACGTGCCATGATGGTCTGCGAGGTATCCTGCGTCATGATGGTCTGCGCGGTAACCTGCGTCATGATGGTCTGCGAGGTATCCTGCACCGGGTGGAATGGATCCTGGGTCCGCAGCCGCTGCAGCGCGAACTCCGCCTCGATGGGTTCGCTGAAGTAATAACCTTGGCCGAAGTCGCAGCCCATTTCCAGCAGCGCCTTCGCGGCCGCCTCGGTCTCGATGATCTCCGCGATCGCGGTAAGATTCAGGCTGCCGGCCATCTGCACCATCGCAGCCATCATGCCTGAGTTGGCCTGGTCTGAGCCCGCGCGATTGACGAACGGACGATCGATCTTGACGAAGTCGAACGGAAAAAGCTGCAGATAGCTCAGCGACGAATATCCTGTCCCGAAATCGTCGAGCATCAGCTGAACGCCCATCGCGTGCAGCCGATCCATCGTGTCGCGCGCTGCGCCGGCGTTGCCGATGAGCGCCGCCTCGGTGAGCTCGAATTTGAGCACCGAGGGGGGCAACTGAGCCTCCTGCAGCAGCGACGCGATGTGGTCGCCGAGCCCGGGGTCCCTCAATGCCGTGGGCGACACATTCATGCTGATGTAAAAATCCTGGTTTGCCGGCAATTGCCGCCGCCATTCGGCCGCGACCCTTACGACCCGGAAAACGACCCATCGCGTGATCTGCACCATCAGGCCGGCTTCCTCCGCGATGCGCAGGAACTTTGCGGGCGCCAACACGCTCTCCACGGGGTGACGCCAGCGCAGCAGCGCCTCGGCGCCCACCATCTGACAAGTTCTCAAGTTCACGATCGGTTGGAACAGCAGTTGCAACTCGTGCTTCTCCAGCGCCACGTAAAGGTCGGCCTCCAAGCTCACGAGGGAGGCCGCTTGGCCTACCATGTTGGGCGCATAAACGGCGATCTTCCCCGAATCGGCGCGTTTGGCGACCGTCAGGGCAATGTCGGCTTCACGAACCACATCCTCCGCTCGTTGCTGACCCGACTCGACGGTCGTGAGGCCGACGGTGGCGGTCACGACCAGTCTGTGTCGGCGCAGCTCGACCGGCGCCCGCAGCTCTTGCTGAAGGAGCCCGCCAATCTGCGAGGCCGATTCCGCGGAGTCGACATCAAGCAGCAGAACCGCGAACTGATCACCGCTCCAGCGCGCGAGAACACCCGAGTATGCCGAAATCAGCTTCCCAAACCGGCGCGCCGCCTCCACCATCAGTTCGTCTCCGGCCGTGTGACCCAGCACGTCATTGACGAGCTTGAACCGCGAAATGTCCACGATGATGACGGCAATGCGCCGGCGCAGCTTCGTGCGCACGCCGCGCAACGCCCGATCCAGTTGATCCATGAAATAGCGCCGGTTCGGCAACCCCGTAAAGGCATCGTGGAAGCGGGCGTGATCGAAGGTCTCCTGCAGGCTCACCCGCTGCTGCATCTCCGTCGCTAGCTGCTGATTGAGGACATGCAAACGCAGCTGCGCCGCTGATACGGCCCCACGGGCGGCCTGCAGTTCATGGATGAGCTCTTGAGTTCCGAAGGCGATGAGCCATGCGAGAAACACCAGCAGGCCGATGTCGGAGACGAGTTCCGTGGCCGGATACCATCCGGCGCGCGGGCGAATCGCCAGCTGCAGGCGGGTTCCCGCAGACGCGGATGCGACGACAGCGTCGAACAATGGATCGGCGCTGGAACCGACGAAGATACGGGCTCGATTGCTGCGCGGTTCGATTTGCTGCAACTCGAAGTCATATCCCTTGTCGAGGAGTCTTTCCAGATGAATCGGCCCGAGCAGCGCGTCCAGATTGGCGTGTGCGACCGACCAGCCTGACACCCCCACCGGCGCGCGTGCGGCGACGATCCACCGGCTGCCAAGCCGCAGTGGGCCCAGTACGGCGCTGTCGTGCGCGCCGCGTGCCGACTCAGCCGCTCTCCATTCGCCGGCGATCCCGCTCGCCGTTGCCAATTCCGCCGGCGGCGCCAGGAGCACCCGATCGTCGGCGCCCATCCAGAACGTATTGTCAGCCGACGGGATCGCGTCGAGCGAGGACGAGAGGTCAGAATTTTCCAGTGATGCCGCCGCGGATGCGGCCCGCGACGCCGCCAGATCGGCCAGCTTCTGAAACTCGGGACCGATCTTGTTGGCGTATGTGTCCGCGAGGGCGCTCGCTGTCACGCGAGCCGCGGCCGCATGATGTTGTACGCTGAGGTATATGAGACGCGATCCCCCGATCAGGACGACGATGAGCAACCCCACCGTGGGCAACCATTCGACACCGCTTGCACGAATCCACTTCATCGCGCGGCTACCTGTGACCCACGTGAAAAATGTAGCCGATCGTCAACGTCGCATGCCTGCTGTCCGAGATACCGGGCTTCGACAGATCGATGTAGTCGAGGATAACGCTCAAATCACCGCGCAGGATAAGGAACGGCTTGGAGAGTCCCACGAAACCCTCCCGCAACGTGGATCCGGGCAGGGAGATTCCTCCCAAATTGAGCACGGCCGGCGACGCCTGGCCAAACGCGGCGCCCGCCAGATAATTCACACCGGGACCCGTCACATCCATGCGCGCCGTCGTGAACCGCGTGCCCAGATTGCCGCTGACCGTTCCGGCATACGACAGCGACGTCGAGATGTGGGGGTTCCATTGATACGTGATCCCGGCCTTTGGCAGATTCCCGTGCGATTGCAGGACGTCGATCCGCCGATCCTCCAGCAGCAGGGACAGCTTCTTGTAATAGCTGCCGATGATCCCAACCGCTTCGATTTCGTAGCGAAATGAGCTGGAGCCGACGTCGCCCGCGCCTTCGTGGGCCTCGCCGTACAGGCCGTAACGGGCGTCGCCGGTGCCGAGAATCAGCGAGCCGTTCACCGATCCGAATGTCCATTGCGAGTTGGCAATCCCCTGGTGCTCGACGGCGACTCCTGCGAGCGTGTCCGCGTCGAAGTTGTGCAGCCACCCGATCGATCCGCCGCCGCCGCCGTTGGTGCCGCTCAGGGTTGCGCCGTCGGCGCTCAGCGCGATCCGGTCGTCCGACGTATCGGGCGCAGGCGATGCAGGCGAATCCGCGCCACAGGCAAGCCATGGCGCGAGCAGCCCCGCAGTGACGGAAACCCGCAGCACGGGCCGCAATTGCCGGTCGGCGATTCTCATCAGGGCCGCCCCCGAAAGCGGGTGATGACGGCGCCGCCGGCGGCCGACCGCTCGGCGTCGGCGGCATTTGCAACCGGCAGAAGCGCCACGGCGAAAATGCGCTCCTCCTCGCCGGCCAATGCGATGGATGAGCTGATGATCTGGAATACGTGCTGGCCGATCTGGATATGCATTTTGCGTCGTCCGGTAAGACCCGGGTCCCACCACCGCAAAGCCGGATCGCTGGGTTCG
>Ga0182015_10005781_pt1 | contig 12697 bp, 9 predicted proteins | sample 712P3MmetaG_FD_120478 | JGI IMG/M metagenome (GOLD analysis project Ga0182015, IMG submission 120478) | Permafrost microbial communities from Stordalen Mire, Sweden - 712P3M metaG | ecosystem: Environmental > Terrestrial > Soil > Wetlands > Permafrost | place: Sweden: Stordalen | collected...
ACCGTGATCGCGATGGCGATCGGGGTGTTCCTGGGAGTGCTGCTGGCCGTGATGCGACTGTCGCCGAACAAGCTCGTCTCGGGCGCGAGCTGGCTCTACATCTGGTTCTTTCGCGGCACGCCGGTGCTCGTGCAGATCTTCTTCTGGTACTACATCGCCGCGCTGTACCCAGAGATCAACCTTGGCATCCCGTTCGGCCCCGCGCTCGTGCACATCAACGCCAACACGGCGATCACGCCGTTCATCGCGGGCATCCTGGCGCTCGGCCTGAACGAGGGCGCCTACATGGCGGAGATCGTCCGCGCGGGCATCATCTCCGTCGAGGAGGGACAGGCCGACGCGGCGCGCTCGCTCGGCATGACGCGCCTGCAGACGATGCGCCGCATCGTGCTGCCGCAGGCGATGCGCGTGATCATCCCGCCGACTGGCAACGAGACGATCTCGATGCTCAAGACCAGCGCGCTCCTCAGCACGATCGCCGTCGCCGAGTTGCTCTACTCGGTCGACGCGATCTACTCCGTCAACTTCAAGACGATCCCGCTGTTGATCGTCGCGAGTGTCTGGTATCTGGTCTGCACGAGCGTGCTGTACGTGGGCCAGTTCTACCTCGAGCGCCACTACGGACGCGGCGCGTTCCGCGAAGAAGCGCTGACGCCGCTGCAGCGCATCCGCCTCGGCCTGTTCGGACACGGCTTCGCCGGCGGCCCGCTTTGAGTCAGGCGATGGTCACGGCCGAAGCCGTCCACAAGCGCTTCGGGCGCAACGAGGTGCTCAGGGGCATCGACCTGGAGGTCGCCACCGGCGAGGTCATGTGCCTGCTCGGGCCGTCCGGCTCGGGCAAGTCGACGTTCCTGCGCTGCATCAACCACCTCGAGAAGATCAACGCGGGACGCCTGTCCGTCGACGGCGAGCTCGTCGGCTACCGTCAAGTGGGCGACAAGCTACACGAGCTGCGTGAATCGGAGATCGCCCGCAAGCGCGCGGAGATCGGCATGGTCTTCCAGCACTTCAACCTCTTCGCTCACATGACGGCGCTGGAGAACATCACTTGCGCGCCGACACGCGTAAAGGGGGTTGCGCGCGAGCAGGCGCGCACGCGGGCGCGCACGCTGCTCGACCGGGTCGGGCTCGCCGACAAGCACGACGCGTACCCGGCGCAGCTCTCAGGCGGTCAGCAGCAGCGCGTCGCGATCGCGCGCGCGCTCGCGATGGAGCCAAAGCTGATGCTGTTCGACGAGCCGACCTCGGCGCTAGATCCGGAGCTCGTGGGCGACGTGCTGGAGGTGATGCGCGGCCTCGCCCGGGACGGCATGACGATGGTCGTCGTCACGCACGAGATGGGCTTCGCGCGGGAGGTCGCCGACACCGTCGTGTTCATGGATGGGGGAGTCGTCGTCGAGTCGGGCGCACCCGGCGAGGTGCTCGCCAACCCGCGCCACGAGCGCACGAAGGCATTCCTGTCGAAGGTTCTCTGAGGCTCCCCGCGAGAGGCGGTGGAAGGCCGGCTACGGCGGGCTGAGCGCGGCGGACGGACCGGGGACGACGCCCTAGCCGAGGTATTGATCGAGGCGCGCGATCGCCTCGATCAAGTTGGCGCGGCCGAAGCCGACGCGGACGTGGCGCGGCTGCCCGTAGACGCTCCCCGGCAACAGCAGCACGCCGGCGCGCTCGGCGATCTCCTCGCACCATGCCCGCACGTCGAAGTCTCCGGCGATCCGCGGGAAGCCGATCGGTCCGGCAGTCGGGCGCACCCACTCGAACAGCTCGCGGCGGCGGGCGAACAGCTCGTCGATCAGCGGCAGGTTGGCGAGCACGAGCCCGCGGCTGCGGGCCACCAGCTCCTCACCGTGGCGCAGCGCCAGAGCGACGAGCAGCTCGCTGGGCGCGCTCGAGCAGATCGTGGTGTAGAGCTTGAGCTCCTTGATGCGGGCGAGCAGCTCGGGCTCGCGGCAGGCGAGCCAGCCGATCCGCAGCCCCGGCAGCCCGTACGCCTTGGAGACGGTGTTGAGCGCGATCGCACGCGGGTAGATCTCGCACGCGGACGGGAGGCGCTCGGCGGGGTCGTGCTCCAGCCCCTGGTAGACCTCGTCGCTGAACAGCACGATCGAGCGCTCCGCGAGCAGCTCGACGAGGCGCGCGAACGTCGCTCGGGGCATCTGCGCGCCGGTGGGGTTGTGAGGGCTGTTGACGTACACGAGCCTCGTCTCGGGGCGCAGCAGGCGCTCGAGCGCGTCGAGGTCGTGGGCCCAGCCATCCTCGTAGCGACGCTGCCACAGGCTCACGTCGGCGCCGGTGCTGTGCGCGAGCTCGATCGCCGATCCGTAGCAGGGCGACTCGACGATCACGTGGTCGCCGGGCGCGAGCAGCGCGTGATAAGCGATGAAGATGCCCTCCTCGGCGGCGGCGAGCGTGAGCACGTGCTCGGGGGCGAGCTGCTCGTAGCGCGCGGCGACGGCGGCGCGCAGCTCGGGCGAGCCGGGCACCTCGGTGTAGCCGAGCCGCAGCGCGAGCAGACGCTCGTGCGCGTCCGGCTCGAGCTCGAGCAGCTCGGCGACAGTCTGGGACTCGCAGTCGCTGCTCGACAGCATCAGCTCGGCGCGAAACTCCCATCGCTCGTAGTAGCGCTCGATCGCAAATGGCTTGATCTGCATGGTGTGAATGCTAGGCGCGGGAGGGGCCTTGCGCGCGGTGGGATAATCCCCGCGGCGAAAGACATGGCGAGCATCACGGACCACGAGGCGGAGCAGGTCGCGAAGGCCAACGCGTCGGGGCGCATACCGGTCGTGCTCGTGCACGGGCTTTGGCTGCTGGCGAGCAGCTGGGAGCGTTGGGCGTCGCTGTTCGAGGAGGCGGGCTACGCGGCGGTGCTGCCGGGCTGGCCGGGCGATCCGCAGACGGTCGCCGAGGCGCGCGCGAACCCGCGCGCGCTCGCCGGCAAGACCGTCGGGCGGGTGGCTGCGCACCTCGACGAGGTGCTCGGCAGGCTCGAGCGCAAGCCAGCGCTCGTGGGCCACTCGTTTGGCGGCTTGCTTGTGCAGCTGCTGGCCGGCGAGGGCCTCGCGGAGGTGACGGTCGCAATCGACCCGGCGCCGTTTCGCGGCGTGCTGCCGTTGCCGCTCTCGGCGCTGCGCGCCGCGAGCCCGGTGCTCGTCAACCCGCTCAACCGCACGCGCGCGGTGTCGCTCTCCTACCGGCAGTTCCGCTACGCGTTCGCGAACGCCGTCAGCGAGCGGGAGGCCAGGGAGCTGTACGACACGTTCGCCGTGCCGGCACCCGGAGCGCCGCTGTTCCAGGCGGCGCTCGCGAACCTGAATCCGTGGACCGAGTTGAAGGTGAACAGCGACAGCCCCGCTCGCGGGCCGCTGCTGATCACATCGGGCGAGCGCGACAACACGGTGCCGTGGGCGATCGCCAACGCGGCCTACAAGCGCCAAGCGCGCAATCAGGGTGTGACCGAGATCGCCGAGATTCCGGGCCGCGGCCACGGGCTGACGATCGACGGCGGCTGGCGCGAGGTCGCGGAGACGGTGCTCGCGTTCGTCAAGCGCTTCACGTAGGCAGGCAGGGACGGCACGGCGGACGGCTCGCGTCGGCGGCGCCGTCGGACGGCGCTGTGGGTGCCGTCAGGAGCTGGTCGGCTGATCCTCGCCGGCGCGCGCGTCGAGCGCGCGCAGATGCGCCTGCACCTGCGCGTCGCGCTCGAGCCGCGCGTCGCTCAGCGGGCCGAGGATGCCGCGCAGCACCGCCATGGAGGTCCAGCGGCGCGGCTGGATGACGCGCGGCTGGCGGCGCTCGATGCCGCGCACGATCGCCTCGCCGGCGACACTCGGCTGTAGGCGCTTGCGCAGCGGCTTGGGCAGCGAGTTGGTCATGTCCTTGACGAGCGGGTCGCGATCGAGGCCCTGGTGGACCATCTCGGTATCGATGAAGCCGAAATACGCGACGGTCGCGCTCGCGCCGTGCTGCACCAGCTCGACGCGCAGCGCGCGCCCGAGCTGCTCGACTGCGGCCTTGCTCATCGCATAGGGGATCTCGCCGATGCCGTTCATGAACGCGTAGATCGAGGAGACGACGACGACGTGGCCCTGCCGGCGGATGATCTCGGGCAGCGCGGCGTCGACGGTGCGATAGACGCCCATCAGGTTGACGTCGAGCACGTGCTCGAACGTCTCGGTGGCATACGCGCGGAACGTGGCGACGCGCGCGGCGATGCCGGCGTTGGCGACGACGACGTCGAGGCCGCCGAAGCGCTCGACAGCGACCGCGACGGCGCGCTGCATCGCGGCGCGGTCGGTGACGTCGCCGGCGATGCCGACGGCATTTGCGTCGTGCAGCTGCGCGGCGGCGGCGCTCGCGTCCTCCGCGCGCTGGTCGACGATCACGACGTGCGCGCCGCGCGCGACGAGCGCGCGGGCGGTCGCGAAGCCGATGCCGCGCGCGCCGCCGGTGACGAGGGCAACCTTGCCGTTCAGCTCGTAGCGCTCCACGCGGGGGACTCTATGCGCAATCGGATCAGGAGGAGCGCGCTCGCCGTATCACATCGCGATTGCCGGCACGCCTGCGGCGCGAAGTATCGGTGACGGCGGTACGGACTCAGCCTGTTTGACTGCAAGCGTGAGATCACGCTCTTGAGCCTCATCGAGCGCACGGTGAAGAGCGCACTTCAAGAACTCGATACCCACCGACCTGCCGACCTCTGCCCCTCCTCCTCCGCCGCCAGATGGCGCGAGCTCGATGATGTCCTCGAAAATCTGCGCGCCGAATCGGTTGATAAAGGAACGCTCCATGCGCCGTCGCACCTCGAAAGATTCCTCCCTCTGGGCAAGCACTGTGAGAAGACTTCCGTTCGCGAATGTGATCCCCCTTACTCGCGACTCGCGGCCGAGGACAACAACGACGCGTCCGCCTGGATCCACGACTCGACGCAACTCCGCCAGCACTTCGGCCATGTCAATCGCATATTGCACTACCGTGAGGAAGCGATTTTGGCGGAACTTTCGATTCGCTCCAATCTCAGACTTCGCCGCACCAAGCGGGTCACCGCCGAGCAACTCAACGGCGGCTCTCGCATATTGGTGGTAGTTGTGCACATTGATGTATGGCGGCGAGGTGACTACTAGATCGACGGTTTCATCGTCCAAGGGCAACGCTCGAGCGTCTGCTTGATACACATGGCACGGTGGTCTCGGCGTGGCAGACTCCAAGACAATCCCCCTGAGTCGCGTGAGCGCCTCCAAGACTGACGACCGCACGATCTTTGATCGAGTCGTCTGAGCGAGAGCGACCGCGGCAGATACGAGGCGCCATACGCGAGGCTCACTGCGGGCGGCCTCGATGACTTCCCTCTCGGGCGCTGTATCGGAGCACAGCGATCGCTGCGTTTCCTGCTGACGAGGCCATCGATCGAGCAGCTGCCTGGCGATCGTCAGGGCCTCAAGGCGTGACTCAAGACCGAGGCTGCTCAGTTCAGCGACCCGCGAAAACACGAGAGCGGCGTCACTTATCTCCGCTCCATAGGACTTCATACCTCGCCTAGCAGCCTCGAATAGGACGGTGCCGCTTCCCGCGAACGGGTCCAAGACCACGCCGCCGTCGGGTAGATACGCGTCAAGCAGGACGTCGACGAACTCCGGTGTAAATTGACCCTTCCACGGCAGGCGACTAAGACGCTCGCGGGTCGACATGTCCAGCATTGCCTGCGAGAGGAAGGCACGATCAACTGGAACAGCAGTGAGAGGCATACGACCTCAGAACCACCCTCGTTGCAGCACATCGGCTTCCTCGACGTCAGGCGGCCTAAACAGATCCCGCAGCACATCGACGAAGGCGATCACGACATCGCTTCTGATCGGGCTGCCATCCATCAAGTGAAAGAACTCGTCACGCAGCTCTGCGCGTTTTCCTGCATTCGCGTAGGCTTGTCGGATGTTGGCCGGAATCCGACGGCCTCGGAGGACAAGAACGCGATCTATGGGAGTCGCCCTGGTATCGATAGGTTTCATATCGAGCCAGTCACACAACACATAGAACTGCGCGCCCGGGACGACTTGCTTGACCGCTCTCGCGTTAGCAACGATCCCCTCAAACATAGTCTTGTCGAGATTTGTCTTACACTCAGCAGCTAGAAATGCTAGTTCGGCATTTCTCTCAACCCGACCAGCCTCATCTGAGTCCGCCACAAGACGCACCGATCGCGAAATCGCGAAATCTTGATCCTTGGCTTTCGTTGAGCAACCGCACAAGCTCTTCGACCCGCGGCTGCCCTCGCGAGCGTAGTGCATCCATACTGGCGAGCCACTGCTCATACGCAACCCACAGCGCCTCAACGCGGTCACGGTCGGGGTCGGGAAGCTTCGTGTTGCTCCTCAGCTTGTCTAGCTTGCCGCCATGCGGCCGACTTTCGGTTGACATGGGCGCCACGATAGTCGGCGCCCCCGATGGGACCCTGTGTTGTGCCGCGTCGAAGGCGCGCCTGCAGTCGAGCCCGCGGCCGCCTCGGTGTCCGCCAGCTCTGCCCATCGCACTACAGGCAAAAGCCCACCCTGACCCGTGCCGACGGCGCGCATTGCTACACCTACCTACTCCCGACTCACCTCATACCCCGCGCCCGCGAGCGCCGCCAGCACTTCCTCTGTGTGCCCCCGTCCACGCGTCTCGAGCGTCAGCTCGACGCCCGTCTCGCGGACGTGCAGCGGCACCGCTTCGCGGACGTGGGCGACGGTCACGAGGTTCGCGCGGGCGCGCGCCACGACTTCGAGCAGCTCGGCGAGGCCGCCGGGGCGGTCGGGCACGCGCGTGAAGATGCGCACGCGCCGGCCCTCCTGCGTTTCATGGCGCAGCAGCAGCCCGGCAAAGAGGCCGCTGTCGACGTTGCCGCCCGAGACGATCGCCACGGTCGTGCCCCCCACCGGAGGCAGACGACCGCTGAGCAGCGCCGCGGCGGCGACGGCTCCCGCGCCCTCGGCGACGAGCTTGGCGTGTTCGGCCAGGAACACCATCGCGCCCGCGATCTGCTCCTCGCTGACCGTCTCGATGCCGTCGAGCAGCTCGCGCAGCAGCGTCAGCGTCAGCTCGCCCGGGCGCTTGATCGCGATGCCGTCCGCGATCGTCGCGCCGGGCGCGAGTTCGGGAGCGTCGGCCGAGCCGCCTTCCGAGCGCGCCTCCCTGAGCGCATGCGCATACGGCGCGCATGCGCTCGCCTGCACCCCCACCAGCTCGACGTTCGCGCCGGCGCGACGCAGCGCGATCCCGATACCGCTCGCCAAACCTCCGCCGCCGACGGGCACGACCACACGCGCGAGATCCGGAACGTCCTCGAGCAGCTCCAGTGCAACCGTCGCCTGGCCCGCGATCACGTCGAGGTCGTCGAACGGATGCACGAGCGCGGCGCCGGTGGCCTCGGCGCGCTCTCTCGCGAGACCGAGCGCCTCCTCGACCGATGCGCCATCCAACTCGACACTCGCACCCAGCCGCTCCACCGCCGCCACCTTGGACACCGGCGCGTCGCGCGGCATGAACACCTCGCAGCCGACGCCCGTCAGGCGCGCCGCCTGCGCGACCGCGCGCGCGTGGTTGCCCGCACTCGCCGTCACGAGCCCCGAGGATGCGCGCGCGCCCAGCGCCGCGACCTTGCTGAGCGCGCCGCGCAGCTTGAACGACCCCGTCGCCTGCAGGCACTCCGCCTTCAGCGCGACCGCCGTGCCGGCCATCTCGCCGAGCTCTGCGCACGCGAGTGTCGGCGTGCGCGCAGCCGCCACGGTGACCGCACGTCGGGCCGCGTCCAGATCGGCGCGCGCGATCAGATCGGCCGGCGCATGCTCGACCGGCGCATACGAGTCCGGGGATGGCCCATCGGAGACGTCGCCCGTCGTCATGATCTTGAAGGTATAGGTTGCATGCCTTATGGCGCGGAGATACGGTGCCGGTGTGGCCCCGCTGGAGGAGATCCTGGCTCGATTGGAGCCCACGCTCGGCAGGCTCGCCAGCCAGCCCCAACCGCTCTCCGGCGGCATCACCAACCATAACTTCCGCGTCACGCTCGGTGGCGAGGACTACGTGGTGCGCATGCACGGACGCGACACCGACGTACTCGGGATCGACCGCGAGGCCGAGCAACTGGCCTGCGCCCGCGCCGCCGAGCTCGGGATCGCACCGCAGCTCGTCGCCTCCTTCGAGGACTGCCTGGTGACGCGCTTCGTCGCCTGCGACGCCGTCGTGCCACATGAGGCAGCCGTACACGTCGAGGCGATCGCGCGAGCGCTGCGCAGCTTCCACGACGCGCCCATCAAGCTGCCCTCGCGCTTCTGGGTCCCCGACCTGCTCGAGGACTACGCAGCGCAGGTGCGCGCGCGTGGCGTGCGCCTGCCGTCCGACTACGGCCGCGCGGCAGCCGTGGCGATGCGCATCGGCGCGGCGCTGGCGCTGCGGGACCCGCGACCGTGCCACAACGACCTGCTCTCGAGCAACATCATCCGCGCGCACGCGCCGGACGGGCCAGGCGCCGCAGATGCGCGTGCCGGCGATGACGCGCACCGGATGCTGATCGTCGACTGGGAGTACGCGGGCATGGGCCACCGCTGCTTCGACCTCGGCAACCTGTCTGTCAACAACGACTTCGACGAGGCCACCGACGAGCGGCTGCTGCGCGCCTACTACGACCGGACGCCCACCGACGCCGAGCGCGCCGCGCTTGCGCTGATGCGAATCCTCTCCGATACGCGCGAGGCCGCATGGGGCGTCGTGCAGGCGGAGATCTCGGAGATCGACTTCGACTTTGCGCGCTACGCGCGTGTGCACTTCGAGCGATTGGGCGCGGCCGCCGAGCAGCCGCAGCTCGCGGAATGGCTCGCAGCCGCCGCGGCCGACACGAACGCACAGGGGGAGCCAGATGGTCAGACCGCGTGAGCTACCCGATCGCGCGCGCGTGGTCATCATCGGGGGCGGCGTCGGCGGCGCCTCGATCGCCCATCACCTCGCGAAACTCGGTGAGCGCGACGTCGTGCTGCTCGAGCGCAACGAGCTGACGAGCGGCTCCACGTTCCACTCCGCCGGCCTCGTCGGCCAGCTCCGCTCGAGCGTGTCGCTGACGCGGATGATGATGGACTCGGTCGAGCTCTACCGCACGCTCGACTGCGGCTGGGTGCAGTGCGGCGGCATCCGCCTCGCGTGCACCGCCGAGCGCGAGCAGGAGGTGCTGCGCCAGGTCGCGTGGGCCAAGACGTTCGGCCTGCCGCTCGAGCTGATCTCAGCCGACGAGGCGCGCGAGCTGTTCCCGCTGATGAGCACCGACGGCGTGCGCTGCGCCTCCTACCTGCCGAGCGACGGCTACCTCGACCCGTCGCTGCTGACGACCGCGCTCGCCGACGGCGCGCGGGCCGGCGGCTGCCGCATCTTCACGCACACGCGCGTCACCGGCATCGACGTCGATCGCGGGCATCAGCACGCCGACCACCCGCGCGTGCGCGGCGTGCAGACCGAGTGGGGGCCGATCGAGGCCGAGGTCGTGATCGACGCCGGCGGCATGTTCGCCGCCGAGATCGCCCGCATGGCGGGTGTGCGCGTGCCGATCGTGCCGTTCGCGCACGAGTACCTCGTGACGCAGCCGTTTCGCGAGCGCATCGACGGCGAGCACCTGCCGACGCTGCGCGACCCCGACCTGCTGATCTACTTCCGCGAGGAGGGCGGCGGGCTGATCATGGGCGGCTACGAGCGCCACTCGGCGCCGTGGGCGCTGGACGAGCACCTCGTCGACGCGATCCCGCGGGACTTCAACGGCCGCCTGCTCGAAGAGGACTGGCCGCGCTTCGAGGAGATCGCGGTCAACTCGCGCAAGCGCGTGCCCGTGATGGACGAGATCACCGTCACGAAGCTGATCAACGGACCCGAGGCGTTCACCCCCGACAACGAGTTCTGCCTCGGCGAGAGCGACGTGCGCGGCTTCTTCGTCGCCGCCGGCTTCTGCGCCCACGGTCTCGCCGGCGCCGGTGGCATCGGCAAGGTGATGGCCGAGTGGGTGCTCGAAGGCGAGCCGTCGATCGACGTGTGGGAGATGGACATCCGCCGCTTCGGCGCGCACTTCCGCTCGCCCAGCTACACGCTCAAGCGCACCAAAGAGGTCTACGAGACCTACTACGACATCCGCTACCCCGGCCACGAGCGGCTCGCGGGGCGGCCGCTGCGCACCTCAAGCGCCTACCCGTGGCACGCCCAGCACGGCGCCGCCTTCGGCGAGAAGTCCGGCTGGGAGCGCGTCAACTGGTACGAGTCCAACGCGTCCGCCGGCGACGAGTCGCTGCGCCCGCGCGGCTGGGCCGGGATGCACTGGTCGCCCGCGATCGGCGCCGAGCATCGGGCCACGCGCGAGCGCGCCGGGCTGTTCGACGAGTCCTCCTTCTCCAAGCTCGAGATCGCCGGTCCCGGCGCCGCCGAGTTCCTGGTGCGGCTGTGCGACAACGACGTTGCGCGCGACATCGGCGCGATCACCTACACGCAGATGCTCAACCGCCGTGGCGGCATCGAGTGCGACTTCACCGTCACGCGCGTCGAGGAGGAGCTGTTCTCGATCGTCACCGGCACCGCCTTCGGCAACCACGACCTCAGCTGGATCCGCCGCCACGCCCCGCACGACGGCAGCGTGCGCTGCGCCGACGTGACCGCGCGCTGGGCGTGCTTCGCGCTGTGGGGGCCGCGGGCGCGCGACATCCTCGCGCCGCTCACCGACGATCCGCTCGACTTCCCCTACATGCACATGCGCGAGCTCGCCGTCGGCGACGTGCCCGTGCGCGCGCTGCGCGTCACGTTCGTCGGCGAGCTCGGCTGGGAGCTGTACTGCCCCACCGAGTACGGCGCCGGGCTGTGGCGCACCCTGTGGCAGGCCGGGCGCGAGCACGGCCTCGCCGCGGGCGGCTACCGCGCGATCGACTCGCTGCGCCTGGAGAAGGGCTATCGCGTGTGGGCCGCCGACATCACGCCCGACGAGACGCCGTACGAGGCCGGGCTCGGCTTCTGTGTGCGCAAGCAGGGCGGCTTCATTGGGGCCCCCGCACTCGGGCTCGGCACCGATAAGCAGCCCCCCGAGCCCGTCGCGCCGCGGCGGCGGCTGCGCTGCCTCGCGCTCGACGATCCCCGCTCGGTGGCGCTCGGCAACGAGCCCGTGCGCGTCGGTGACGAGATCCTCGGGCGCGTGACCAGCGGCGGCTACGGCTACACGGTGAGACGCTCGATCGCCTACGCATACGTGCCCGCCGAGGTCGAGCTCGGCGCGAGCGTCGAAGTCGACATCTTCGGCGAGTGGGTCACGGGCATCGTCACCCACGAGCCGCTGTTCGACGCCAAGGGGGAGCGTGTCAGAGCGTAGAGCGCTCAGCCGGCCGGCGGTCGTGGCGGCGGCGAGTGCGCCTGTGACGCCCTTGCCGTCGGGTTGAGATCTTCGAGGCTCAGCGGCCGCGCCGGCGACTCCGCCAGGATCAGCCTCGTATCCGTGCGTAGGCTGTCGCTGACGTGCAGCAGCTCGCCCGAGCCGAGCATCCGCCAGCCGGGATCGGCATCCATGCGCTCGCTCGCGAGCACCACCAGCGGCCGGCGCGCTCCCGCCTCGGCGTGCACGGCGCTGCCGAGGCTGCTCGCGTGCGCGAGCGGCGCCCCGGGCGCGCGCTCCAGCACGAACAGCGGATGCGTTTGCGGGTAGCGCAACGCCCACAGCCCGTCCGCGCTCGCCAGCAGCAGGTTGATCGCGAACACCGGCAGGTTCGCGGCTACCCATCCGCACGCGGCCTCGATCCCAGCACCAACGTCCCCGTCGCGCGCGGCGATCTCGCGCGTGATCAGCGCGAACAGGCGCTCGGAGTCGGTGTCGCCTTTGACCAGCCTGCGGTCTGCGCCGAGGTGCTCGTCGAGCGCGGGCAGGTCCTCGATCACGCCGTTGTGCGCGAACAGCCGGCCCCTCTGCTCGAACGGGTGCGTGTTGCGTAGCTCGAGCGCGCCCGTCGAGGCGAAGCGGATGTGCGCGAGGAACGTCGTCGCGGACAGCTCGCGAGCCTCGCGAGCGAACTGCCGATCGCTGTAGGCGGCGTGCGCCTGCTTGCTCACGTGCGGCCTGCCCTCCGAGTCGAACCAGCCCAGGCCCGTGCCGTCGGGCTCGCGATGGCTCTGCACCGACAGGCTGTCCGGCGCGTCCAGCAGCCAGAACGTCGCGCGGGCGGGCTCGCTGCCAGCGCTCATGCCAAACAGGCGACACACGGCTGTGACAATCGCAGGTGTCGAGGTGTGACGGCGGCTGGAGCTCCGCGAAGTGGCGGCGAGCAGCCCGACGCTTCCGGCCCACGGCTGACTATTGACCCCTACGCTAAGTGCGCTGGCGCGCCGGCGGCTCGAGCGCGGACGCATCGCCGCTGCGCCCGAAGAACTCCACGATCGCGGTCGAGTCGAGGGGCCGCGCGAACAGGAAGCCCTGGCCGTGGTCGCACTCCTCGTCCTTGAGCAGCGACAGCTCGTGCTGCTGCTCGATGCCCTCGGCGAACGTCTCGATCGAGAGCGCCTTGCCGAGCTGCACGAGCGTGCGGATCAGCGTCTCGCCCTCCTTGTTGTGCCTGAGTCCCGAGATGAACGAGCGATCGATCTTCAAGGCGTCGACGGGGAACTGCTGCAGGTGGGCGAGCGACGAGTACCCGGTGCCGAAGTCGTCGATCGCGATGCGCAC
>Ga0182015_10005782_pt1 | contig 12697 bp, 17 predicted proteins | sample 712P3MmetaG_FD_120478 | JGI IMG/M metagenome (GOLD analysis project Ga0182015, IMG submission 120478) | Permafrost microbial communities from Stordalen Mire, Sweden - 712P3M metaG | ecosystem: Environmental > Terrestrial > Soil > Wetlands > Permafrost | place: Sweden: Stordalen | collected...
AAGGCTCTAAACGACTGATCGACTTTCTTGCCTCTACGCGCGCTCGCGAGGCCATCAGCAACTGCGGAATGGAGCCGCTCGCGACCGCGAGATAAGGCGGCTGTTCGGTTTTGGACCTTAGCGGACGCGCCGTCGTACTGCGTTCGTGTCCGCTTTCGGGGGTAAAACAGCCGCGGCCGTCGTCATACGGCGCGGCAGCTAATGACCGATACTGTTGAAAAAGTCGATTTTTCCAATGGACAAAATTTTCCAGAGGCGCTGGAGCGTTCACCCGAAAATTATATGGGGGGGCACCTGAGCAGTCCCATTTTCAACCGGCAGGCCTCGTAAGCTCGTTACAACGCATTCGAGTGCCAACTGCCGGGTTCGCCGGGGCGGCGGCGCGATTTTGTCTCCTTCTCCTTTTTTAGTTTTTCAACAGTATCGACCCAAAGCGGACATTCAGCGCCTCGTTCGTTTCCGTCCGCCTCCATGTTCAAAATGGCTCGCGCAACAAGCCGTGCCCCGTTTTTGGGCGGGGCGCATGTCCGTTCAACCGAATCGTCCGCGATCATGCGGCAGCGTGAAGTCGATGAACGGTCCGATTGGCACGATGCCGGTCGGATTAACGTTGCGATGGCTGCCGTAATAGTGCCGTTTGATGTGATCGAGGTTGACTGTGTCCGCGACACCCCGCACCTGGTAGAGCTCGCGAAGATAGTTCCAGAGATTTGGATAATCGGCGACGCGCCGTAGATTGCTTTTAAAGTGGCTGTAATAGACAGCATCGAAGCGAACAAGCGTGGTGAACAGCCGCCAGTCAGCTTCCGTGATGCGGCTATCAACGAGATAGCGCTGGCGCGATAGCCGCCCCTCGAGATGATCGAGCGCTGCGAACAGCGTGCCCACCGCTTCTTCATAGGCGGCCTGAGTGGTGGCGAAGCCGGCGCGATAGACGCCGTTATTAATGTCCGGGTAGATGACGTCATTGATGCGGTCGATGTTGCCGCGCAGTTCGGCAGGGTAGTAATCGGTGTGCACGTCCGTGAATTCCTCGAACGCGGAATTCAGCATTCGGATGATTTCGGAGGATTCGTTGTTGACGATGGTGCGCCACTTTTTGTCCCACAGCACGGGCACCGTCACGCGACCGGTATAATGCGGATTGGCAAGAAGATAGATCTCGGCCAGAGTCGATTTGCCGTTGGCGGTGTCGAGTGTGGCGCCCGGCCCCGTTCCGAATTCCCAGCCCGTATTGCCTAGCAGCGGCTCGACTACGGAAATTGAGATCACCTCCTCCAGCTTCTTAAGCTTGCGGAAGATGAGCGTACGATGCGCCCATGGGCAGGCGAGAGAAACGTAGAGATGATAGCGGCCTGCTTCGGGCGGAAATGCATCCTGACCGGTCGGGCCTGGTCTGCCATAGGCAGTGACGAAATTGCGGTAAGTAGTGGGTGGCCGAACGAAACGACCATCCTTATTGCGCGAAGGATCGTTCTGTCGCCAAGTGCCTCGATCGAGTACGCCTAGTGACATGTCCGCTAAGGTCCAATTGTAAACTTAGCAACGCTACACTGGCTGTTGGCGACCGCTCCAGGTCTCCTCTGACCCATCGCGTCACTTAGTGCGGCGAAGCAATATGTCCGCTTTCAGGATTACACAGACATCGCGATTTGACCGCAGCAAGTCCGCTTATGGCATTGGTTAGGCGCTTAGCGAGCCTGCACCTTACATCACACTTGTGCCGCAAAGCGACGATTCGCCACAGCGACGATCCCAATTGCTCAGTCTGGCAGTTTCGCCTCCGTTTCCTCTTTCATCTCCAGGATGTTTCGCCGGAGCGTGCTGAATTTCTCTTCAAAGTCCGGCTGAGAGGGTGAGCCATAGCGGTCGGCCAGTTGCATAGCGATATCTGCCGAGGGACGAACGCGAACTGAAAACGTCGTCGTAGTCATATGTGTACAGTATAGCACAGGCCCAATTTTGTGCACGAACAAGCGATCTGCACACAGGGGATAGGCTCGGCCGGAGGGATGAAATTCACGTCACGGATTTTGGAAGGTTTGGTGGTGTGTGGCGGCTTGGTTGAGCGCCGGATGGGCGTTGGTTTTGGTGTCGTTACACAGTATGCGGCGTTTTCGGCTTTCGCTGAATTTCGCGCATGTCTCCGTGGTGTACGCGGGCCACCTGCCCATTTCCCCAGGCGATCGTGACCGCATCCCAACTCGTTTCGGTGATAATGCCGCTGTCAGCGGTAGCTCCTTGCCAATAAACGCGGGTGCCCCTCTTGAGGGCCTTGGATTCGTCGGCTGTCATTGTAGCTTCTTCCGATGCCTTCGCGTCGCTGGCGCAATAGTGAAGCGATATCTCTACTTAGTCCACGTCGCGATAACGGATGCGCCTTTTTGAATCGACCATTTCTTATCGCCGTCTGGAATGACGGTGAAGCACGTAGGCTTGGCATGTTGCCAGATCGTGCAAAAGCCCTTCGCGTCGAGCTTCCACGTGCCTTTATTTTTGTAGCCCGATAGCGCGAGAGGCTTACGGGTCATCTTCCCGTCCGGCGTAAAGGTCATTTTGAATTGCGTGTCGCCGGACGGCGTGGAGGCGGTGAACGCTTGGCCGTCGAAAAACGTTGTCTGGATGTCGCTCGGTACTATGGGCTCCGCCGCGAAGGCGGCGCTCGCGGTGAAGAGTATGCATACGGCGGCGAATGGTCCTGCGCGCATCAAAACCCTCCGAGTACAACTAAAAGGAATCCCCCTCAGACAATCTTATATACTCTTGTTCGCGCGAAGTCGGTTAGGACTTACGCGTGCGGCAAAGCGGCTCAAGGTTGATGCGCGGTGGAGTTCACGTCACGGATTTTGGAAGGTTTGGTGAGGTTCCTTGGCTTAGTTGAGCCGCTGAAGGGGATTGGTTGCGCCGAGCGTTAGAGGCGGTCAAACTCGCGGTATGACCGCTTCCGCACAGCGTGATCCAGGATGCGATGGGTTGGCTCGATTCTCACTTGTGGGAATTTGCAGTCGGCGGGCGCAAATACGGCATCCTTATTCCGAACGACCCCGATTGGAATGAGCGGATCAAAAATGCAGCGACGACTAAATTAGCTGCCCTGTACGTCTATGACATGGGCGACAACTGACGGCACCGAATAATAGTGGAAAAGCTCATGGCTGCCGACCCTGGAGTGCTCTACCCGCTGTTCCTCGACGGAGAGCGGCGATGCCCACCAGAGGATTGCGGCGGTATGCCCGGCTATTACGAGTTCGTGAACAATATCGCCAGCAAACAACAGAAGAGACGCAAAGCCGCGCTCGATTGGTACGGAGGGCCATAACTGAGGCCGTCAATGGAAGGAGCCCCAGCCTGATTTCCCGGGAGAAACGGCTGAGGCTCATTGGTCAGATACGGGGGCGACGATGTATCTACGCGTGCGTCAAAGCAGCCTAAGCTATTGCACGGTGGAAGAGGCGGTCACTGTGTTGGCCGTTGCCTCGATTAGGATGCTGCCTGCTGCGCGATGAAGCCCACTTGCTTGCTAGGGCTTAGTTGAGCCACGGATTGGGGTTGGTTCGGCTGCCTTTACACAGCAGACGACCGTTACGCGGTATACGACTGTTTTGGCGCTCGCTGAATTTCGCGCATGTCCCCGTGGTGTACGCGGGCCACCTGCCCATTTTTCCAGGCGATCGTGACCGCATCCCAACTCGTTTCGGTGATGGTGCCGCCCCGAAAAGGCCGATCGGCACGGCGAGGCCGGAAGCTGGTCCGGGTACGATCGTCAACTGTTTCCAGTCAGCTGCAGGATGATGCCGACGACCACGTTGGTCGACGTCATCATTAGCCGCGATATTGGCACATGCGCATCAAACTCGCGCGCCATGCAACTCACCGGTACGGTAATTCACACTGCGTCCTTGGCGGCTTTGACTGGACGTGCCCTGATGATTTTTCGAGCCGGCCTCGCCTTGAACACGGTCGGCTCTTTAGTGAAGGGGTTAATGCCTGCCCGCTCCTTGGTCGCAGGCTTCTTGACGACAACAAATTTTGCAAAGCCCGGAACAAGGAAGGAGCCATTCTTCTTCAATTCTCTATAACCAATAGTCGCAAGCGTCTCCATGACGCCTTTAACGTCGCTCTTTTTCAGCTCCGAATGCTCGGCAATTTGGTTGATAAGTTCAGACTTCGTCATGGGCTTCGACATATCTGTTCATCCTGATCCGGTTTACTGACACTAATTGCAAATCCAGCCTGAGACTCGCGGACGATGGCGATGTTCACAGGTATGTTGCGACCCGTCACGCCTGCCATGGCCAACTTAACTGCCGAGCAAAAGGCAGCCTAGTGATGGATCAGCGGACGATAGATCCCGCTGCGATCGAGGCCGAGGTCGACCAGGTTCGGTCCCTCGGCATCGACGCCCTTCGAACGCGCTGGCGCATGATGTTCGGCGCGACCCCACCCAAGGGTCTGACCAAGGACATTATTGCCCGCATGATCGCTTACCGGATCCAGGAGGAGGCCTTCGGCGGCCTCGACCGGGAGACGGTAAAGCTCTTGGACCGGTTCGCCCGTGGCGAGAAGTCCAACGAACTGAACCGTCGCCTCAAGGCCGGTACTGTCCTCGTCCGTGAATACCAAGGCGAACGACACACCGTCACCATCGTGCCTGATGGTTTCGTTTGGCGAGACACGATCTATTCCAGTCTCTCGACTATCGCTCAGGCCATCACCGGCACGGCGTGGAATGGACCACGCTTCTTCGGCTTGCGCGTTGCCGGCGAATTGAAAGCCGTAGAGCCGCCCAGAGCACCATCGCCGCAAAGCACGAAACCGCCCAAGCGCAACCGCTCTTCAGTCCGGACCAGCGGGACGGTCGGCGCCGGCCGAGGTGCGAACAATGGATAAGCCCGGCAAAAAGCTGTTCCGATGTGCGATCTACACCCGAAAATCGACTGAGCATAACCTCGACCTTGAGTTCAACTCCCTCGATGCCCAGCGCGAGGCCTGCGAGGCGTATATAAAGAGTCAGGCCCACGAGGGCTGGTGTCTGATCCACGACCAGTACAATGACGGCGCATTTTCCGGGGCCTCGCTTAACCGCCCTGCCCTGCAGGAGCTTCTCGCCGGGGTCAGAGCCGGGCAGATAGACATTATGGTAGTGTACAAGGTCGACCGGCTCACCCGGTCGCTGGCCGATTTCGCCAAACTGGTTGAACTCTTCGACCAGCATTCAGTCTCGTTCGTCTCGGTCACCCAATCCTTCAATACAACCAGCAGCATGGGGCGGCTCACGCTCAACGTGCTTCTGTCGTTCGCCCAGCTCGAACGCGACGTTATTGGCGAACGGGTCCGCGACAAGATCTCGGCCTCCAAACGCAAGGGTATCTGGGTCGGCGGCTCGGTTCCGCTCGGCTATGCCAGCGTCAAGAAAAAGCTCGTAGTGGTCCCCGAGGAAGCCGAAACGGTCCGCCTGATATACCGGCGCTATCTTGAGGTCGGATCGATCCGAGACTTGGTGGAGGACCTTGACCGCAAAGGAATTCGTACGCGTCGCCAAATCCTCTCCACCGGCAAGATCCGAGGCGGCATACGCTTCGGTGTCGGTGGCGTCGCCCAACTCCTGCGAAATCGGTTTTATGTCGCTGAGGTTGTCTACCACGGGGCGGTCCATCCCGGCGAACAGGAACCGATTCTCGATCGAGCATTGTTCGACGCCGTGCAGGCCAAGCTCGCCGCCAGCGCGAGTACCCGACACCTGAAACTACGAGCCTCGGCGTCAATCCTCGCCGGTCGCATTTTTGACGACCGTGGCAACCGGATGACACCGTCGCATACAAACAAGCGGGGCGCCCGATACCGCTATTACGTATCGCACGCAGTCTTACAGAAGCGCGACAACGAGGCGGGCAGCGTAGTACGTATCAGCGCGCCTGACATCGAAACATTGGTGGCCGACGCACTACGCGATCATTTGTACAAACACGAGACGGCTGAGGTCCACGATCTGACGGGCGACCGAGAGTTTATCGAGCAACAAGTAGAACGGATTATCGTCAAGCCGCAGGCAATAGAAATCCATTTTGCCACTGAAGCAAAACACGGGCTTGCCGAGCACGACCAGGGAATTTCCGCCCAGCCTCAACCAAAGAGCGACTCCGCTGTTGTCATCACTGTGCCGTGGAATGCGACGGCTAGCCACCCATTGTTTCTGGCCAATTCAACGGCCATTTTTATTTGTTCCATCGTTTCTCTACGCCGAGACTTCCACCTCTTGAACGCGTCCGCTTCCAAAGCGGTGCCCACCGTCAAATAGCTGTAAAACGCTATAGCCAATTTTTCCACAGGCTCGGCGTCATCGCTCATGCTCCGTATTTGGTCGAAAGATAGTACAGTCATGAAACGGTCTTTCGTTTCGGCGAACTGATCTGCACCAAGACGTCGAGTATCTCTTATCCGAAATGAAGACGCCCACGGGAACATTTGTTCCATTGGCGGGTTCCCATAGGTCTTGGTTCTGCATTTCAAGGGGAATTCAAATGGACCTGATTCTGGTCATTCTTGTATTGGTTTTGTTATTTGGCGGCGGCGGTGGCTATTGGGGTCGTTCCCGAGGCTATTGGTAATCTGTCGAGCCGCGCCGTCATCTGCGAGGCTGCGAGTTGCATCATGAACAACGAACCGAAAAAACCCGAGCCGGAAATTATGCCGCCTGTTCCAAACAGAGCGCCGGAACGAACGGTGCCCGAAATTCCGCCTGATAAAGATGCCCCGGAAAAGGAAACCCCTACTCGCGCCTAGTATTGCAATGCTGAGGCTTGATTCGTAATGCTTACAAAACAAATTCTGCGGACGGCAATGACGGCGCTATTCGTGTCTGCTTGCGTGGCATTATTCGGCGCATTGGTAGCAATCGAACGCGTACATGCACAGACTATAACTCCTTCCCTTCACGCGGCGGTGTCAAATCGCTAACTGAGTAATAGACAGACGCGTCTATGTCCGTGCATTATTCAACCCCTAAAATAACCGCTTGCGAGCGTTTTATTTGTTCATTAAAACACATTTCCAGAGGGCGCCCGCACAATTTTAGAACGCGCAGAACAAACGCGCCGCTAGTTCTTACCTTCAAGAATTCTATTTGCCAGCCGGTATAGCCGACCGATTTCCAGGTCAGTAAATTCCGCCAGCCTTCTTCTGTTTTGCGCCGATTCGAACGGTGGTCTTCGCCACTTCTTTGCTCTTCTTCCCCGCAATTGGCAGTTTTCGCCCTGCCCCGGAATTCGCATTCGTCCTTTTTTTTGCCGGGGCTTTCGGACTCTTGTCTTTGGCAATACTGCGGCGTAGCGCGTCCATCAGATTGATTACGTTCGGCTGCGAAGATACAGACTCTTCTCACCTCGCCGAAATCAGACACCACCACCATATCGCTGGCGCTTATTTGCTCCGCTATGCGCAGGAAGCGTCATGGCGGGAGGATAACCGCCGCGCATCGAACGGCGATCAGGTGAACCGCCTTGCATCTCCAGCGGGCGGCGAAGGCCACTCTCGTTCAAAATATGCTGGATGCACTGGCGGCGGTAGAGCGGGAATTGAGTGGACTTCCTGAATTAGGGCAAGAATCTCAGTTTGAATTTCTTGGGACGAAGGCCGTCGCCACGCTGATAATGTGAATGCAGTCACAACGCTCAGCTTGCGTTCCTATTGCTTCTTTAGACGAAGCAGCACGTAGCCGTATTTCACGCTACGGGCTTGGTCGCCGATGGCTTCCAGCTTGAATACCCCATCTGTTTGAAAAATCTGCACGCCCCGTCCTGGTAAAGTCGTTGTCCGAGGCAGAACTTCATTCAAAGGTTTCCAATAGACCTTCGTGTCGGTATCGGCGTCCAAAATTGTAAGAAGAACCGTGTGTCGGTCACCATCCTCAATGATTGTCTTAGGTGGTGCTGAGCCATGGAGCGTTCCTGTTCCCGCCGATTCAAAGGAATCAATCTGGCCGAAGTCAATTTCTTGGGTTCGCCCATTCTCCGGTAGAAAGATGATTGTCCAGACCAGCGCCATTATCAGCGTGACGCGCCGCAACGTTTCAAGCTTCATTGTCATTACTCTTTCGAGCAAACTGGCGAGACCCTGCGCCTCGCAAATTAAGCTTAACAAAATCAAAGTCTTTCGCACACCAACCTACGTTTGTAGGTTGTCGGTGTAGGAAGGCTGACAATGAAAGCAACGCCCACATTTAGTATGCGTTCTTTGACGCGCCTTCCCGTCTCATTGACGCTGTCACGCATTGAGGTCAACATTAGCAGCAATGCCGACGTCGAAAACTCAGACGAAAGCGTCGCATTTTCATTGCTGGTCCAACACCGACGTAATTCATCCCCGCAAGAGATACTGTCCGGTGCGCTAGAGCGAGCATTAGATATCCTCGCTACGCAACGTAATATGGCATCCAATATGAACTGATTTACCGATGATGTAACGTCGCCGCTAGTGGGTGGCAATTTCCGAGATGAGCCATTAGGGCACCCGCCGAAGATGAACGACGGCCCTTATCCACAAGCCGATATCAATTTGCGAATCCAGGTCCAACAAGCATTTAGTACGAAGGGCGCTGATTTTCGGTAATATCTCGTCCTTCACCGTCGAAGCCGAGTAGAGGTTAAGTCCGACGCCCGCGAAAATTGGCAGGTACCCGAAAATCAGCGTTGCTACTGCGAAAGGGGCGTCGGCGTAGGTGACTTCCGTTCTCGCCAATACAGACGCGCCCACAAGTAGTATGAAACCAATTAGCGCAGACAATGCCGACCAATATCCGACTTTCTCTTCCGCTCTTTTGAATGTGAACGCCGTCGAAACCTTGTCGATTTCTTTTGCGACGTCGTCTGCTACCTTTTCACACTCACCTTGCTGCTTGGACAGCGAAGCAAGCCAATTGGCATCAATCGGTTCCTTTCCCCTCTTCCCATAATCGGAAATGTCCCTCAATTTACGCCGCGTTCCTTGTACCCCCTCACTCAATTCCGTCCATTTCGTTCTTGCTTCGACAATGTAAGGCGAACGAATTTCCTTCAGCGCATAGAATGCAAGGTTTAGACCGACCATTAATTGGTAGAGCGACTGAAAATCACCGAATTTCATTTTAATTCTCGCCGGACACAGTGGGGCGCTTCAAGCCTCACCCGTTAAAGCCGAACGATTCCAGGTCATCAAATTCATCCAGCCTTCTTTTGTTTTGCGCCAGTTCGAACGACAGGCTTGGCCACGTCCTTGCTTTTCTTCCCCGCAATTGGCAGCAACATTTCGCCCTGCCCCGGAATTCGCTTTCGCCCTTTTTTTGCCGGGGCTTTCGGATTCTTGCCTTTGGCAACACTGCGGCGTAGCGCGTCCATCAGATTGATTACGTTCGGCTGCGAAGATACAGACTCTTCTCGCCTCGCCGGGATTCCAGCCTGTTTCTGCTTGAGCATTTCAACAACGGCTTCTTCGTAATGGTCTACGAATTCGGACGGGTCGAAGTCGGTCTCCTTCGTTTTGAGAATATGCTCTGCGAGTTTCAGCATATCCGGCGCAACCTTCACCGTCGGAATATCTTCGAAGTATTCCTTAGCATCTCGGATTTCATACGGATATCGAAGCGTTGTTCCCATCAACCCGTTTTCCCAGGGCTGGAGCATGATGACGCGCTCCCGCTTGGTAAGAACGATACGCGCGAGAGCCGCCATGCCTTTGCCACGCATCGCCTCGCGAATGACTGCGAATGCTTCCTCGCCAACTTGGTCGTTCGGCGTAATGTAATAAGGGCTATCGAGATATCGCTCGTCTATTTGCTCGCGTGGAACGAATGAGTCGATTTCAATTGTGTGTTTACTCTCAATTGCAACAGAATCGAATTCATCATCATCGACAAGAATGTACGAGTTTTTTGAATATTCGTAGCCGCGCCCCTTGTCGTGGTTTTCGACTGGTTCGCGCGTCACCTCATCAACAAGCTGCTGCCGAAGCCGGTTGCCGGTCTTCTTGTTAATTTGCCGAAACGAAACTCGCTCGGTTGACGACGTGCCCGTGTAGACCGCGATGGGACACGATACCAATGCAAGCTTGAGGTAGCCTTTCCAATACGGACGAGCGGGGGCCACAGCATTCTCCTACGCAACATGCAACTTCGACTGACTCTGGCGAGCGCGTGAAGCGAGTCAATCACCCCCCTTGACTCGGGCGCGGGATTGTTCTCCTTTCGTTCTCATGACCCAGGGGCGATATTATACTTGACAAACCCATAGGTACCGGATACCCTTGAATTACATAAGGGAAACTGGTGTCATGGCTAATTCGATCTTGTCTGCCAAAGTCCTTCAAAGCGAAGCTGCCGCTATCGCGTGGGTTGAGGCCCGCGTATGGCCCCAAGGCCCGGTATGTCCCCATTGCGGCGGGTTTGACCGCATCGGGAAGATGGCCGGCAAGGCGACCCGGATCGGCCTCTACAAATGCTACCAGTGCCGCAAGCAGTTCACCGTGAAGGTCGGGACCGTTTTCGAGGATAGCCACGTCCCGATGAACCTGTGGCTGCAAGCGATGTACCTGCTTTGCTCGTCCAAGAAGGGCATCAGCAGCAACCAGCTTCACCGGACCTTGGGCGTCACTCTCAAAACCGCGTGGTTCATGTCGCACCGCATCCGTGAGGCTATGCGCGTCGTCGGAGTCGATCCGATGGGTGGCGCTGGCAAGGTCGTCGAGGCCGACGAAACCTTCATCGGTCGCATCGAAGACGAGCCGAAGCACAAGGCTGGATGGGGCCACAAGAATGCCGTTCTGACTCTTGTCGAGCGCAGCGGAAGTGCCCGTAGCTTTCATGTGGACGGCGTCCGCGTTGCCGACATTGCGCCGGTCGTTCAAGCGAACATCGCGCACGAAACTGCCCTCATGACCGATGAAGCAACCCACTATCGCCAAGTCGGCCGCAAATTTGCGAGCCACGACGCCGTCAATCACAGCAAAGACGAATACGTGCGCGGCGACGTTCACACGAACACGGTCGAGGGCTACTACTCGATCTTCAAACGCGGCATGAAAGGCACTTATCAGCACTGCAAGGAAAAGCACTTGCACCGTTATCTGTCGGAATTTGATTTCCGCTATTCCAATCGTGTCCGACTTGGCATAGATGACGTGGAACGAACCGAGCGCGCCGTAAAAGGCATCGTCGGAAAGCGCCTGACCTACAGGTAGACTCGTCACCGAGAGGCCATATGGCAAAAGCCGCCACGCCAAAGGCAACGGCGAAGCCAAGTAAAAAAGATCAATACGAGCGGTTCCAAAAAGCCGCTCGTGATCTTGGCGTTGACGATGAGGAAAGCGTTCAAAAATTTGAACGTGTTTTTGAAAAAATTGTTCCTCCGCGCGAAAAAAAATCATGAGCTTTTCTCGCGCTTCTTAAATTGCTGAATCCTTTCGATTTTTCCGATCAAATCGCGCTGTGCACTGGTTAAGTCACGCTGCTTCAATGAAGCATATATTGCTCGTATGGAATTGTTTTCGTCTTCGCTGAGCGGGGCAGACTTACCTTCTTTCCATTCGATAAACGTATCAATTCGACCGCCCACTCCTGATGCCTTTTCGGCGGCGATCTTAGCTTCAATAACGTAGTACAAAGCCTCTTCAAGGTTCATGTCTGGGGAGTAATTACGAGAAAACAGGCTCATCTGTGCTGCTGTAGCGCCGCTTCCAATGCACCAGAAACCGAGTCTGGAATGATCTATGCAAACGCCAGGATTTTTTATTGTTATCACCGAAGCGTTACCTTCACTCTCGTCCGCCCATCCCGAGGCAATCAATTCCGCGCCAAAATCAAAAAGTGCCAAACGAGCGTCAATAGTTGCATAAGTCGCGTCTGGCATTTTTTGCCTGCCACTGTCCTTAAATTCTTGGAGCGTCCAACCGCGAGAGGACAACAGTTCAGATTCCACTCGCTCCAATCGAGCATGACGGTAGCTTTTTTCTAGAAGCGCCCGCAAATCGAGGACGTGGGTTGATGTCATTTCAGGAGAAAATTTCCTTGTCCATTCGATGACCTCCCAAGCGTTACTAACAGGACCAGCAAATCCAACTATCCATCCGTCGCAAAGGTCGTCCCATTTCGTACGCCCCAACTCAGTTGCAGTGAAACCCATGCCTACCTCATCATCACCAACATTGATGGTCGCGCGACCTGCCTCGCAAATGGCAGAGATACAAATCGTCATCTCAGATGGCTCCCACTGCGGGATGCCCCAGCGACGTTCCCATGAAGAATCGTCGGTTTCGCATCCGGCGGGGGTCATGACCGACCCCCTTCAACCGGGAGAATACCCCCTTGGGTTTGTGAAGTACAATATCCCCGACCCAGGACGGTGTTGGTGAAGGCGAGCTACACACTCTCGGATTGCTTGAACGGCTTCGCACGGATTGTCGGTCACTATGGGGCACGTCTACTAATCTCTACTTCAAAATCGACGAACTGCTGCGTGAATTGTCCAACCCGAATCTGCATGACATCCCGACACAGCTTCCGTTTCGCGTCGAGATGTGGAATGAGTCAGGCCAACATATTCGGTGGCTGAACGACAGCGAGCGAGCGATGCTGATGGGTGGCGCGTGCGCCAAAGCCTATCGTTGGTCGCCGAAAAACGATTAGCGAGCGTAGCCGGGTTGAGCGAAACTCTGCAGCAGGCGCGAGGAG